>Ga0194133_10010488_pt1 | contig 10416 bp, 12 predicted proteins | sample TA2KigOf40mmetaG_FD_155448 | JGI IMG/M metagenome (GOLD analysis project Ga0194133, IMG submission 155448) | Freshwater microbial communities from Lake Tanganyika, Tanzania - TA2015055 Kigoma Offshore 40m | ecosystem: Environmental > Aquatic > Freshwater > Lake | place: Tanzania: Lake... | reverse complement strand
TGATTAAAGATTGTGATGGATTTTATAAAACGCCAGAGCAAAATGGAAATGTAATTTATATTGCTAAACTATCAAAGCACCCACGCATACGAACTGCTGGTGCTAAAAGTTATACTCTTACAAATGATCAAGGTATTATTAACTCCGTTATTGAAAAGAAAATTGTAAGCGACCATTTCTGTGTTGGCGGTTACCAATTTGAAACTGCACAAAGTTTTGTTGATACATTTGATAAATTATTAACAACAGATGAAATCTTTGTGTCTAATATTGTGGACTATATGATTTCACAAAACAACATATTTTTTGAAAGTGAAGTAAAAAACTTTATTGATGTTGGCACCGCAGAAGATTGGTTTGATTTTAACAACAAGCCAACTTACTTCTGTGATATTGATGGCACTATTATTAAATCTAAATGGGATTATTATACAGAAACAGAACCATTATGGGACAATGTGGCAGCTTTGTTAAGTAAAAAGAAATCTGGTTGTAAAATTATTTTTACCACATCACGCTTAGAAAAACATCGTAAGTTAACAAGAAGTATTTTAGATGAACTTGGTTTTGATGATTGTGAATTAATTATGGGTGTTCATCATACAAAGCGTATTTTGATAAATGATTATGCTAACTCTAATCCATATCCTACAGCCGTTGCAGTCAATATCAAACGAGATAGTGAAGATTTAGGAGATATGATTTGAATATCTTTATTACTGGTGCTGCAGGTGGCATTGGTTCTACACTTGCACTCAAGTTGACACAGATTGGCCACAAAGTAATTGCATATGACAATTTAAACAATGGCTATGAACAAAACCTAAAAGAAAACGGTAAGTTTTTTTGTCAATTTATTCGTGGTGATATAAGAGCAGATTATCGTTTTATAGCCAATTACTTTGACCACCACGAAATAGATGTTATTATTCATCTTGCAGCCATCACTTCTTTACCACAATGCGAAACTGATCCACACACTTGCATTGATGTAAATGTTGGAGGCACCGCAAATATTCTTAATGCAGCTCGCCGTAAAGGCATTCATGTCATCGTTGCTAGCACTTCAGCTATCTACGAAAACAATGATCCAAAAGAAGCGCCGTTTAAAGAAAGTATAAATGTAATTCCAAGATTGTTTTATCCATTATCAAAGAAACTTATGGAAGAAACAATACAATCATTTATACGAAACTATGATATGAATATTACAACTTTGCGATTTTTTAATGTGTTTGGTCCACGCCAAGATATTCATCGCAAATCACCACCTCTGATGAATTACATTGTGCGTCAGGTAAAAAGAAAAGAACCAATTATACTTTATTCATCTGGCAATCACCCGCGAGATTATATTCATGTAGATGATGTGGTGTCAATGATTGAAAAAGTATTATCAAGAACTGATCGGCAAATTTTTAATGTTTGTACTGGCACATTGACTTCTGTAAGTGATATTGTAGTATATGCGAAAAAAGCTTTTGGTTCATTTGATTATAAATTTGATCCGCCTGTTAAATATTGGTCAGGATATGATGAACTTTATGCTGGCGCCAAACCAATACAAGATTTTGTAATTGAAAATGAAGTTAAAAAGTTTTCATTAGGTTGTACAAAGAAAGCTGAAGAGTTATTAAATTGGAAACCAAATAAAAATATTGAATTATTAATGATTGAATCAATGAAACAAAATTATGAACTTTATTCCAAATAAAAATCTATTTATTGTAACATCGGCCTTACATACTAATATTGGTATTATTAATGAGCAAGATAGATTATCACAAACAATTAAAACATTAGAAAATCTCAAAGAAAAAGTGCCTGATGCAATGGTTCTTTTAGTTGATGGCTCACCACATAATATAAGTGAAGATGTAAAAAATAAAATTGGTGAATACTGCCAAGTGCTTTGGTTTAATCAACATCCAGATGTGTGTGCGATGGCCTCATCTGGTCGCAAAAGTGAGGCTGAAATTATTATGTTGTTTGCTACTCTTGTTCATTTAAAACAAAATAAATCAATACATGAAGTAAAACGAATTTTTAAATACTCTGCACGAACTATATTAGAAGATGATTTTGATATCAAAGAATACGATAATTTATATGGTAAATATGTTTTTAAAAAAGCTTTACCATCTTGGATGTCACATGAAAGAAAAACAAATATTACTGACCATTTATATATCACGAGATTTTATTCTTTGTGCCCATCATTATTAGATAATTATTTACAGACACTACAACTAATTTTAAATAATGTTATTCAGCATGGCATTGACACAGAACACTCACATTACTTGTGTTTAGATAAAAGATATGTTGTTGAATTTGACAGAACAAAATGTGCTGGTATTGTGGCTGGCTCAGGTGAAACGGAGAGATATTAATGGATCTTTATGACTATTGGGTGAACAATACAGGTAAAAAAATTACAAAATGGACACACTACTTTTGGGTATATGAAAAACACTTTGCATCTTTGCGTGAAAAAGAATTTAAGATGCTAGAGATTGGTGTTTTAAATGGTGGTTCATTAGAAATGTGGCGTGAGTATTTTCCAAAAGCTACAATTGTTGGCATTGACATTACACCATCGTGCAAAGAGCATGAGCAAGCGAATAAAAATATTCATGTTCGTATTGGTGATCAAACAGATGAAAAGTTTCTACAAGAATTGATTGATGAATTTGGTGCTTTTGATTTAATTATAGATGACGGTTCACACCAAGTTGCTCATGTCAATAAAACATTTCAATTTTTATTTACTCAATTAGCAGACAACGGCATTTACTTTATTGAAGATACTCACGCTGCATATTGGGATTCTCACGGTGGCAGTATAACATCACTTCAATCTATTAATAATGTTGCTAAAGACCTCATTGATTCTATTAATGCAGATCATACCAAAGGGCAAAAATTACCTGATTATTTCACAAAAAATATCAAATGTATGTCAGTGTACGATTCTGTTTTAGTTTTTGATAAAGGAAACGTAGGTCGCAAGGCACCAGAAGAATATGGCGGCCCTAAATCAGATGAAGTTTTAATCATTCGAACTCATTAATTATATAAATACCGTATCATTGTAACGCTGCAGAGGCGGGAGATATATGAAATTTAATGAATTCCTACGGGAATCAAAAGAAAAACATGCAGTTATGGCTTTTGGCCGGATGAATCCGGTCACAATAGGCCATGAAAAACTTGTCAATAAAGTGCAAGAAGTTGCTAAAAAAGTTGGTGGCTCTGCACACATTGTTGTCTCTCATACACAAGACGCAAAGAAAAATCCTCTTACTTCTGAACAAAAACTAAAACACGCCAAGCGTGCATTTCCTGGTGTCAACGTCACTGCATCTGATGAATCTGCACCAAATTTCCTAGCACAAGCCGCCAAATTACACAAACAAGGTGTAACTCATTTTCATATGGTTGGTGGCTCAGATCGTGCGGAAGAATATCATAAACTTTTGCACAAATATAATGGCGTAAAAGGCTCACATGGTTCATATAACTTCAAACACATTAAAGTTCATTCAGCAGGCGATAGAGATCCTGATGCTGAGGGTGTTGGAGGCATGTCAGCATCTAAAATGCGTGAACATGCTGCAAATGGTAATTTCAAAGAGTTTCGTAAAGGCGTGCCATCAGCAATGTCTGATGCTCATGCAAAAGAAATGTATGGTCATGTTCGTAAAGGAATGGGCATGAAAGAAGATATTGATGAAGAATTCGAAAAATTGCTCACAGAAAATGTAAATGATAGAGCTATATTTAAAGCAGTGTTTCTTGTTGGTGGTCCAGGTTCTGGTAAAGATTATGTACTTGACAATACACTACAAGGCCATGGTCTTACAGAAATTAGTTCTGACAAAGCATTAGAGTTTCTTATGAACAAAGAGGATCTCAACAAAACAATTAAACGCATTAGAAATATGGCCGAGTTAAGGCAACACCTTGCATTTACTGGATGTAATGGTCTTATTATAAATGGCACTGGCGATGATTATGATAAAATTAAACAAATCAAAGAACAATTAGAAAAAATTGGTTATGATACGTCCATGATTATGGTCAGTACAACAAATGAGGTTTCTGCTGCACGAAACATTGAAAGAGGCCAAATGGGCGGCCGCTCAATGCCAGAAGATGTTCGCCGTCAAAAATGGGAATCAGTGCAAAATACAAAACCAAAACTAGCAAAAATATTTGACAATTATTATATGGAATTTGATAACTCTGAAAATTTAAAAACAGCATCATTAGATATTATAAAAGCTAAAAAAGAAGAAATAAACAATCTTCATAAAAGCATTCAAGAATTTGTAGCTGAACCGCCAAAAACAAAATTAATATTAAATTCATCTGTAAATGAAGATTTGCGTAAGTGGTTTAGCAAAACTGATCCAGCCGGTGATTGGAAAAGAATCAATAGTAAAGGTGAAGTTGTTGGGCCTTGTGCAAGAGAACCAGGTGAGCCAAAACCAAAATGTATGTCAAGAGCAAAACGTGAGTCTCTCACAAAACAAGAAAGAGCGGCAGCTGTGCGAGCCAAACGCCGACACGATCCAGATCCTGAACGTAAAGGCAAACCAATTAATGTATCTAACTATGGTAAAGGCAAAATATCTGAGGAGAATGACAATGTTAAAATTCATCAAAAATCTATTCAAAACTTCCGATCCACATCCATTAGAATCGGTCACACAAGCATCGCTGAGCAAACCAGTGGACTTAACACCGAAGGAGTCACCGAACTCACCAGTGCCAACGAATACGCCAAAGGAGATGGCATCCAGCTCCAAGCCGGAAACCAAGCCGACAAATCAACAAAAATCACGCTCGCTCAAATCAGGCAGCGGCAAAAAGAAAAAGTAAAAGAATCAATTGACAAAGGCATTGAACCAGGTTTGTCTATGGGTCAAAGTGGCGAAAATCTAACTCGCAAAGGTTTAAAGGTAAAACAAAATGTTAAACCATTTGAAGAAATGATTGGTGCAGGCGGTGAAGATGCCACATCAATGAGTGATTTTAATGATAATGTATTGAAGCAAAAAGGCATTAACATTAAAACATTTAAAGCAAAAAGGCCAATAGGATGAAATCATTTAAATCTTACATTCAAGAAGTAGAACTTGATGAAGTAGCTGCATGGCAACGCAAAGAAGGTAAATCTGAATCTGGTGGTTTAAATCGTAAAGGTATTGAATCATATCGCCGTGAGAACCCAGGTTCAAAACTTTCTATGGCAGTTACTACAAAGCCAAGCAAACTAAAACCAGGTTCAAAGGCAGCAAAACGCCGTAAATCTTTTTGTGCAAGAATGGGCGGTATGAAGAAGCGTTTGACTTCTGCAAAAACTGCAAATGATCCAGATAGCCGTATCAACAAGGCATTAAGAAAATGGAACTGTTAATACTTACAGAAAAAAAATAAACTAGGAGAACTACAATGAATCTTAACAAAGAACTTGGCTCAGTTGCTGAAGCAGTTAAAAAAGTAATGGAAGCCGAACTTTCGTCAAAGCAAAAACAAATTGCTAAAATGGCAGAGCCAAAACATAAGATTGATGCCGGTGATTTGGCTAAACTTCGTGCAGGCCATAAACCTGTTAAAGAAGAAGCTGAGCAGATTGAAGAACTGAAAAAATCTACTCTTGGTTCTTATGTTAAAAAAGCATCCAAAGATTTAGCTAATCAATCTTTTGACCACGGCGAAGATGAGCACCGCCAATATGGTGATCCAGAAGATACTGAAAGAGAAGATGAAATGAAAAAAAGAGAGCGTGACATTGAAAATCGCCAAAAAGGTATCAATCGTGCAGCTAAAAAACTCTCTAAAGAAGAAATTGAACAAGAAGAAAAAAGCTTTATGACTTTCTCTGAAATGCTTGCTGCATATAAAGAATATGGCCTTGCTGTAATTGCTGAAGAACCAACACAAGATGAATATGAGAAAGAAGTTGATAAGGCTAAAGATAAATCACAAGGTAAAGAAAAAGCTGAAGTTGCAAAACCTCTTGTGCAAGCAGTAAAGCAAGAAGAAACTCATAAACAAGTAGAAGTTATTGATATGACCGATCCAAATGAAATAAAAGTTTCTACGATTGATTTAGATGAGCGCTCAATGACAAAACCAGAGATGGAAAAGCGTGAAGACATTGTAAAAGGCATGAAAAAGAAAATGTCTGGTTTCAAAGAGCGTTATGGTGATCGTGCAAAGAATGTAATGTATGCAACCGCAACTAAACAGGCAATGAAATATTAAAATGAAAACTTTATCTCAATTGCGTGAAAAATGTTGGCCTGGTTATGAAAAAAAAGGTATGAAAACATTATTTGGCAAACGATATCCTAATTGTGTTAAAAAAGAAAGTGTGAATGAAGCAAATGCAGCTGCAATCGCAGCTGCTACAGCAATTTCTAAGAAAAAATCTGGTAATTATGATAAAGAAGGAATGAGAAAAACACCATATAAAAATCCTGATGCGCCAAATATAAAAAGTAATGCACAACGCCGTAAAGAAATGAATGAGAATTTTGCTGGTGATAAACCACAACAAGTGGCAGGATCAGCACAAGCAACTTTAACAGATAAACCAAATAAAGAACCTATGAAAACTTATAAACAACTTAAAAACATTACAGAGCTATCAACAGAGCTCTTACATCGTTACAAAGAAAAAGCTGCAGCTGATGCTTCTAAAGCTGATAAAGCAGGTAATTTTGAACGAGGCAACAAACGGTTTTCTGGTGTTGTCAAAGCGACCAATAAACAATTTGCTAATTTTAAGAAAAAAGGTTTTAGTGAAGAAAAAGATGAAAAAGAATATGACTATGAAGGTGAAATGGTCAAATCTGATTTACGCTCAGTCATTGCTAATGCAAATCGTTTAATTGATATGCTTGAAGATGATGATAATTTACCAGAGTGGTGTCAAAATAAAATTACTTTAGCCGAAGATTATATTTCAACTGTTGCAAACTATATGACAGCTGAAATGAATGAAGAAGTTGAGCAGCTAGATGAAAAAAATGTGCCAACAAATCCTGGTCTTTGGTCTCGTGCGAAATCTCTTGCTCGTTCTAAATTTGATGTATACCCATCAGCATATGCCAATGGTTGGGCTGCGAAATGGTACAAATCAAAAGGTGGCAGCTGGCGTTCTGTAAGTGAAGAAGTTGAGCAGATTGAAGAAGGTGCAAAAGAAACTGCAACAAGAGCAAGAGAGTTAGCAGATAAGCTTAGTAAAAAAGATCCTAAAAAAAGCCAGATGTATAGAGACATGGCTAATCAAGCACTTAGTAGAATAAAATCAGGAGTTGGAAAATCTAAACAAAGCAGTTATCGTGATATAGAAGGTGGTGGAAATAAATCACTTCGTAGACAAGGAATTGAGCCAGCAGGCAAATCTCCTGTATTTCCTTTTAGAAAAGAAGAAGTAGAGGAAGAAGTTGAGCAGATTGATGAGTTGTCAAAATCTACTCTTGCTTCTTATGCAACAAAAGCTGCCGATCAAGCAAGAGTAAAAAAAGATGCAGCAGCCGGTTATCTTCGTATGAATAAAGGTCGTGTCTCTTCTGGAGAAATTAAAAAAACTGCCGAAGGCGACAAAAGAATTGAAGGCGTAAAAAGTGCAATTAAACGCTTAGCAAAAGAAGAAATAGAGCAGATTGATGAAATCTCAGCTAAAACTGCCATGAGTTACCTTCACAAAACATACGATACAAAAGGTTACAAAGACCACAGCCCACAAACACAAAAAGGCATACAAAGAGCAACAAGAAAAGTATCACAAGATGCTATGCAAAAAGATTATGAAAAATCTTCTAAAGCAGGCCTTTCAACAGAAGAAACAAAACCTCCTTTTGAAAGTGGTGCGAAACCAAAAAATAAAGTAATACCAGGCAAATATGGTAAAGGATATTCGACTGCTCGTCATCTTGCTCGCACAGCTATGCAAAAACAAGTAGAAAAGATGAAAAAAGCTCCAATGAAAGAAGAAACTCGGAAAGCTGCAATTGTTAAAGATATTATGAAAAAGAAAAAAACAGCTTCTGAGAACGCCTTTCAGAAAGATCCTGAGTTATCAAATACACTTACAAAATTGTAATATTGAGTGCAGGCATAAATATACTATTAAATTTCACATTTTAGGAGAGAAACAATGGCACTTTGGGGAAATTTAGACGCTGCCAATAATGCACCAAAATTTGGTCCTACTGGCGGTGTAGGTTTAACAGCAAACACGCAACAACTTTTTGGAAACACAACCTTTGCTACAATTAACACATCGTTAGGTGTTGCTGGTCAAGCAATTGGTGTTTTTGGTGTTGATGCTGCAGAGCAAGCAAATACTGCAACTAAAGCAAACACTGGAGCTCACGCCGGTTGGGTTATTCGTAAAGAAGGCACAGGAGGCCGTGCAGGTCGTATTCAAGTTGAAACGATTGTAGCAATGGGATCTATGTCAGGTGATGCAGCTGATGACGCTACATATAAAGACACAGCTGGCACTTAATGCGTTTTAAACAGTTTGTTGAGGAATTGACCAGTATTGAAGCTGGTCAAGCGGTAGATGCACACGAACCCACGGGAGAGGCTTCATCGGCTATTAACAATCCTAAAATTCGTATGGAGATAAACTATCGATTAGCAAACGAATTATATGAACCTTTTCTCTCTCCTGAAGGCGGTATACAGGCAATTCGTAAAGTGCTGCATAGATTTGGATTTGATATGCCAGCACTTTACGATGCTAATCCTGAGGGAGATGAAATTATTTTTGAGATAGAGCAGTTTGGTCAAGAAAATCTATCAACAAATATTTACATTTTATATTATCTCACCGATGAAGGTAGTTATGAGTTTTTTGCTGAAGTAGGCGATGACGCAAGAATGGACGAACTAATGGATGAAGGTGGAGAAGACAACGAAGAAATAGAATAATGTCTTTTGATGATTTAAATAATGAAAACATAATGATTTATGCAACAAAAGCCTACGATAAGCCAAATTGCATAATGAGTGAGTTTAAAGAAGATATGAAACGATTTAATTATCTTAAAAGGTTATTTAAACGATATCGTAAACTAGGTGAACTAAGAGAGCAATTGGTTTTAAATCATTTAGTTGTTTTAAGTAATGTTTTTGGTCCCGAAGTATCAACACGATTATTGTTTTTTAAAATGGCAAAAGATGATTATTCAGCACTTAAAACATATTTGTTATTTTTAAGTTGTATGCCTGACAGAGTGCGAGGAATTAAAGGGCATGATATTATTTCTTCAGAGATTCCTGTAGATATGACAATTGCACAGACGTTAAGAAATCTAAAATGAGCGAAAGAATACCAAGAAAACCTGGTCAACCCGCTAAATCAGATAAACACTCTGATTTATATACGGACGAGGATCCAAAAGGCACAATACACGGTCTTAAATTTGCTACGCCTAGTGATGCTAAAGAGAGTGTAAGTAAAATTAGATCAAGTGGTCGCTCACATGCACACAAAATGCAAGCAGCAATTGCAATGGAGCAAAGAGCTCGTGTCATGGGAAAAACAGAAGCAGCGGCAATATATCGTAGTTTTATTAACTCGATGAAAAAGAAAACAAAAGAAATGCGTGAAGAGTGGTCACAAAAATATAAAAAAAGTATTAACTGCAATAATCCAAAAGGATTTTCACAGAGAGCACATTGTCAAGGTCGTAAGAAAAAATTAAAAGAAGATGGTGTAAGTATGATTGGTGGTTCACCAACTAATGTGGCTGGCGGTGGTCAAATTGCAGGCATTGGTGTTGGACCACAAGGTGAACCAGGTGTAGATTTAAAGAAAAGAAAAAAAGTAATGCCGTTTGCTATTTTTGCAAGGAAACCTGTTGTTAAATGATATTATGGTTATTAAATTCATGGATTAGTTACATTGTCCATGCTGTTTTAATTGCAGGAATTGTTGGTACATTCTTTGGTTCAATAGTTGCAAAAATTCCTGGGATTGGTAATTATGGTACAATTGTAAAAACAATTGCAATGCCATTATTTGTAATTGCTGTATTTGCAGAGGGTTATTTGTTTGCATCAACATCTTGGATAGAAGAAGCCAAGAAGTTTGAAGAAAAAGTAAAAATTGCAGAAAAGCAATCACAAGAAACAAATGTTAAATTAGGTCAGGCACTTGCAGATAAAAACAATTCTGTAAAGCAACAACAAATTGTTATACAAGAAAAAATTAAAGAAGTTGAAGTAAAAGTAAATGCTGAGTGTAAAATAGCACCAGATGTTATAAAGATACTCAATGATGCGGCTAAATTGAAATGAAATACACTATACTATTGTTGCCGTTATTCTTAACTGGTTGTTTTAAATCAATACCAGTAAAGATGAGTTTTCCTGAAGCACCAACAG
>Ga0194133_10010487_pt1 | contig 10416 bp, 10 predicted proteins | sample TA2KigOf40mmetaG_FD_155448 | JGI IMG/M metagenome (GOLD analysis project Ga0194133, IMG submission 155448) | Freshwater microbial communities from Lake Tanganyika, Tanzania - TA2015055 Kigoma Offshore 40m | ecosystem: Environmental > Aquatic > Freshwater > Lake | place: Tanzania: Lake... | reverse complement strand
TTAAATTTTTTTCATTATCATTTTGATAAAATATTGCTGAAACATAGCTATTTCCCTTATCGCAAAACTGACCATAACCATCATATGGATCAATATTGATCCAAAAAATATTCAATAAATCTTTATAGGAGACAATACTTGGATTGTAAGTTACCTTAACAACTTCAATATGTCCTGTTTTTCCCTTTGTAACTTCTTCATAAGAAGGATTTGATTTTTTACCTCCACTATAACCAGAAACAACATCAAGAACTCCGTTAACTTTTTCAAATACTTCCTCCATACACCAAAAGCACCCCCCTGCAAAATAAGTATTTTTTATATTTTCTGAATATGCAGTTGATGAAATTTTTGCTATAAAAAATAAAAATAAGATTGATATTTTTGTAATTTTAGAATTTTTAAGTATCATTATTTAGTTATAATATTTTATTTATTATTTTTAACCTTATAAAAATAATTAAATAATAAAAAAAATAATTTAATGTTAAGCGATTTCTTTTTTGAACCTCCAAAAAAAAGAAAATTTTTAAAAAAAATTAAATATTCTATTTTAAAAAAAGTTTTTTTAATTAAATGGTTTTTAATATGCAATATAAAATACTATATTAGAATTTTTTTCATTAGGAATACTCAAAATAATAATATATTTATATTATTATTATCTAAAAATAGAGCTGAAAAATTCAAAAGATTGTTAAATAGTATCAATATTTTATCTAAGAAAAAAAATCGAATTAAAATTTTAGTCTTATTAGATGAGGATGAAAAAATGAAAAAAGAATATATTTCTATTTCTGAACACTTTAAAAATAAAGGTTTAAGTATTGAAATTTTTTTTAAAAATTTTTATCCATATTCCCTAGGAATGAATTTTTTAGCAAAAAAAATTAAAAAAGAAGGCTTGTTTTGCATTTTTTCTGACGATTTAATCATTACAATGAACGGTTGGGATGATTATATCGATTATATATCATCAAAACTCCCCAAGAAAAAAGCTTTTTCAATTTGGACAAGATCAGATGCTCATACAGAAAAATATTATACTCTTGTCGAACATCCCATAGTAAATTCTTTATGGTTTAAAGCTTTGGGATATATTTATGAAGAAAAATTTTCCTTTATACCTGATTTACAAATTTGCGAACTTGGAAGAATTTCGGGAAATTTCATTATTACAAAAAAGATAATTTATAAACATCTTAGAGCAACTGAATACCCTGAGGAAAAAGATGAGACTTACTTAAATCTTCAAAAATTCAGAAAAACAGAAAACTATAATTGGTTTGCTGAATGGAAAAAAAATGTAAATAAAAGAATAGAAGATGCAAAAAAAATTAAAAACTTAAATTATTATTAGTTACTATCTTGCCTGGTTAAAAATTATAAAAGACCCCCCTTTGTCGCATAAGTTCTCTTTGAAGCTCCTTATGTTCAACAAAAGGCTGTCTTCCGTGTAATAAAAAGTAATTATTTGAAAATATGGAATAGCCAACGGGGAGTTTAAAAATGATTTTATTTTTACTATTTTCTAAAGAATTTGAAAGGCGATGCAAGAAAAGACCTTGTTCCATATTTTTAGGCTCTGGAAATTGATCAATATACGAAATCACATAATTACCAGATTTGTCCTTAAAAAAAACTGGATGAGTTACTTTATATTCTACGTTTTTACTTTTTGGTGATCCCCAAATAAAATCCTCTTTACCAACAGGATCATTAAAAAATTTACTTCCATCCTCCCAATCATCTAAATGAAGTAGTACACTCTCGCCGCCTTCAACATTTTTTTCTTTTATTTTTGTCATTAATAACCAATCAGTTTTTTCTTTTACATAAGTTCCATCGGTATGAAGATCCAACGGTTTGTATGCTTTTCGTAAATAAGAGTCGCTACTATCAACATGTTTTACTTCAAACCTTGCATAGTACTTTCCGGTCATAGCATCAAAATTAGGTGTTCCAACCAGATGGGTGAAGGCAGTTGAAAGTTTAACTAAGAATTTATCATCTAAAATTGATCCGTTGCTTAAAGTTTCTGGACCAATAACAAAAGCGCCTTGATTTCTATCAGTTAATATATTTTCAAATAAAGATCTAATCTTGCCACCAAAAGTTTTATTGCACTCTTCAGCTAAGTAAAATCTAAGAAAAGGTTTATATTCTAAATCTAGTAAATCAATTGAAGAGAATTTTTTAACTAAAGTATCTATAGCTGGTTTTAAAATTGTAATAAGTTTTAATCTTTTACTTTTATTATGATTTTCAATTTTTAAACCACTAATATTTTCCATTAATACTCAATTATACCAAATAAAATTATTCCAAATAAAGAAGAAAAAAGTACGTTTTTCCTAGTCATAAAGAGACAAACAATAGTTAAAGCAGCTGCAATTAACCTAGATAAAGTAGCTGTCTCCTCTAATGCGCCAACGGGATATATAAAAATTCTTGATATTAATGCTGCTAAAATTCCATAGGAGATACAAGATACAAATTTAAATATTTTTCCATTTTCATCAACATAAGCTGAGGACATCGCTCCTAAAATTCTTGGTAGATAAGTTGCAATCGCAGATAAAATAATTGCAAAATATATATACGAGCTACTCATTTAAAATGTATAAAAATTAAATACGAAACAATACCTGCAACTAAACCAGCGATTACAACTGACCACTGCGGAGATAACAAAAATAAAATTGGAGATAAAATAAAAGAAAAAATAACTGTAAAAATTATATGCTTAGTTCTAAGATTAGATACAACCATACATAAAAAATAAATTGGATTTAAGAATATTAATGCTATAAAAATTTTTTTACTTATTATTCCTGCTATATAAAAACCAATAACTGTTGCTATGACTGATAAAAACCAAAGGGTTGAACTAAAACCTAAGAAAAAATTAAAACGATCTTCCTTTTTAATTTTTTCGTAATTTGCCAAAAAATGCACCCAACTAGTAACTGCAATAAAGTGAGATAAAACATAGTAATGCCATTTTGGTCTTCCCTCTTGTCTCACGACAGGAATAAGGTTTACTGTCATAGGATATAACCTTGCATTTGTTAAAAGAACTGCCAAAAAAACATTAAGTAAAGCTCCCTGTACTATAAGCGTCTCAGCCATCACAACTTGCCCAGGTAGAGCAAATGCAATTAATGTGGATAAAAAACTTTGATAGGCATCCAGTCCAGTGTTTTTAAACACCGCACCAAGCGCAAAAAAACTTGCACAAAGGCTAATGCCTGGAATTCCAGCCCCTTCAAAACAACCCTGTCTGAATGATTTATTAAAAGTATTTTTCAAATATGATTTTTTGTTAATAAAATTTTTATTGCAATAATGAATAATGCAACTCCTGATATCTTAGTAATAACATTTGGATAGTTTTTTAGAAAAACAGCAATTTTATTTGCAACTCCAGCATAGATAATTAAAAAGAAAAAATCTAAAAACATGTGTGTTGTCATTAAAATTGAAAAATGAATTATTAAATAATCTCCGGGAACTAAAAATGTAGGAAAAATTACAACAAAAAAAACAATTGCACTTGGACTAAAAAATGCCGAAATAAAACCATCCTTAAATAAATCTTTAGATGAGCGATAAGGTTGTGACCTGTCGTTTTGAGTATTAATTTTTGTAAAAAAAAATTTTAAAGCTATATACATTAAATAAAACCCACCTACATATTTAAATACGTCTAAAATTGCTGGGTATGCTTTTACAAGAGTACTTATTCCAAACATAACCAGGATCATCTGAATTGCGTTTGCAGATATGTCACCAATTCCAGTCCATAAACTTCGTAAAAAACCAAAATTCATTGAATTCGAAATAATCAAAATTCTTTGAGGTCCTGGAGTAATAAAAAGTATTGTAATTATCTGAATAAATAACCAATAATTATTTGGAAGCATTTTAAATAAAAATCTTAATATATTGACTAAGTTTTTTATTAAAGATAATTAATTTATAGCGCTGAGTTATTTCAAATTGCGAGCGCTTAACAAATCCAGCTAAAGCGAAGCAGTAACCATCGCTCTAGCCGGTGGTTTTAGAGAAATCTCCAAAACCCTTAACAGTTAAGAATATGGAAATAAGTTTTGAATTTTTTCCTGCCAAGGACTCTGTTGGCGAAAAAAATCTTTGGGAAAGTTTTGAAAGATTAAAAAAATTTCACCCAAAATTTGTATCGGTAACTTTTGGTGCTGGAGGAGGAGAACGAGACAAAACAGATGATCTAGTTCAAAAAATCAAAAATAACTCATTAATCGATGTGGCTGGCCACTTAACATGCGTTGACATGAGCAAAGATGAAATTAATACCATTGCTACTAAGTGGTTATCTAAGGGAATTAATAAAATTGTTGCTCTTAGAGGCGATGTCAGAAAAGAAGGTCAAAGATATAAACCACATCCAAGTGGTTACATTAATGCCGCGGATATGGTTCGTGGTATAAAAAAAATAGGAAATTTTGAAATTGCAGTTGCTGGTTACCCTGAAAAACATCCAGAATCTAAAAGTATTCAAGAAGATATAGAAAATTTAAAAAAAAAAATTGATAATGGTGCAGATAAAATAATCACTCAATTTTTTTTCAATACTGAAACTTTTTTAAAATTTAGAGACCTTTTAAATAAATCAAATATTAATGTTCCTCTTATCCCTGGAATTTTACCAGTTTCAAACTATGAAAAAGTTAAAAACTTTAGTAAAAAATGTGGAACAATGATCCCAGATTGGATCAAAAAGGAATTCGAAGAGGCAAATAAAGATCCTGATATTGAAAAGTTAATTGGGATAAGCTTAGCAGCAGATCTTGTTAAAAAATTACAAAAAGAAGGGGTGACAGAATTTCACTTTTATACATTAAATAAATATGAATTAACTTACGCAGTTTGCACTAGGTTGCTATCTTATGAAAAAAAAAATTTGAGCACTAAAAAAATAAATCAAATATTTGTATGATTAAAAATCATTGTATTGGTTATCCAAGAATAGGTCCTAAAAGGGAACTTAAAACAGCGCTAGAAAAATACTGGAAAGGTGAAATTAATGAAAATGAACTTCAAAGTATCGCATCTAATCTAAAAAGAACTAATTGGGAAATTCAGAAAAGTTTTAATTTAGATTTAATTTGTTCTAATGATTTTTCATACTATGACCAAGTCTTAGATACTATCTGCCTGATGGGAGCTATTCCTGAGAGATTTAAATCAAATGAAAAAATAATTTCTCTAAAAACTTATTTTGCTATGGCTAGAGGGTCTCAGACAAAAGACTTAGATGTTTCAGCTTTAGAGATGACAAAGTGGTTTGATACAAACTATCATTATTTAGTTCCAGAATTTAATAAAAGACAAAAATTTAAATTATCATCCAATAAAATTTTTGATGAATTTTTAGAGGCAAAAAAAGTTGGCATTATTACAAAGCCAATTTTATTAGGACCGCTAACCTTTTTAGAGCTTGGAAAAACTATAGAAGCCGGTTTTGAAAAAATTGATTTATTAGAATGTTTGTTACCAGTTTATAAGGAAATTATTGAAAAACTTAATAATCTTGGAGCTGAATGGATACAAATTGATGAACCAATTTTAGTTAAAAGTCACAGTCAAAAATTTATAAAATTAATAAAAAATGCCTTAGATCAAATCAAATCATATTCAAAAAAGACTAAAATTCTATTAACAACCTACTTTGAGACAGTAGACGATAAAATTTTAAATGAAATATCAAACAGCAATATTGACGCTGTTCACTTTGATTGTGTAAGAGGAAATTTATCTCTAACTTCTGAAATAATTAAATCATCAAAAAAAATTATTTCTCTTGGAGTAGTTGACGGCAGAAATATTTGGAAATCTAATCTTAAAGAAAAACTAGAATTTTTAGAGAGTTTTAAAAATAAAAATACTAATATTTGGGTTAGTACTTCCTGCCCATTGCTACATTGTCCTTACGACTTAGATTTAGAAACTAAAGTTCCAAGTGATATTAGAAATTGGTTAGCTTTTTCTAAACAAAAACTAAAAGAAATGTCTTTTCTTAAAGATGTTTTAAATAATACTAAAACAATTAAAGACGAATATTATCTCGATAATCAAAAGCTAGTTTTAGATAGAAAAAATTCTAAAAAAATTAATAACGCAAATGTAAAAAACAAAACCAAAAATATTAATGAAAAAATATTGAGCCGAATATCACCATTTAGTAAAAGAATTGAAATTCAAAATAAAATATTTAATTTACCAACTTTTCCAACAACAACTATCGGATCGTTTCCTCAAACTACGGACGTTAGAATTTCAAGAGCAAAGTATAAAAAAGGAGAAATAACTGAAGAGCAGTACATCAACGATTTAGAAACAAAAACTATAGAAGTAATTAAAAAACAGGAAGAAATTGGGATAGATGTTTTGGTGCATGGAGAGTTTGAAAGAAATGACATGGTTGAGTACTTTGGTGAACAACTTGAGGGATTTACTTTTACTTCAAGCGGTTGGGTACAAAGTTACGGTTCAAGATGTGTAAAACCTCCAATAATTTTTGGTGATGTATCAAGACCAAATATGATGACTGTTAAGTGGTCAAAATTTGCTCAGCAACAAACAAACAAAATAGTTAAGGGAATGCTTACTGGGCCCATAACTATCCTTCAATGGTCTTTTGTTAGAGACGATCAACCAAGACAACAAACTGCTTACGAAATTGCTTTTGCTATAAGGGATGAAGTTAAGGATTTAGAAGCAAACGGCATTAAAATGATACAAATAGATGAACCTGCTTTAAGAGAAGGCCTGCCGTTAAAACAAAAAGATTGGAATAACTATTTAAAGTGGGCTGTTAATTCATTTAAAATCTCATCATCAGTGGTGCAGGATGAAACACAAATTCACACACATATGTGTTATGCTGAATTTGAAGATATTATTCAATCTATCGCCGATTTAGATGCAGATGTTATTTCAATTGAAACTTCAAGATCTAGAATGGAACTTTTGACAACTTTCGAAAAATTTAATTATCCAAACCAAATTGGTCCTGGAGTGTATGATATTCACTCACCAAGAGTTCCTCATAAAAATGAAATGAAATCTTTAATTGAAAGAGCATCAAAAATATTAGATAAGAAAAAAATATGGGTAAATCCGGATTGTGGTCTTAAAACTAGAGGATGGCCTGAAACGATAGCTTCGTTAGAAATGATGGTTCAAGCTGCAAAAGAATTAAGATCTGGTAAGTGAAAAAACCTAGCTTTCAAATCAATACAAATTTAGTCAGGGGCGGAATAAATAGGACTGAGTTTAAGGAGACTTCTGAGGCTCTTTTTTTGACATCAGGCTTTGTTTACAACAGTGCAGAACAGGCAGAGGCAATTTTTAAAGGAAGTAAAAAAGGTTTCCAATACACTCGCTACTCTAACCCCACAGTCGAAATTTTTGAAAAAAGATTAGCATTGCTGGATGGATCAGAAGATTGTTTTGCGACATCAAGTGGAATGGCTGCTGTTTTTTTTTCATTAATGTGCCAACTTAAATCAGGAGACCATTTAGTTTCATCTTCAGCTCTCTTTGGTTCATGTAGGGAAATAATAAGAAATATTATTCCAAGATATGGCATTGATGTCACATTTGTCGATGGTAAAAATATTAATGAATGGAAAAAGGCTGTTAGAAAAAATACTAAGATTTTTTTCTTTGAAACCCCATCTAACCCATTGTTAGAAATCATCGATATCAAAAAAGTCTGTAGTATTGCTAAAAAAAATAAAATTAAAACAATTGTAGATAATATTTTTGCAAGTCCAGTTTTACAAAAACCAATTTTATATGGTGCTGATATAATAGTATACTCAGGAACGAAACATATTGATGGTCAAGGAAGAGTATTAGGTGGAGCAATACTATCTTCAAAAAAATTTAAGGAAAATATTTTAAAACCTTATCTAAGACATACTGGACCTGCAATTAGTCCCTTTAATGCATGGGTTTTACTTAAAGGTTTAGAAACTATTAAGATTAGAGTTGAAGAACAATCCTTCTCTGCTTTAGAAATTGCAAAACTTTTAAATAAACATTCTAAAATTGAAAAAGTATTTTACCCTTTTTTAAGTAACTCATCTCAATATTCTCTTGCTAAAAAACAACAAAAATTAGGTGGAACAATTTTAAGTTTTAAAATTAAAGGAAAAAAAAAAGATGCTTTTAGATTTATAAATAAACTTAATATATTTGATATATCAAATAACTTAGGTGATACTAAATCAATTGTCACGCACCCTACAACCACAACTCATAGAGTCTTATCAGAAAAAGAAAGGTTATCTCTTGGTATAACTGAGAATTTAATTAGACTATCCATAGGTCTAGAAGACCTTTCTGACTTAAAAAAAGATATTTTAAAAGCACTAAGATAAAAAAATTATATTTTTAAACGTTCAACAATTTTGTTATTTAATAAATGAGAATTTATAATTTCATCTATATCTTTAGAACTTTTATAGGAATACCAAATTCCTTCTGGATATATTACTAGCACTGGACCTAAATCACATCTATCTAAACATCCGGATTTATTAATCCTTATTTTTTTATTAATTTTTAAATTTTTTATTTTAATTTTTAGTTCTTGATGTAACTTTTCTGAACCTTTTAAACTACAACAGCCTTTCGGATTGCTCTCTGATCTTTTATTGATACAACAAAAAACATGTTTATCAAAAAACATTAAAAATTTTTTGTTAAAATTTTAACTACAAAAAAATAAATTGGTCTTGGAAGTATTCTTAAAATTTTAAATAATATTTTCATAGGTAGTGGAAAAGTAATTTCATATTTTTTATCAATTAAACCCTCATAAATAATCTCAGCAGCCTTGTCTGCGTCCATTAAAAATGGCATAGAAAATTCATTTTTATCCGTTAATCTTGATCTTACAAACCCCGGGTTAATAACGGTAAGATCTATATTATGTTTGTCACAATCAATTTTAATTGACTCACAATAATTCATTATTGCTGACTTACTTGGTCCATACGAGGATGAATTAGGAAGGCCTCCAAAACCAGCTAATGAACTTAATACAGCTATATGACCATGTTTTTTATTTTTCATGTGACCCAAAATAACTGATAGGCAGTTTATGAAGCCAAAAAAATTAACATCAAAAGTTTTCTTAAACAAATCTAGGTCAATATCAAAAGATCCGTGGGGTTCGTAATGTCCTGAAGAATATATAAACATATCTATCGAAGAAACATTATTCAAAATACGACTCATCGTCTCTTTAACTTGATTAATATTTGTAACATCCATACTCAAAGTTAAAACTTTAGTGTTTTTGGAAACCAATTCACTTTTAATGCTATCTAATTTTGCTTGAGTTCTTCCAATAATTATTAAATTATCACAATGATCTAAGAACTTTTTTGCAACTTCAAATCCTATACCAAACGTTGCACCTACAATAACTACATTCATAATATTGACTAGAAACTATCAAAAAATTACCTAAGTGATATAAGATTAAAGCTACTTTATGTCATCAAGAGTCGAAACCGATAGCTTTGGAAAAATTCAGGTTCCTTCAGATAAATATTGGGGAGCACAAACTCAAAGATCTTTAAAATATTTTAAAATAGGTAAAATGAAAGTCCCTCTTGAAATTATAAAGGCTATTGCAATGATTAAAAAAGCAGCTGCAATCACTAATACCAAACTTAAAGTTTTAGATCCAAAAATATCTAGAGCAATAATAAGAGCTTCGGAAGAAGTAATAAATGGAAAGTTTGATGATAATTTTCCACTAAAAGTTTGGCAAACTGGTTCAGGTACGCAAACAAATATGAATGTTAACGAAGTTATTGCAAATAGGGCTATACAAATTTTAGGTGGAAAGATTGGTTCAAAAAAACCAGTTCATCCAAATGATCATGTAAACAGGTCTCAATCAACTAACGATACTTATCCAAGTGCAATACACATTGCCTCTGCTATTCTTGTAAATAAAAAACTTCTACCCAGTCTTTATTTACTAGAGAAGGAATTAAAAAAGAAAGTAAATAAATTTAAAAATATTGTAAAAATTGGAAGAACTCATTTACAAGATGCAACCCCTTTAACTTTAGGCCAAGAGTTTTCTGGTTACCATATTCAAATTAAAAATTGTATTAAAAGAATTGAAGTTGCTATTAAAGAAATTTATTATTTAGCTCAAGGTGGTACTGCTGTTGGAACAGGAATTAATAGTAAAAAAGGATTTGATAAAAAAATTGCATTAGAAATAAAAAAAATTACCAAATTACCTTTTAAATCTGCTCCTAATAAATTTGAAGCCCTTGCTGGACATGAGCCTATTGTAAATTTATCTGGATCGCTTAACACTTTGGCAGTTGCTTTGACTAA
>Ga0194133_10010486_pt1 | contig 10417 bp, 9 predicted proteins | sample TA2KigOf40mmetaG_FD_155448 | JGI IMG/M metagenome (GOLD analysis project Ga0194133, IMG submission 155448) | Freshwater microbial communities from Lake Tanganyika, Tanzania - TA2015055 Kigoma Offshore 40m | ecosystem: Environmental > Aquatic > Freshwater > Lake | place: Tanzania: Lake Tanganyika... | reverse complement strand
CTATAATATTACCTTGCAGACACCTTTGCTTGTGTTTTGCATGTGCTGAAAGCTTAAGATATCAGGTTTGTTACCAATTATATGATTCATAAATCTCGCCTTTTTTTAACATTGAACATTATTCCAAATCATAGGCTAACAACTGTCCAATTTGCCGAGCGCCTTTTATAGCCCTTTTGCAGATCAGGTTTGATAATTTCTAAATTTATTTATCTTCTAAAGTGTGTAAACTTAATCGTTTATAAAGGGCCGTTCAACGTATCAACCATGCAACGCATCCAGCTCTAGCAGGTACCGAGCCTGGCGGTCAAGATGGTATACCTCAAGTAAGCTTTGGCAAATTCTTGTATCTTCCTGGTCAAATATATTAAAGTCTAATTTTACTAGGGTTATCAAGCAATCAGCTTACTAGAGGCATTAAATGGTCCACCTAACAGCTCAGCAGCTTCCAATTTGCCAATACTTTCACTTAACTCTAATGAGCCAAGAATATCCAGCACAGTCTCTGCTTCTGGGAAAAGGAACAAGTCCAAGCGGAGAAACTCACAAGAAAAGTAAGAAAAATTTGTTGATATAATGCAAACTTGGAAATATTTCATAAAGAGAAAATAATTTTTGGATGATTAATTTCGTGATTATGCTTTTTCAACTCTTAAGTCGGAACAGATATTGCCGCAGTCACAGTGTGACAAGTCCTGGATCAACACGTGGTCAAACAGAAGATGATTTTAGGGAAGATGAACCGTTAAGCGGAGTTGCTCCAACTCAGAGGTGAGACTGTTCGATTATTTTTTCAAATATTTTACTTTAAGTTTGAAATTATTTTTTTAGAACTGGAAGTTCTGTTAGGGCTACCAACGTGGTAGAGCTGAAAATCGTCAACGAGGTTGGATCTCAGTGCAGCCCACATTTAGAGCTAAGATCGAACAGACCAACTACTCCACCGAGTTTAGACATTGTTGACGAAGAGTTGGCTAAGGTACAATATGACCACATGAATTTGAGAGTAAATAAAAACTACATGCTTTGAAAAATTTAAAGATTAAACTAATTCTTTCAGCTAACTGTGGAAAAGATTTGTTCCACAAATAGTCTGAACCAAAAAGATGATATCCAAAAAGAGAACCTACTCCCTCCGAAGGCTTCGATTGATTTTGAAGATGACGATGAAGCTGAAGCAGACGAGTTGGTGAGAATTATACTTCCTGGCACCTTTTATTTTTTAAAGTATATTTAGATTCTTTAATTCCTTTGAACAGGAGTCTTCACCTGGGACATCAAATAATGTAAGGATCATCGGCACGTCTACACCAGGAACTCCGATTTCTGGGATCAGCATCAGGTCATCGCAGGTGTGTTAAAAAGAAATATCGTGGTTTATTGTGTAAACTTACTTTTCAAAATTAAATTTACAATATTTAAAGAATTTTAAAATTTTAAATCTAGGAGAGTGCTTCCTCTGCAACTTCCACCAAACAGTTATTGCCACAAACGGTTCCTGTGGTCTCAGTTTCTGATAAAAAAATTCCACCTGTGACGGTCACATTTACTCCAACAGCAACGTTTGTACAGGTGCAAACTTTGAGTAGTTTTTGAAGTTAGCAAAAATGACGATAATCCGTTTTCTAGGTCGTACCATCAAGTGTCGGAGATGATGAAGAAGATATTTGCTGACAGAGAGATAGACCCAGCTTCATACCAGAATCATACTGCCTCCCCGGTCAGATTGGCTAGCCAAGAAAGAATTTAAAGTTGGGGGTTAATTTAGGCGAATTATTCCAGTTTTAAATTTTAGAAAAGTCCCTTGTTCGCACTTTTTTCAATTCCAAATCCCTTTCTAGACAAACAATTTCAATCGATTAGAGAGGCATTTTATTGGTTTTTTTTAGTATTGCCTATTTTATCGAAAATTAAAACTTTTTTATTCGTGTTACAATGATTTCAACTTAGGCAAATTAATACCATTGCATTGAAATATTCACAGTCAGTGTCAGTCATATAATGTCTCAAGTAAATCCTGTTTTAAAAAATGAAATCAAGATCTGATTCAAGCAATTTTTGTCAAAACATAAATCAAAGCAATAAATAGTTTTATTCTTCCAAAAACTTTTAAAATTATTTTTAACACTATAAATCACTTGCCTAACCTTTTTAAAGGTTTATAATTTGAGTGTCGCATTAAAAAATACAATTTATGATTTTGTAAAATGAGATAAAAATAGGCATTTTGTCACTATTTCAAATGCTACAATCTAAAAAAAGAATCATTAGCAAAAACTTGTACTTTTTTTTAAGTATTTAGTGGTCCTTCAGATATTTCAACATCAAGACTTGTTGGTTCAGACGTAAAACTTGTTGATGCCGAGTACAAGGGTATGGATGATCCAGATGAGGAATTCGGATTCTGGTTGGGTGGTCTGAACTGTTTCAGTCGAGTTTTTTGACGCATTTCTGATGCTTGACGGGAAGAGGAGTGTCTGCTTTCGTCTTTTTTTGAATTCTCCTCTGATAGATTCTGAGATTGTTTAAAAATCTTTCAGTTTCTGATGTTCTGGATTTAAACTACTTTCTGAGCTATCATTCCCCTCAGAAAATTGCTTCATTCTTTATTGACTTAGTATACTTTATATAGCATTCATCGAACTTGTTAATTGAACAAAAATAACCACCTGATTTAAAGATAATTCATCAAGCAATTCTAACATTGCCTTTGCCGATTTTGTGTACATCAAATTGTCCAATTCTTCAGAATCTGAAACTTAAAAATGATTTAAACAAATAAAGCTTACCTACAAGGAAGTCTTAATGCATTTTAAATACCCGTTTGTAATGAACTATCTGTGATTGAGGGTGGGTAAATCTTCCTGCAACATTTTTTATCTAGTTTATTCCATTGAAGCTGAGTCAATTAAGTTTTTGTGAGTTACCTTTCTGGACTTTGTATGCTCGAGGCACTATCGTCGACTTGTGACTTTGAATTTTCTGGGATTGTTGAAAGCCTGTCATTCGTAGAGCCTGCAGAACTTGCAAAGTGTTCAATACCCTATGAAAAAAAATTAAACTTAAATTGTGTGTTTATTTTGATTTTATTTGAATTTTTAATTCTTACTTGTTGGTCGAAATGTTCTTCTGCTTCGAATGTCATAGAATAGTCTGGAGACGAGTTTGAATCCTGCAAAAAGGCGAATATTTTACTCAACATTTCTTTCGCCTTTACAACTTAATCTTTGGAAATTTAAGCTTTTGTACCTGACTTGCAAGGTTTTCAGAAGGATGGCAAGACTGAATGCTTACAGGAGACAAAGACAAACATTGCTTGGAGCTAAAACATTTTCAGTGAGCAATTTTTAAAACTAATAAGTTTTTTGAGCTTCATACCGAAATTCCACTTGTGGGGTTCTCGATCCAGATTTTGTGGGAAAAAGTCCTTTTTCTGATGGCAAATACTCCTTTGTATCATTTTCTTTGGGAGAAGATGGAAAGCTAACTGAACATGATTTTGAATGGCGATTTTCTAAAATGTGTCTAGTTTCCGGGTCTTGGTGTGACTTTTCAACAAATATACGATGTTCTTTACTGTCCAAAAGAGACCTCACCAGATGATTAAGTGGTCTATTAGGAGATGGGTCTATGTTAATTCCCTGAAGCAAATGTGAAGTAAGTTTTAGCCATTTTCGATGACGAAAGTCAGCATCCTGAAAAAGTCAGGCAACTACTTACTGTATAAAGTTTTAATTTTTCACTTAGCAAAAATTACCTGATAAATATAATTCACAAGGCCAACATTTTCATTTTTTCTGTGTGAATTTTGTGAAGCCTGACTTGAGGACACGAAGGCATTTTTCTGAAAAGTAGAGGACGATTCCGAATCATCCGATAATTCCATGAATGTGTTCATGGAAGTGGACGGATTGTATTTTATTGATAATTGAGGTTGAGATGTCTACAAAATAAAATAGACGATCAAATTCCATTTACCAAAGAACACATAAAAATAAAAGTTCTTAATCAAACCTTTTTAGATCTTGAAGGCATCTCAACTTTGTAAAATCTAGCAGAATTAGCCTTGAAAGGTGCTGGTTTCTTGTGAATCTTTTCTGAGGATTTAAGTATTTTTCCCAAGGCTTTAGCATGGGGAGGTCCTGTGAGAGCAGGTTGATCTAAAATTACAAAATCATTATGCAAAACAAAAAAAATCTTCAATGATTCATCTTCACCTGTGACAGACCGTTGTTTTTTCTTCGATATTTCATCCTTTACCTCTTGTCTCACCTAGATAAATAAGATGAGCTTATTAAACAAAACCTTCAAACATACTACAACAAAAATAAACATACCTGATTTTCAACTTCAAGGAACTTTTCTTGTACCAATCTATAGATTTGTAAACGCTCCAAAACTCTAAATGAGAAACATTGACTTCCTTTTTCGAGAAAAAGCTTTACATCTCAGATTATTTTCAATTACCTGGGATCATGAATGTTGTTTAAAAGTTGGTCAACTTCTTGATTTCTACTTTTCTTTCGAATATAATTGTCTTCCAATTGCTGTAATTGAATCTTACTCAAATGATGTTCGATTTCTAATCTTTCATTCATCTTTATTAACTGAATAACTAAAATTTACATTTTAGATTACTTGTCAAAAAGCCTTTATTTTCTAATTCAATTCGTTGAATCACAGAAGAAAGTAGAAATAAACAGTAACAAAAAAACAGAAAATTTTGATTTGCTAAAGAAAACAAAAACAAATGAAATATCATTGAGATCGTTGAGACAAATCAACGACTTAAAGGCTTTGTTTTCTTTGTTTTGCAAGTAGAATTTTTCGATTGATTTTGTATTTAATCAAGAAATCATCAAATTTAAACCAACATATTTGTAGGGATTAGGTACTTTCATGAGGAGTTATGCTTATACCACTCATCTTTTTTGTTTGCTCTCGATATTAAGGTTTCATGTTTGAGTGCTAGGAGGGTAAAAAGCAGGTAAAAGATTTGTATACATTTTTTTAAAAGGTAAAGTTGCAAAATTTTCTTTAAAATGTGACACAATTTATCTTTATAAGTCGTTTTCAAAATATATCAATTAAATAAGGAGCCTTTTCTTTTTTTCTAGATTTTTCTTTATTGCTGACAATGTCATTTTGGTACAAGAAAAAAGATGTCAATGGCATACCCTATGGTTGTGTATTTCGTGTTGGTGAAGACGAGGACGACAATGATATTGATGACAGCCAACCACCTGCAACAGCAGAAGAGTACCTTAGAAGAGGGATGAGAGAAGTCAAAAATTTGACTGCTATTGCAGGTAAATTTGGTATTTACTTTAGCTATTTTAATTTAATTTCGTTAAAGGGAAAGGCGTTTTTTTACTTGTTTTAATGGCTTTTACATCAAAAAACTAAATAGTTTCTTATTTTCTTGCGTGTAGATCCCAAACGAGACGAACATAGACGAATGTGGTCTATTCCACCGAACCCCACACATGTTGAGAGAACAAAAGTGCAGGCTCCTGATTCTTGTATACCCACACGAGAATGGCAAATCAATCAGGTTGAAAAATGAGTTTTCTAATTTTTGACAGGACTTTTGGTTGTTGAAAAATGTCCTGTCTTCTTTTAATTGTGTGCTTTCTTAAATACGATTATAAATAATCAATTTAAGCTTGAAGAATTTTCAAAATTTCGTCGAGAAGCTTCGACTGAGGCTCATGAACCAGAGTGTCATCTTCCACTAGAGACCTGCGAAAAAGGCAAGAATTATTATGTAAAAATATTAAATGATTATCATGTTTATATTTATTTGCACAACACCAAAGACAACTTTCTTGATTTTAACCTTTGAATTTCTTTAGAATGGTGCATCCTTTGCTTTGGAACCGAATTCTGGGATCAAGTTGATTTCGCAAGAAATCCAAATGGTAGCCATTTAAAATGAAAGCGGGTGCTTAATACTGCTAAAAAATATTTCCATTCTTAGATCAAAAGAGAAAGAGGTGCAAAGTATCTTTGGCTTCTGCTATGGCAAGATTCAAATTTGAATTGAAATGATTGAAAAAACTAAAAAAAAATTATTTTAGGGGAGTCCTTCTCTTGAATTTATTTCAAAAATACGTGGGAAACTAGGAGCTTCTCTTATAGCAATGCACTTAGGTTGGGCCGAAGCTGTAGGGCTCAAAATACCTGAACAAGCTTTGTGGATTTATTCTATCTTGGCCGTCATAAGCAAACCCATCTCACCTGAAGTAGCTAGGTGTGCTTAAAAAATTTATTTTCTCGACTAAAACATTTTTAAATATTCTACTAATTAATTTTTTTCTAGTGATCTGAGATCGATAGCATTAATTTGCAGTCAGGAGCGGAGAAAGGTTGGGGTAGAAAGTCCTGATGTTAAGTTTGACGAGGGGATGCTTTTACACCTTAATCAAATACTCACCATTGTCAGCCACTTTTTTCAACAATTTGACTTAGCAGACATTAAAGCCCTTGGAGATGATCCTGAGTGGAAGTGGCAAGATGAGAGTGCTTGACCCAGGATCTTTAAAAGAACCATTAAAATCTCCTGCCAAGTGCCAACAACTTTTCAGTGAAACCTTTCGTGCTGACAAATTTACTTTCGTAAAATGGATTTTTTATTTACCAGACTACAAAACACATTTGTAATTATTAATCTCATTTTTATTTTGTTGACAAAACCATTCTCATTTTAAATACAAATATGTGTGTCTAAGGTAAACAATAATTTTCAAAGGTCTTCATTTAATCTATGACTCATTGATTTCATATCTGTCCGGAAAGTTGATAAAAACGCCCACTCTTTGAAGTTTTATCGGGATTAAATTAACTTATAGACCAAACACAAAATGGGGCTAGTTGCTTTTTTCGATCAAATATACGTAGAGGGGAAGAAACTACTATCGATTAAACACTTTCAAGTGGGGAGGGCGAAGGGAAAAATCCTCAGCCATTGAACCTAAACTAAAATCCTGTAAAGTGTAAAGCTATGTCCGATAAAACTCTGCCACTCTTATCAACTGGCTAAGCTTGCAGTTCTTTTTATAATCTTGTTAGCCTCCAGTCTGTGAAGTAGTAAAAGTTCTCAAACAATATAATGATGTCGAAGAATCCTTTATGGAAAAAAGCCTTGAGAAACTCAACGCAAGAGGTAGAGTCCGCTTTTAAAAGGTAAGAGACACTAATACTGTTAACAACCCAGAGTTATTCAGAAATACGAGATCCTATTATCAGGTTCGAAAGATTTGCTCGTTTCCATATCGACGGCAATTTACGAGACCTGGAGGAGAACGCAGACCACGTTGCAAAACTAAGCTGCCAACAGTCTTGGCAAAGAGTCTACCCAGGGATCACCATACACTAACAGACTTTCCAGCTGCCTAGACTGGCATCTAACAAAATAATCAGAAAGAATAAACGTTGTTAAGTTTAAAATTTATTGGCTTTCATAGTTTTGACTCATACATTAATCCATTTAAATGTAATCCCTCTCATCAATAGAACATCTAAAAAATTAAAATAAAATAATGTTACGTTCTCCAAATAAGTCAATTTAAAAGTAAAGCATGAATAAACTGTACGAAGGCGTTACCACGAATAGGCAATAGTGCCTAACCATAACGCCAACCTCCGAAGTTAATCTTGCAATTATCAGGTACGGTTTTCTGAATCAGCCTCAGAGACCGTGGACATTCTTGCTTCAAGTTTAAATACTACAAACATTCGTCTAACCTTCCTGAAGAGCTTCTGTGATGGCTAACCCACAGAACCAGACAGCAATGATCAGCACGCCCACTTTTGAGAAACCAAATTCTTCATTCCTGAAAACAAAAGGATATTAAAAGGTCTGCCCTTTTATCCAAGAACAGTAAAATATTTTAGTGCATCAGTACTTCTAAAAAATCATTGGATTTTTCATAAACACGGACCGAAGTAAAAGCTCATCAGATAGACGAGAGAACAGATTAATCAGTCTATTAAAGCTAACCTACTTGGTATGTCGATCCAGAGACTGGAGAGCAAATAGTGGAGCGACCAGGAGTCATCTCGAACATCAATCTAGAAATATTTTACCATTGTTAGTCAAGAAAAAAGATACTTAGTACCCTATAAAATTGTGGCAATCAGGACTTCTGAAGAAAATCACTTTGATCATAAACACGGACCGAAGTGTAACTCATCACAGTTGACTCTATACAGAGTTCGTAAAAGCATTATCTACCTTTGAACTAATCAACCTCAGGTGGGTTTTTTGGTAAAGGTGCAGCAGTACTTGGAACATCCTCGTGAAAGATCTGCAACTGCAAGTAAAAGAGAAGAGTTAAAACTTGAGTAATGTTCACGCATTTTAAGTGTAACTCAGATTTTATCGTGTCTTTCTAATTATCAGGACTCCCCAAAAAAACTAGGAAAACCTTTGAGATTAGAAATATTGCTTTAGCACGATTAAACTAAGCAACAGCTCAGGGGGACGCTGAGGCTTTGTACCAAATTCATGCATCATAATAGATGGTACGAAGGATATTTAAAGATGAATGGTGACTGACTTACCCGGATTTTCAATTGATAAAACAAGCCAAGACCCTGTACTAGTCCTCTCCATTATTTGACGCCAAATGAACTGATTAGTAGTTTACAAGCGGAAACAAGACTCAGTATAAGCAAGATCGCTGCGACCACGAGGGTTTTGTTTTGAATTCACGGGAAGAGGAAATATAAAGTGTTTTTTGGCAAAATGCAAATGGCAATAATCTGACGATCGAACCCTTAAAAAGCTCATTGCAGTGAGAAACAACACGAAGCATGTAAAAACTGCAAATAAAGAGAAAGAAAATTTCAGTTCCTTCAACAACAGTTTCGATCAGAAAACTACAGAAAACAAATTATTTGTTTACCTTTTGCGTTGCGCTTTTACTCAGTAGTTCATATATTTCAAATTTTTAAATAAAATATATAATAAACACAAGTTTTAACCGAATCCACAGAGTGGGAGTCCTTTTAAATGAAAAATAATAACTGAGTATTTGACGTTTGTCCAGACGCCTTTCATATTGAATACAGTGAGACTCTTTTTCAATTGTTTTACTTCTTCATTGACATTGTAAACTTTATCAAGCATGGATTCGGGCCAAGGCAATGAAAAGAAAAAGTTCAGCCTTTTTGGTATTGATTTCACATCTGATGAGTGCATCTTAAAAAGTCTTGGAGTTGGAATAGGAGGAGCGTTTGCTGTTGGTTGTGCTTATCATCTGGTAAGATAGTCCCTCTCTTTTTCTCATTCACATTATTATCACACAGCTTTTTTCTGCTTTCACTTTTTAGGCTACATCAAAGAATCCATTTAAGCTTTCGATGGGAACCTTTTCAATCTGTCTTTTTGCCAACTGGTTCGTCTGTAAGAGCCCACTCATCAAAAAAATAGCAGACAAAAGAAAAGTTCCAACCACAGAATGGACACCCAAACAGTAAAGCTTATTAGGACTCAAACTTGACCTGTGACATAATTAGGAGTTAGAAAAAATTCATTCTTGTTCAAAAAGTGTAGAGATATAGACATAATAAAGCGACTATGCCGTGCATCAGATTCTTGATCTTGCTCTCTCGTTACATCCTTCAAACCTCAGCCAGGGAGTTTTAACACTTGAAACTGGTTTTGGTTCAAATATAGCTTTGTACTAAGGATATTTTGCTTGCACCATAGGCAACATTTTTTGACACATTAAATGTGACTTTTTGCTAATATGAAACACAGAGACAAAGGGAGGATAAGGCTACGGGTAGCTCAAGTCTGGAAAGGTGGCCTGAAACATCTTGGAGCCACTGACAGGAGACAAGTCGAGTGACAGCACCACTGCAACAGCCAAAGTGGAGGTGTAATCTTGTTGGCACCAGTTAATCTGAGTCCAAGTTGAGAGAGTTTAATTAGGGAATTCCCTAGTTGAAAAAACATAGCGACTTTTTTCATCAATCGCTAAGTATTTTTCACTTTTCATAAAAAATTCAATTTTTTTCCTAGCGACAAAAGTCGAAAGGAAAAATTAATGCTATTGCCTTTAGTACGAGAAGAGTGTTGACAGCGGTGAAAAAAGGGTGCCTTTCATATTAATCTCAAAAGTGTCTTTGAGCGAAAAAATTAGAGCTAAAAGAGTCACTTGCGGAAAATAAATTACAAAGTCGCTCAAACTTCCACATTTTCTTTGGGAAAAAATAAGGCTAAAAGGGACTAAAGTCGCTATGTTTTTTTTGACTAGGGTAGATATATGGTTAACCTCATTTAAGAGATCTTATCAGTTACAAACCCAAAAGAACCCCCCTTCCCCCCAATTTTTCTTACTGGGAAGTTGAGACATCAACATGTTCCATCCATTCAAAGCAGATGCGGAATTTTTTTATTTTCGTTTGT
>Ga0194133_10010485_pt1 | contig 10417 bp, 9 predicted proteins | sample TA2KigOf40mmetaG_FD_155448 | JGI IMG/M metagenome (GOLD analysis project Ga0194133, IMG submission 155448) | Freshwater microbial communities from Lake Tanganyika, Tanzania - TA2015055 Kigoma Offshore 40m | ecosystem: Environmental > Aquatic > Freshwater > Lake | place: Tanzania: Lake Tanganyika... | reverse complement strand
TTTATGTTAATGTTAATGTTATTATTATTAAAGTTATATTTATAATCATTTTATAATTTCATTTTTTTATAATTAAAGATAAAAATTATTTCAATTAAATATTATGTACTCAAGATTGTTTAATTTTTCAAAAAGATTTATTCCAAAAATCTCTCAAACAGAAAGAACAGCTTTATTAGCCGGTAGTGTATCAATCGAAAGAGATTTAATCTCTGGAATACCTGATTTAAAAACATATATTCAAAAATATCCTTATCAGAAATTACAAATTCCCGAAAAATTAAATACACAAATAGATGATTTTTGTTCAAAAATTAATGATAATGAAATAATGGAAAACAAAAAAATTCCACAAAATATCTTTGACATGATTAAAGAATACAAGTTATTTGGTCTAAATATTCAAAAGAAATATGGTGGTTTAGAACTAGATCCACATACTCGATGTAAAATTGTTGAAAAAATTACAACCGCATCTGGTTCTATTGGTTCTATGGTTATGGTGCCTAATTCTTTAGGACCTGCTGAATTAATCCATAAATATGGTACAAAAGAACAAAAAGAAAAATATTTAGATAAACTTGCAATGTCTGATTATATTCCTTGTTTTGGTTTAACTGGTTTGTATAATGGGTCTGATGCTGTTAATATGCAATGTTCCGGTTATATTGAAAAAATTAATGGAAAATTATTTTTAAATATAACATTCTCCAAGAGATATATTACTTTGGCACCCATTGCAAATCTAATCGGATTAGCTGTAAAGATTTCTGATCCAAAAAATTATTTAGAAAAAAATTTACCAGATAATTCAATCACTGTTTTATTATTAGAAAAAGATAAATATAAAGATATTAAAATTGGTTATAAACATGACCCATTAGGTGCACAATTTCCAAATGGCACAATCTCTGGAAATAATATATTAGTTTCAATTGATGATGTTATTGGTGGTAAAGATATGATTGGACATGGATGGAAAATGTTGATGGAATGTTTAGCCGAAGGTAGAGGTATCAGTCTACCGGCATCCGCTTATGCATCATCATCGTCAATTGTAAAATTTGTATCAGAGTATTGTAATGTTAGAGAACAATTTAAGACACCAATTGGTAAAATGGAAGGTATCAGAGAAAAAACATCTGAAATATTTTGCAATACATTTATAATGTATGCGATGCAGAATCTCTTCAATTCTATCTTATCACAGAATATCTCATCAAGTGTTTTAAGTGCTATTATGAAGAGAGAGATGACCGAATATGGACGTATTAATATAAATCATGCGATGGATATTGTTGGAGGATGGGGAATTATAAAAAACAAAAATAATCTTCTAGCAAATTTATATCAAGTAACACCAATTCCAATTACAGTCGAAGGTTCCAATATTCTTACTAGAAATTTAATTATATATGGTCAAGGATTAATTAAATCACATAAAAATATATATCAAATTATTGAATCATGTGAAAATGATAATTTACAAGATTTTAAAAAATCAATTAATGAATTAATCATTGATTCAATAAAGATTATATCAAGATTATTTATTAGAAAAAATAATAATCAATTAAAAACAGATGATCTATCACGAAAGTATGCTTTTCTATCATATTTATGTCTATTAAATTATGGACCCAAATTAAAGACTAAAGAATATGTTAGTGGAAGAATGGCAGATATTCTTAGTGATTTATATAAATCATATTCTGTTATGTGGTTATGTAAAAATTTAGAAAATAATAAACAAGTAGGAAATTCTACATTAAAATTAATGGAAGATCATTGTTTAAATATATTACATGGAAAGATTATTGATAATTTTAATCTGGTAATGAATGATATTAAATCTCCAGCAAAATATCTTTTAATTGGATTATTTAAAGATAAGAAAAAAATAAATTCAGATAGAAATACAACTTTGATATCTGATTTATTTTTAACTAATAATGAATTAAAGAGAATCTTAACAGAAAATGTATTTGTACCATCGGATTATGATGATATTAGATATAGATTATTAAATCATAATAATAAGAAAGAGATAATTGAAGAGATAATAAAAGTGAATTAAAGTTAAACTTATTTAGAATAATTATAATGCCCAAGATTGGAGTAAATGATTTGTGTCCATGTGGATCTCAGAAAAAATACAAAAAATGTTGTATGGTAAATAATCAAATTAAGAAACAGTTATCAGATGAAATATATATGTCAGGTCAGGATACATCGACTGATAAAATGTATGTGGTGTTAGATTATTATAAAAGATTATTTCCTAAATTATCTCTTATTGATATTACCTCTTATTTAGATAAAGATAATTACAAAACATTTTTAGTTAAAAATTATTCAAACAAAACTATAATGTTCGCTGAAAAGACTGAAATAAATAAAGAATTTTTTAATTCAAAATCTGATTCTGAAGATAATGATATTATGATTATGTATGCTGGCGGATATAAAGTTATTGACTCGAATAATATTGGAATGTATTTAGATGATATTAAAGCTTGGATTGGTTATATTTAAAGATTTATTTAAAGATTTATTTATTCTTTTACTTATGTATAAATTTTACAAATATAATTCAGGTGATATTATTTATTCTATTGTAACACCAATATATAATCAAGAGACAATAATTGTTAAAAATCTTAAAAGTTTTATTGAACATACAGTTGATAAATTTGAAATCATTCTAATTTTAGATTTTTGTTTTGATAAAACCGAAGATAATCTAATTGAATTTCTTGATAATTATATTTGTGATAATAATAATTTAATTTAGATAAAAATCTTTAAAAATGTTGATAAGCCATTATTTGAAACTAAATGTGATAATATTGGTTTTAGAAATTCAGAAGGTAAATATTGTTTGGAAATTCAGGCTGATATGGAAATGACTGAAAAAGGTTATAATTTACATCTGGTCAAACCATTTGATTTATTAGATAATGTTATTGCGGTATCTGGTAGATGTGCACATAGTTTATTTCGTGCACCATTTTGTGGTATTGGTAAACTTGGCGAAACCATTGAGAAATCTATAGACGAGTTAAATATTGATAGAAATAAATTCTATTCAATGGATACATGTAATCGTGGTCCATTATTACTTGATAGAAAAAAATTACAAGAATTAGAATATCTTGATGAATCAAAATATTTTTTAGATAATTCAGATCATGATTTAATGATTAGAGCATATCTTATTAAGGGTTATATTTGTGGATATGTTCCAATTGATTTTAAATCTCCATTATCTGACGGTTCTACAAGAAATAATAAAAAATATAATAATAAAAAAGAATATATTATTAATGAAGTTGAGAAAAGAAAATTACAACAAATAATGAATCCAAGAGAATTATATAAATATATAAATTATTATAAATCACGAGAAATACAGATTTATGATTTGAAATAAAAATATTTTTGAGATTCTGATTTTATTTTTAATTTTTTTCCATTATATTTAAAATAATCCTTAAAATCTTCATCTGATAATACCTCATCTTTTAATTTTAGTTCAAATGTTTCTGAATTTATTGTAAAAAGTTTTGCATCAAATAGTTTGTGTAAATCAGCTGATAATAATAAACCATTATTTGGATCATATTTTTCCTCGGAATTTGATTCTGAGAATGGTTTAATATGTGCAACTTCACATACTTTTGATGACCTACCTGTAATTACACAATTCTTATAGAATTTTTTAACTTCTTCTTTGAATTTATTATCTTTACGTTTTACTTTTTCTTCTGTTGATTCAATTACATATCTATATCCAAATCTTTCATACATAATAAATTCAATCTCTATTTTTTCTATTTCTGATGTAAACTTTTCTATTAGTTGTTCATATAATAATTTTAAATTTTCATGTTCATTATTTTTAACAATCATATCTAAATATAAATTTATTACTTCTAACATATATCTTTCTTATATTATATTTGTATTTATGTATCTTTTTTATAAAAAAATGAAATTAAAAATAATTAAAAATATAACAATAAATAAACCAAATAATAAATAACAAATAAAACTTTATGTCAAAAAATATTATATATATTAAACAGATTGACACAATATTCAAAGAAATATATAATATCAAAAATGCAATTAATGACGATTCATATAATTTAGATGATATTTTAGACTCACATGAAATTGATAAAAGCTGTTATTTTTACATTGATGATAAGGATTTAACATTTTTTGAATTCTTTAAAGAATTATTTAAAAAATATTATGAAGAAACAAAGAATATTGATAAAGTTATTGATAAGTTTAAATCATATGATAAAAATAATAAAAAATTTACATCATTTTTAGCATTTGCCAAAGACAGATTTAACAATTATAAAATTGATGTAAATGTAAATAAAAATAATAATGTTGATGATGATGATGATGATGATGATGATGATGATGATGATGATGATGATGATTCAGATGATGATGATGATGAAGATAATGAAAATGAGGGATTAAATGATGATATGGTTAAACCAAAAGAGGCTATAAAATTACGTTTCAATCAAGAAGTTGCCAGAGTTAATAATATTAAAAATAATTTTAAATCAGGTGTTCACTGGCAAGTTACAGGAGCTGGTAAATCTATTCTAATTATGATGACTATCAATGATCATTATAAATTGGATCCAAAAAAGAATATCAAAAAATTGTATATTGTTACATGTCCACGTATTGAAGTTTTAAATAAGATGTTCTTTGAAGAAGATGAAGAAGGAAAATTTATTATTAATTCTGAGAATAAAAAATTCTGGAAAGATAATAAAATAATTGATTTGGATGAATTCAAGATCTTTGATAGAGTAAATTATATGGCAAGTAAAAAGTTAGTCCTATCAGATGATAAACCTAATTTATTGATTGTAAATACTGATACATTTAAAATATTAGATTCTAAAAATTATATTGATTTTGGGAATGTCACATTTGTAGTATTTGATGAATGTCATGGTGTGTCCGCATCAAAATTTTATGACCTACTCTATAAGATTAAATTTGTACACAAAAAGCATGTAATCGGGTTTTCAGCAACACCTGTTAGAGATAAAGCTGAAGATAAAGTTAAAAAAATATTCTCTAAATCATTAAAAGAAAAAGATAATCATGAACTAAATATTATTTCTGATTATGATATGTTTCATGCGATTAGTGATGGTATTGTATTACCACCATCTTATACAATTGTTGAGATTAAAAGAACATGCAATAAAAAAATTGGTAAAACAAATAAGGATATTACAGAAAAAATTATTAAAGATACTATGAAGATATTACCATATAAAAAAATGGTATGTTGGTGTAGAAATATTCAAAATATGAAAGAGTGGTATCGATTTTTTAAACAAAGATTTCCTGAACTTAAATTATATTGTACAACATCGAAGGATGGAGAACATAATAAAACAGGTTTTAATACAGATTTTGATAAATTCTGCGATTCAGAATCTAATTCCGTATTGCTATGTGTTAATCGTTGTAGAGAGGGTTCAGATATTAAAAATTTAGATATGGGTATATATTTAGATTATGTAAGAAAAAGAGGAATTTTGGTATCAATTCAGACTGTTGGACGTATACTAAGACCAGATAATAAGAAATTAAAAAAGAATGGATTTATTATTGATACTTTTGTTAATGATGGTAAGATTGAGATTGAATTGTTAACAGCACAAAAAATTATTCAATATTATGAAAAGGTGTTAGGTTTAACTGTAGATGGTTCACATGAGGTTTTGATGAATAATTATCAACAGATTAAAGAATTATTTAGCGATACATCATATGATGAATCTAGTAAAAATATTAAGGTAAAAATTGATGATAATAATAACATGAATATTAGACTAGAATTAATTACAAAGAATTTTGATTGGAGCAAATTTAAAACAAGATTGGATTTAATTATTGATAAGAATTTTGGTGTGAACAATGATGAAAAGTTAAAACTTGAATATTCAATGTTAAAAGAAAAAGTACAAAAGATTAAATTTGATGGGAAAACTGATTATAAATCGTATGCCAAAAATAATTCATTTGAGATTGAACCAGAGAATAAATATATTAATCATGGATGGGTTAATTATTATGATTTTCTTGGAATCGATACAGAAAGATTTCCCGAAACTCTTGATGATTTAAAACAAATTTTAAAGGTAAAAAAAATTACAAATAAAAAAATATATGAAGAAAAAGCTGATAAATATGATTTGCCATTGATGCCTGAAGAGTTATATAAAAATTTTACAACAATCTATAATATCTTTAATGTAACCCCATTAAGAAGATAATTAAACAAAAAATTGATTTTAAATTTATTTATTTAAAGGATTCTAATCATATGATGATTAATAAAAATGTCTGAAAAAACTAAAAATATATTCATCAATAAAGATGACCTAAGAGATTATATTCATTCTATTCATGATGATTTACGTAATTCTGGTGCTGGTTATGGACAAACTGGATTAAAGATTTTTAGTGTATTTTATGGATTAAAACTTATTAAACCACATTTATCAACTCTAAATATTCCTATTGAATATAAGAAAACATTAGACTGGGATGAATTATATAAGAGAGCTAATTCAAATGATGAGATTATTGAATATATTGATAAAGAGGTATTGGAGGTTTTATGGAAGTTAAAACAAGAATTTAAACAATTTGAAGACAATAAAAAAAATTCTAAAAAAAATAATATTAATGTTTCATCTCTCGGTCATTTTATCTTTTATCAGATTCCTCGCGATTTACCCGATAAAGTTTGGAAAGATTTGATTAAAAAAATTGATAAAATCCCAGTGGGATATAATGATTCAGGATCTGTAAATTTATCAGGTAAACTCTGGGAATATTTTGTTGGCAGAGATAAGACTGCTATTTCAGAACTTGGAGCATACTTTTCAGATCGTCCTTTGACTGAATTTTGTTTTAATAAAGTTAAACCTGAATTAGATGAAAATGGAGATGTCCGAACAATGTGTGATATTTTTGGCGGGTCTGGTGGTTTTACTTTGGGTTATGCACATTATCTTAGAGAAGTAAATCCTGATATTGATTGGAAAACAAATGTAGATAAAATTTATCATTTTGATATGGAGGAATCTGTTGTTAATATGACAGGACTTGAGATGTTTGCAATTACTGGATTCTTTCCAAAGCGCGATGATCATAATTTTCTTCGTCAAAACTCATTCAAAGCTGAAATGATTGGACATAATGGAATAACAAAATATTTCTATGTTTTCTCAAATCCTCCATATGGAGGAGATAAAAATACTAAAAAAGCTGAAGATATTAAAACAGATAAGGTTATTGCATATATTAAATCATTGAAATCATTGAAATCATTGAAAGATGATGTTACAGATGAACTAAAGGAACAATTATCAAGACTAACAAAAGAAAAAAAAATAAAAGAAGCTAAAAATAAGAAAGAAACAACGGTTAATTTAAGTACTTGTTCAAAGCGTATTAATGCTTTTGCTAAAAAATATAAAATTTTAACAGCAAATGATAAAGAATCTTCTTCATTAATTTTGCTGATGGATCTAGTGGATGTAAATGGTACATGTTGTGCTATTCTAAAGGAAGGTGTATTTTTCGATTCAAAATATAGTACAATTCGTAAGGTTTTATTAGAAAATTTTAATGTCGAACATGTAATTTCAGTGCCTCAAAATGCTTTTGAAAATACATCAACAAAAACATCTATCATTATTTTTCATAATAATGGAAAAACAAAAAAAATAAAGTTTTCTGAATTAATTATTCATACAATTGAGAATGATGAATTTAAAATTAATGATTCAGGAGAGGTTGTATTGACAAAAACCAAGGGTACTTTTGATAGGGTTGAGGAAAAACCTGTTTGCATTGCTTCTATGAAAGATATCAAAGAAAATTTAACAAAAGATAAATGTTTATATTCACTAAATATGAAAGATTATAAAGATTATAAGATTGTATGTCCTAAGGATTATGAACTAAAGAAATTATCAGAATTTTTAGAATATGAAAAAAAATCAAAACGTAATGCATCGTTTGCAACAGAAAATGGAACATATAGATTTTATACATCGTCTGATAAAATTAAAAAATGTTCAGAATGTGATTTTAATGATGATAAATTAAAACTCATATTTGGTACTGGTGGTACTGGTTCACTATTTATTGATGATAAATTTAGTTGTTCAGCTGATAATTTTGTTTGTACAATAAAAGATAAATATGATTTACTATATATCTATGATTATATTAAAACAAATTGGGATATTTTTATAAGTAGAATGTTTAATGGTTCAACACTTGGACATATTAATAAAGATAGACTTGATAACTGCGAAATACCATTCCCTAAAAATATGGACAAACTGAAACCACAACTTGACAAACTGTATAAAATCCATCAAGAAATTATGATTGGAACTGAACAAATACCACAATCAGAACGTGATATATGCGAGATTATTAAGAAGGCTACGGATGAGGGCAAGAAGGGTGTCGATTATGACGAGTATAAATTTGACGAATTAGTTGAATATCAAAAGAAGAATAAGAAATATAAAGCTGCTGATGGTAAAGAATCAGGAAAATATAAATTTTATACATCATCACAAGACAAGATTATGTTTATTGACGACGAACCAATGTTTACAGATGAATGTTTAATTATGGGACGCAATGGTGAAGCATCTGTACATTATGATAAAATATTTTCTTGTGAACATGATCATGTGTATGTATTAAAAACTAAAAATACACGTTATATGTATTATTATATTAGAAATAATATGAAATGGTTTGAAGAACAAATGAATGGTTCAACAATCAGAGGAACATCAAAAGATATATTATCAAAATTTGTAGTAAAAGTCCTAACAGAAAATAAAATGAAAAAGCTAAAACTACAAGAAAAATTTGATGAAGTAGATAAACTAAAAGAAACACTTGAGAAAAACAAAGAAGATTATCAAAAATTAATGAAAGAATTATTTAAGGATTTTGAAGAAAAAGATGAATCTGATAGTTCTGATAGTTATGGTGAATCTGATAGTTCAAGTAAAGAATCTGAATCTGAAAAATCTAAAAAAACAATTCCAAAGAAACCAATTAAGAAAGTTTCAAAAAAATCTGAGAGTGAAGATTCTGAAGATGAAAAATCTAAAAAAACAATTAAGAAATCAACTAAAATTAATTCATCCGAAAGTGATGAATCTGAAGATGAATCAGAAGATGTAAAACCTAAAAAAACTATTAAGAAACCTACTAAAATTAATTCAAAGAAATCAGAAAGTGAAGACTCAGAATCTGAAGATGAAAAACCTAAGAAAACTATTCCGAAACCAATTAAGAAAGTTTCAAAGAAATCTGAAAGTGAAAAATCTGAATCAGAAAATGAAAAACCTAAAAAAATAATTAAGAAACCAACAAAGAAAAAAGTTTCAAATGATTAAATTTCAATTTTAATATTTTCTTTATTATCTAATTGTATATCAATGTATAATTTAATATTGTTGTTTTCACATTGTATAACAATTTCATTCAAACATTTATTTGCATCTACACCTTGAATTGATATGCCCAAATTGTCGTTATATGTAAAACCTTTTTCTGTATATTTTTTTGTCTTTATATTTAAACTTGTATTCTTTATTATTTGTGCACCGTTAAAAATTCTGTCACAAATCATCACAAAATCTTTAGATTTTGTGGATGATTTACAGGATTTTAAAGCTATAAATAATCATCAAAATCTCACAAAATCTAAAGATTTTGTGATGGTTAGTGATGATTATTTTATACCGTCATCTATTATCGAATAAATCTCATTTAAAATTGTTCTATAGTTTTTTTTGTCATTTATTTTATCATTTATCTTACATGAAATTATTTGAGACTTACAGAAATTATAATCAATTAATTGTTCTGATTTATTTATCATAATTTTTTTAATTGGAATTAACAATAAATTTCCATTTGATTGTTTTTGTATTTTATATTTAATATTATCAATTGTTATTGTTTCCATTTTTTATATTAAATATTTGATTTTTTATATTTATATTATTATATTTTTTCAATTTTTAACATTGATTTTTTGAGGTTTTTTTATTCGAACATTATATGATAGAATTGGTGATAATTTGAATATGATTTCGTCATATAATCTATTAGATTGAATGTGTTTAATCAATGAATTAATATTTAAAGACTCCTCTAGATCATCAATTCCTCCTCTATTCTCATCGGAAGAATCATCTTTGTTTACAAACTCTGGATAATCTTTTTCCATAAAAATATCTTCTGGATCATCATCTTTGTGAAATAGTTGGAAACGTCGATATTTATTTTTGTCTGATTTATATTTTCT
>Ga0194133_10010481_pt1 | contig 10421 bp, 13 predicted proteins | sample TA2KigOf40mmetaG_FD_155448 | JGI IMG/M metagenome (GOLD analysis project Ga0194133, IMG submission 155448) | Freshwater microbial communities from Lake Tanganyika, Tanzania - TA2015055 Kigoma Offshore 40m | ecosystem: Environmental > Aquatic > Freshwater > Lake | place: Tanzania: Lake... | reverse complement strand
CTGATGCTGACCCGCAATGCGCGGATACTGCGCTGGTATGCCAGCGCCATTCGGGCTATGGCAACCGGCGCAAGCGGGCACATTCTTCTCTGCGATACCGGCGCGATAAATTTTTCGACCCAGCTCAGCGGTCTCTTTCACTTTGGCGATGTTCGGCGTCGCTTTTTGCGTTGCCAAATAGGCGGCGATATTGTCGATATCTTCGGGGGTCATCGCTTTCGCGATCATGGTCATGATCGCGTTATTGCGGTCCGGCCCCTGAAAATCATGCAGCTGTTTTTTAATATAGGCAGCATGCTGCCCACCCAGCTTGGGGTTTTGCGTGATGATCGCGTTACCTTCAGCACCGTGGCATGCAATGCATGCAGTGATGCCACGCCCCGGATCGCCGCCCGAGTAGAGTGCTGCTCCCTTGGCAGGGTCTGCAGCGGCTGACTTCTGTTCAGTTGCCTCGGCTGTAACAAGCGCCGAACAGAGCGCGATGGAGACGAACTTCAAACTCAACGAAAACACTCGATTCATTCAAACACCCGGGCAATATGTGGTTGGGTTGGTAACGAAATACAGCCCGTCATTGTACTACAATGGCCTAGCGCAATTTTTCGCTTCACCATTCACCGTCGCCGGGTTTGCCGGCCCCCTCTCCGATGTCGATTCTCTGGCAGGCCCGCTTTTTCACGACGGTGAACCGACTGCAGGATTTGCCAAAATACCAAGTGCCCGAGATCGCATTCGCAGGGCGCTCCAACGCCGGCAAGTCGACTGCCATCAACCTGCTGTGCAACCAGAAAAAGCTCGCTTTCGCCTCCAAAACACCCGGCCGAACCCAGCACATCAATTTTTTCTCTATCGGTGGCGCGCACGTCGGCCAACACCGGCGCGATGAGGCTCGCAGCGACGAAATCCGGGCGTTTTTAGTCGACTTGCCAGGCTACGGCTACGCCGAGGTGTCCGGCGGCGCCAAGAGCCATTGGCAACAGTTGTTGGGACGCTATGTGCAGGTCCGGGCGCCGCTTGCGGGCTTGGTGCTGATTATGGATGCACGCCGACCCTTCACCGAGCTGGACCTCGAGATGTTGGAGTGGTTCGCGCCCACTGGCAAACCGATCCATTGTCTGCTGAGCAAAGCCGACAAGCTGAATCGCAGCGAACAGTCAGATGCCATGCGGCTGGCAAAAACCGTTTTGGCCAGCTATGTTGACGAGCACGGGCAGGCTCTGCCATTCTCCGTTCAGCTATTCTCTGCGTTGAAGCGTATCGGACTGGCGGAGGCCGATCAGAAAATCTGTCACTTGCTGCAGCTTGATATGGGCTTGATCGAAGAACAATCGCTGGCGCACGTGGAAAAAAACCCTGGAGTGCAATAAATGCCTCCAGGGTTCAAACACTGACTCCATCGAGCCAGACCCGCTCAGGGAGGATAAGCGGGAGGTGATCAACACCCATGGTTAGGAGCACGACACCGGCAAGAAGTTCAACCTGATAAAAACTATCCAACCTGTCAATTCATTCACAATAACAATAGCCTTTCATTTATGAGCCTCGATCCGCTAGCCCGTTTCCCAGCGACTCGGATGCGCCGTATGCGCAAAGATGCTTTCTCGCGAGCGATGATGCGCGAAAACGTCGTGACAGCTGCTGACTTGATTTATCCGGTATTCATTCTCGATGGCGAGAAGCGTAGAGAAGCTGTGCTATCGATGCCCGGTGTTGAACGCCTGTCGGTCGATTTGCTGATGCCCGTTGCGGAAGAATGCGTATCGCTTGGCATACCGGTGCTGGCATTGTTTCCGGTCATCGATCCTCAACTGAAAACGCCCGACGGTATCGAGGCGACCAACCCGAATGGTTTAGTACCGCGCGCGGTACGTGAGCTTAAGCAACGCTTTCCTGAATTGGGCGTCCTGACTGATGTCGCGCTCGATCCGTATACCAGTCATGGTCAGGACGGCGTGCTCGATCAAGATGGTTATGTATTGAACGATGAGACTACTTCGCTGCTGGTGCAACAAGCGCTGGCCCAAGCCACAGCCGGCGTTGATATCGTCGCGCCGTCTGACATGATGGATGGCCGTATCGGCGCGATTCGCGATGCCCTGGAAAACAAAGGACATATCTACACGCGCATCATGGCCTATTCGGCCAAGTACGCATCTGCGTTTTATGGGCCATTCCGCGACGCGGTGGGCTCAGCCGCAAACCTTGGTAAAGGCAACAAAGCCACCTATCAGATGGACCCAGGTAACACCGATGAGGCGCTGCGTGAAGTTGCACTCGATCTGGCCGAGGGCGCAGATATGGTGATGGTCAAACCCGGCATGCCTTACCTGGATATCGTGCGGCGCGTGAAACAGGAATTCAAAGTGCCAACCTTCGCCTATCAGGTGAGCGGCGAGTACGCCATGATTAAAGCGGCTGCGCAAAATGGCTGGCTGGATCACGACAAAGCCATGATGGAGGCAGTGCTCTGCTTCAAGCGGGCGGGCGCCGATGGTGTACTGACTTACTTTGCGAGAGAGATAGCGCGCGCGCTGAAAGCTTAGTCGCTTTCCAAACTTGATACGGCTACGCGAGGTGTTGCCGGATAACCTTAGTCGACTCGGGTTTGGGCGTATTAATTTGCAGGCTCAGACATCACGCGGTTCTAGTGCTGTGCTGGTGTTGTGCTGCGCTTGTATTGCGATGTGATGATACTGCGCTGTGACTGCGGCTATTTCGCTGCTTGCTCGGCGTGTTCGATTGATCGTAAAAAATCCGACGCCGCCTGAAAACCGATCACGCGCGCCGATGAAATCTCTCGGCCAGTTGCATCAAAAAACAAAATGCCCGGTGGCCCAAACAAGCCGAAGCGCTTAAGTAGCGCTTTGTCATCAGCGCTATTGGCCGTGACGTCAACCTGCAGTAACAGCATCTGATCAAGCTTGGCTTTCACGACGGGATCGGTGAAGGTCAGCTTTTCCATCTCGATGCATGACACACACCAGTCGGCATAAAAATCGAGCATGACATGACGATCGCCTGTGTTGGCAAGCGCCTGATCCAATTCTGCATTGTTACGGACCCGGGTAAATGCTGTCGCCTGATGCGCCTGACCGCGCCAATGCGCAAGCGGCGACCAAGGGTCGCGCCCGCCAGTAACGGCACCTAGCCATTGCACCGAGCCCAACACCACAAACAATAACCCAAGTAAGTGCGCGCGCAAACCGAGTGTTTTTACACGTAGCAAACTAGCACCGTAACCAAGTGCCAACAACCCCCACGCGCCCATCAGTAGCCAAGTGGGTATCAGCGAAGACACCATCCAAACGGCCAGTGCCAGCATCAGCACGCCGAAAAAAACTTTTACCGTCTGCATCCATGTGCCAGCCTTGGGTAGCAAGGAGCCCGCAGACGCGCCGACCAACAGCAACGGCAAACTCATACCCGCTGCCATCGCAAACAAAGCACTGCCACCGATCACCACGTCGCGCGTTTGACTGATGTAAACCAGCGCCCCGGCCAGTGGTGCTGCGACACAGGGGCCGACAATCAGCGCAGAAATTGCACCCATCACAAACACGCCGATAAATTTACCGCCGCGCTGACGTTCCGAAAGCCGTGTCAATGCCAATTGCAGTGATGTTGGTACTTGCAACTGGTAGAGATCAAACATCGATAGCGCCATCACGGCCATCAGGATGGCAAAGCTGGTCAACACTAGCGGGCTCTGTAGTGCAGCAGACAAACCTTCGCCAATTAATCCCGCTGCGACACCGAGCGCGGTATACACGATCGCCATTCCCAGCGAGTAAGCCAACGCCAGCAATAATCCGCGACGGCGACTACTTGCGGCGCCTTCGCCAGCAATGATGAAGGACAGAATCGGTACCATCGGCAACACGCAGGGCGTAAACGACAGGCCAAGGCCCAGCAACAAGAATAGCGGCAGGATAAGCAACAGGCGACCGCTTGCGAGTGACGTCTGAATTTGCGACATCTGATTGGCGATCGGTGAAGATGAACCGGATGCACCAGCAGTAGTTTCATCGCCGCCACGATCAATCGCACTGCTATCGTTGTTATTTTTTCCGATTAGCTGGGTGATGCTGGTTGTACCAGCACCGACGCCATTGGATGCCTGTGCATTAACGCTGGGGTTGTTGGTTGTATTTGGTGATAGCCTCGCCTGCGAATCCATCGGTGGATAGCACAAGCCTTGATCGGCACAACCTTGGCTGGTAACTTTTAAACTGAACAGCCCGGAAGCTTGTACCGGGATCGTCAAATTCAGCTGATGCCGGAAGGTTTCCAGCTCTTTACCGAAATTCGGATCAAATTTTATTTTGCCGCGCGGGATATCGAACTTACCGAGGGTAGCGCCGTCGGCTGCGACCGAAATTTTGTCGCGATACATGTAGTAGCCGTCTGCGATCCGAAAGCTTAGCTCGATCGTCGATGCGTCTCGCATACGAGCACTGAAAGCAAACGCTTGCTCCGGCGCTAAAAAGTCTTGTGCTGCCGACAGTGATGCACTGACCAAGAGGCTTGTCATCAGAGCAAACTGGGCAACAAAACGCGCGCATTGAATGAACCTATGTTGAACACGTGCGCCAAGGCATCGGACACTTGGTTCAAACAAGAACTGCTGTGACTGCTCAGGCATATTTTTCACCCGTGGTCTCTGCCACGACCCAGTGCAGATAAGGCGCATAGCCTTCGGAAATTGGCCAGGCGATCACCTCGGGCAAGTCGTACGGGTGGGCATTAACGAGTGCTTGCTGCAACGGTGCATAGTGCTGACGCGTAGTCTTGATCAACAGCGTCACCTCTTCGGCATGTTCGATCGCACCCTGCCAGCGATAGACCGATTTCACGCCCGGCAAGATATTCACGCAGGCCGCCAATTTAGCTTCGACCAAGGCATGCGCTAATGCATCCGCCGTGGCTTGGTCGGGCACGTTCGACATCACCATCAAGACCTGTACATCGCTCATCAACGCCTCTGCCGGATTTATTTCAACAGCCGCCTTCGGGTCAGCACGGTGGCAATGTAAAACCCTGCCACGGTGTACGCCAGCAAGATCACGACGTCTTTGAGTGGGTCTTGTGGCAATTGACCAAGCAGCAATGGTCGCACAAGACGGACTGCCGCGCCGAGCGGCAGAAAGCTGGCCACCGACTGCAGCCAGCTCGGCAGCTGGGTAGTGGGATAGTAGACACCCGACAGGAAAATCATCGGCGTTAGCACCAACGTGAAGTAGTAGGTAAAAAAATCATACGCCTTGGCGATCGCGTTCACGATCAGCGCAATCGAGGCAAAGCAGATGCCGGTCATCAAAAGCAAGGGCGGCACCAACACCGTGGTGGAATGCAAGCCTATGCCCAAAACAAAAAGTACCAGCAGAATGGCCAATGCCGAAATCATCGCTTTGCTGGCAGCCCACAGCATCTCGGCCAGCACAATGTCGTCTAATGACAAGGGTGTATTCAGCAAAGCGTCCCACGTCTTTTGCACATGCATGCGTGAGAATGCCGAATAGAGTGATTCGAACGACGCCGCTATCATCACCGACATGCAAATCGACCCACTCGCAAGAAACTCGATGTAAGGCACACCCTCGATCTGCTGCAACAGGCTGCCCAAGCCGTAGCCGAATGCCAGCAATGTAATCATCGGCTCGGCAATATTGCCGATCACGCTAGCGACAGCGAGTTTTCGCCATACCAGCAAGTTACGACGCCAAACCGGAATGAATCGTAAGCTTAGTGCAGGTAAGTGATAGTTGAGTGTGCTCATCTCAATCCCTCATCTCTCGGCCGGTCAGTTTCAGGAACAAGTCTTCCAGATTCGCCGGTCGATGCAGGTAACGCAACCCCGCTGTATGCGACAGGCTTTGCAGCAGCGGCTCAGGATGTCGGGTATAGCAAAACACGGTATCCCCACTCACCTCGACACGCTCCGCCAGGGCGCGAGCGCCTGCCGACCAGCGCACTGCCTGATCGCCATACACCTCGACGACCTGAGACTCGATATGCTGCGCAATCAGTTCGTGCGGCGCGCCTTCGGCGATGAGTCGGCCGTGGTCAATCACGGCGAGCCGATGACACAGACGCTCGGCCTCGTCCATGAAATGAGTGGTTAAAAAAATCGTCTTGCCGCTTGCTAGCAGTGCCTTAAGGCGTTCCCAAATCATGTGACGCGCTTGCGGATCCAGTCCGGTGGTCGGCTCATCCATGAAGATCAGATCGGGGTCATTGACCAAAGCTCGCGCCAGCGTCAGCCTGCGCTTCATGCCGCCGGATAATTCGCCCATGCGTGCGTGGCGCTTGTTAGTTAGGTTAGCGAAGTCCAGCAGCCAATCGAGCCGCGCATGGATTTGCGCAGGTAGCATGCCGAAGTAACGCCCATAGACCAGCAAGTTTTCTTCCACGGTGAAATCAGGATCTAGGCTGTCCATCTGCGGTACCACGCCGATTTTCAGTCGAGCACGACGCGCCTCTTGCGGTACCGGATGGTCAACCAGGGTAATGCGGCCACTGTCTGGCGTGGTCAGTCCGAGACACAGCCGCAGTGTGGTGGTTTTACCTGCGCCATTCGGGCCCAGCAAACCGTAGCACTCGCCGGGTTGCAGCGCGAACGACACATCATCGATGACGACGTGGCTATCCTTGCCCTTGCCAAAGGATTTGCGCAAATGTTCAACAGCCAGAATGGACATACTTGGCTCAGGGGGAAGAGTTCGACTTGGTTCAAAAACAAAGCCAGGCACTTGGCCTGGCTAGTAACGACTATCGCGGTACTGGATTTGTTACATTCCCGCCGGGCCAGCGATGGCCTTCACGAGATGAACCCTTATTCAGCAGCGACCGCTTCGGTGTGCTCTGGACGATCAACTAATTCCACAAAAGCCATCGGCGCATTGTCACCCTGGCGAAAGCCCATCTTCAGAATACGCAAGTACCCACCATTGCGTTCTTTGTAGCGAGGCCCGATTTCAGCGAACAACTTGACCACCATCTCGCGATCACGCAGACGCGAAAACGCCAGACGCTTGTTGGCCAAGGTATCCACCTTGCCGAGTGTGATCATGGGCTCAACCACACGGCGCAGCTCTTTGGCTTTCGGCAGCGTGGTCTTGATGGCTTCGTGTTTGAGCAAAGAGACCGTCATGTTGCGCAGCATCGCCAGACGATGCGACGAGGTTCGGTTCAGTTTGCGTAGTCCGTGACGATGACGCATGATAATTTCCTTTTACAAGTTTTAATCCAGCTCTTCTATCGCTAACGGGATGCACTTAGCGCGGGCCGGTAAATTTTCATTAATTAGCGAATTACTTCTCAAGTCCAGCCGGTGGCCAATTTTCGAGCTTCATACCCAAGGTCAGGCCACGTGAAGCCAGTACTTCCTTGATTTCGTTGAGCGATTTACGACCCAGATTCGGGGTTTTCAACAGCTCGTTTTCGCTGCGCTGAATCAAATCACCAATGTAGTAAATATTTTCTGCTTTCAGGCAGTTGGCCGAACGCACGGTGAGTTCAAGGTCATCTACCGGACGTAACAGGATAGGATCAAACGTCGGCGCACGTGATGGCGCCTCGGCGGCTGCCTCGGTGCCTTCAAGCGCAGCAAATACATTCAACTGATCAACCAACACACGCGCAGATTGGCGGATCGCTTCTTCTGGCGAGATCACGCCATTGGTCTCGATGTTCATGACCAGTTTGTCGAGGTCGGTACGCTGCTCCACACGTGCAGAATCGACAGTGTAAGAAACGCGCCGCACGGGCGAGTAAGAAGCGTCGAGAATAATGCGTCCGATGGTCTTGTTGGCGTCTTCTGCCAGACGACGCACATTGCCGGGCACATAGCCGCGACCTTTTTCAACCTTGACTTGCATGTCAATCTTGCCGCCCGAGGTGAGATGCGCGATCACGTGGTCGGGATTGATCAGTTCGACGTCGTGCGGCAAATCGATATCTGACGCCAGCACCGGACCCTCTCCTTCTTTTTTCAGACTGAGCGTGACTTCGTCACGGCTATGCAGTTTGAAAACCACGCCCTTCAGGTTGAGAAGGATGTCGACCACGTCTTCTTGCACACCGTCGATCGATGAGTACTCATGGACCACACCGGCGATTGTCACTTCAGTCGGCGCATAGCCAACCATGGATGAAAGCAGAACGCGGCGCAGCGCATTACCCAGCGTGTGGCCATAGCCGCGCTCGAAAGGCTCCATCACAACCTTGGCATGGCCAGGGCCGAGGTGCTCAACTTCGATAATGCGTGGCTTTAACAGATTAGATTGCATGAATGTCCTTTCAATACCCTCGGCTCGTTACACCGATAAGGCTGATGGCATATCGAAAAACTACCCACCGAACAGTGAGTAGCGGGAAAAATCAGCGCGAATACAATTCAACGATCAGTGACTCGTTGACTTCCTGGTTGTAATCGCTGCGGTCAGGCAAGCTCTTGAGTGAGCCTTCCATTTTTTTCGCGTCCGCCGATACCCACATCGGGAAGCCGGATTGTTCTGCCAACGACAAAGCCTCGGCAATACGGACTTGTTTCTTGGCTTTTTCACGCACCGAAACAACATCGCCAACGCGAACAGCATAAGAAGGAATATTCACGACATGGCCGTTGACCACAATCGCCTTGTGTGACACCAGCTGGCGGGCCTCGGCACGCGTCGAAGCAAAACCAAGACGGTAGACGACGTTATCCAGACGAGACTCGAGCAGCTGCAGCAAGGTCTCACCCGTGTTGCCTTTGCGACGATCTGCTTCAGCGAAATAACGGCGGAACTGACGCTCCAGCACACCGTACATGCGCTTTACCTTTTGCTTCTCACGGAGCTGGTTACCGTAGTCGGAAGTGCGAGCGCCGGAAGTACGGCCGTGTTGTCCAGGCTTGGAATCCAGCTTGCATTTGGATTCCAAAGAGCGACGTGCGCTCTTCAAAAATAGATCGGTGCCTTCACGGCGGGAAAGCTTTGCTTTCGGTCCAATGTAACGTGCCACGGTATTTCCTCTACGTTAATGACGCCTCGGGCAAGCTGCCTCGTGGCGCTAGTCCGGTCTACCTGCTACCGAACAGTGGTCTTAGAACAAAACCCGCCACTGCACGGCGGGTCGCGAACAACAAGGTCGACGGCTGCTTAGATGCGGCGACGCTTGGGCGGACGGCAACCGTTGTGCGGCACCGGTGTGACGTCCTGAATTTGTGTGATCTTGATGCCAAGGCTGTTCAAGGCGCGCACTGCCGACTCGCGTCCCGGACCTGGGCCTTTGATGCGAACCTCGAGGTTCTTTACACCGCACTCAATTGCTACCTTGCCAGCAGCTTCAGCGGCGACCTGTGCCGCGAAAGGCGTAGATTTGCGTGAGCCTTTGAAGCCAGCACCGCCCGAGGTTGCCCATGACAGCGCATTACCTTGACGGTCGGTGATCGTGATGATGGTGTTGTTGAAAGAAGCATGAACATGCGCGATACCTTCCGCGACATTCTTCTTGACCTTCTTGCGAACGCGCGAAGCTGCGTTATTCTGTGCTTTTGCCATGGTGATGTCCTTGTGTCCGCGACGGGATTACTTCTTCAGCGCTTGCGCTGCTTTACGGGGGCCTTTGCGTGTACGCGCATTGGTGCGGGTACGCTGACCGCGAACCGGCAGGCCTTTGCGATGACGCAAGCCGCGATAGCAACCAAGATCCATCAAACGCTTGATGCTCATTGAGACTTCACGTCTGAGGTCACCCTCAACGATGAATTTACCGATCTCGTCACGCAATTTCTCGAGTTCGTTATCGTCGAGGTCCTTGACCTTCTTGGTGGTGGGTACGCCCGTATTCGCGCAAATCAGTTCTGCGCGTGGACGGCCGATGCCGAAGATGGCGGTCAGGCCAATCACGGTGTGTTGGTGGTTGGGAATGTTGACCCCTGCAATACGTGCCATGCGTTATCCCTCGATCGCTAAGCTTGAATTAACCCTGGCGCTGCTTATGGCGCGGCTCGGTGCAAATGACGCGAACAACGCCTTTGCGCTTGATGATCTTGCACTTGCGGCAGATCCGTTTTACTGATGCGAGCACTTTCATGTTTGCCCTCTTCTTTCTATCTCTCGATGACTGTCTGGCCGATTACTTGGTTCTGAAAACAATCCGCGCCCGGCTCAGGTCGTACGGCGTCAACTCAACCGTCACTTTGTCGCCCGGCAGGATACGGATGTAATTCATTCTCATTTTTCCGGAGATGTGTCCCAGTACGACATGACCATTTTCAAGCTTTACCCTGAAGGTCGCATTCGGGAGATTTTCGAGAATCTCCCCCTGCATTTGAATCACGTCATCTTTGGACATATCAGCCGTCTATTCCTCTCGCTCAACGGGTGGGAATCCCACCTTTGAAATTTGCTTTTCGCAGCAACGAATCGTACTGCTGC
>Ga0194133_10010478_pt1 | contig 10424 bp, 7 predicted proteins | sample TA2KigOf40mmetaG_FD_155448 | JGI IMG/M metagenome (GOLD analysis project Ga0194133, IMG submission 155448) | Freshwater microbial communities from Lake Tanganyika, Tanzania - TA2015055 Kigoma Offshore 40m | ecosystem: Environmental > Aquatic > Freshwater > Lake | place: Tanzania: Lake Tanganyika... | reverse complement strand
TCAAATTCAAAATTTTTGCATCAAATTCCTTTTAGAAACATATTCTATATTTATTCTGCATTAGGGTGGACAAAAAAAGGTTTTGAATAATTTTGTAAGGTACCAACAAATCTTAGATAAAAAATAGATGAAACTTAGCCAATCGAATTGAGATTTGTGCAAAAATATTTTGAAGTACAGAATCGAAAATATTTTTGCACAAATCTCAATCAAATTGAGATTTGTGCAAAAATATTTTGAAGTACAGAATATTTTTGCAAAAAATAGATGAAACTTAGCCAATCGAATTGAGATTTGTGCAAAAATATTTTGAAGTACAGAACATTTTTGCACAAATCTCAATTCGATTGAGATTTGTGCAAAAATATTCTGTACTTCAAAATATTTTGAAGTACAGAATCGAAAAAAAAATTGTATTTTAAAATTTGATAATCACATGTATGGGAGAATGCAAATTTTTAAATTGGATTTTTAAACAATTGAAATTCTATGTCTGTCACTTGAATTATCATCTATAGGAAATTTTAATAAAGAAAAAAAATTGAAAAGCTGACAGGCAATGTAGAAATGTTGAAACATTTTTAGAAATGGCATTTATCTCTGAGACTTGGAATTGATCATGGGAGACATTCTAGTGATAACACTTTCCAATCAAGAAAAGAATCAATACTGAACTGCTATTGACAAAACAAGAGCCTTTTATACATATTGGATCAGATATGCCCTTTGAAGAAGACATCAAAAGGGAATGCTGATGATAGTTCTGCTACAGTTGCCATGGTGGATGGACAGCTCTATTTTTTACAAGATGACTTAGCAAGTAAGGTGCGTTGGGAGGAGTGAACCGAATTGACAAGATGAGCAAAATCCCAGTGATGAACCTACCAATCAAGAAAAGAATCAATACTTAACTGTTTATTGATAGCAACATAGGGCTTTATAAACAAAAGGGAGATAAGGAAACAGATCAATAAAAATATCTGATCTCTTTGAGGAGGGTAAAACTGAATGGGCGAGAAAAGTAAAGCAGGAATGAAAACAAAGGAAGCCTGTTTGGAATGACTTACATTACATGGAAGTCGAGATAAACCAATGGAAGCCTGTTTGAAAAGGCTTGGAGCTTGAAAAGTGAAAAATATTGTACTGCAAAAAATAGGGTATTTGAGCAAATACTATGATAGGCTTTTTAAAATGAAAAGTTCCAGGTGGGAATAAAATATGGGATGAAACTACATACAATTGAAATGTGAATATGACTTTATAGTTTATAGTTTTAAATATATTTGAGGGTTTTTTATTTTGCTGCGGTATGCGCTCAATTCAAGTTATTTCTTTCATTTTCACTTTACAATATTTAAAAATTAATGTGCAATATCTCTTTTACATTCCTGTTAAACTCATTTTGAAACAGGCTGCCCCATAGTTTCTTATTTTAGCAGCACACAGTATATTCTATCCACAGATCAGCCAGTACCAATGGTTGAACACCCGCGCCACATTCTTGATCCTACCATCCACTCTATTAAGAGCTGTCTTTCAATCATTAAACAGTTGAGCATTGATTGAGAAGATCATGACTGGGTTTGCATCTTTACTCACGCATTCTCTTCAGACCACATCATCAGACAAACTATTAGTGGCAGCGCTTTCCTTCGTACCTTGGTTGGTACTTTAGACAATCCACCCATTGGCTGACAATGATGTTCTGGCCCCAACCCCTCCTGCAGCTCCGGAAGCCTCCACGGCTCCCAATCATCCACCTCCTGCGATTTTGCCCCCAATTCCCAAGGATGTCAATAATTGACAATGCCCCTCCAAAAGCACCTTGATGGGACAATGTTTTTCGCTCATTCCCACCGAGAGTCCCAGACTAGAGATGGGCCCTGACCTGACCCGAACATGCTTTTGACCCGCAGTAAATAAGAGGCCAACCCGGCTCTGACCCGTGTACTTTTTGACCTGACCCGATGATATTTTTTTTAACCCGAAGGGCAAAAAATAGAAAAATTGGACATTTTTAGGGGAAATTTTCCAAATCCATACCCAAACCAAAGATGGCTGACCCGACCAGACCCAACCAGAGCAACAAAAATTTGACCCGACCCGGGTCAAAAATTTTTGACCCGGACCCATCACTATGACCCAGACCTCTCTTAACCATGTCCTGTCCTGTAGAGAGTTAGCTCAAATACCAACACCTCCAGTACATGTTCCCATAAAAATATAAAAGAAATAATAATAATAATAATATTCCAAATGAATGTCAGGAAATTATTGATTGATTGATTGATGTATAATTTATTGTCTTGCGCAACTTTAGGCATTAAGACATGAAAGAAGTACAATACATTGGAATGATTGTTTTCGATAATAAATTGAATTAGTAAGAGTGAAAATAGGTATTTCATGGTGAAATGTAGTAGGGGATCAGCGCACGCAGTTTACGTTTGAACTGTTCAGCATTCAGATCGATCCACGGAAATCTGATGAGTTCAGAAATTTGTTTCGCCCTGTTGATAAAGCTGTGCTTTCCAATCCACATGTTACTGCAGTCAAAGAAAATTAGACTGTTTGGAAAGCGACCACTGAAAGTGGTCTGTTGAATAAGTCTGATTGTCAGACTAGAACATGAATTTAGTGTGACAATTCGATGAAGCATTGTTGCGTCAGCCATAATTCTAACCGAGTCAAAGGATCTGAATTTATTCATTTCACATAATTCTTTGTTACTATGTATGTTATTGAAATCCCTGCAGTGGAGGCGAATAATTTTGAAAAGCAGAGAGGCAAGCCTTCTTTTATCACGTGAGTTTAAGTTAGCTCCCCAAACTGAAATGGAAAAAGCCAATCTACTCATAATGAAGGCGTGAATGACCTGCTTGTGCTGTCGCTGAGTCAAATTCAGCCTTAGAACTCTTAACGAATAATTAAAGTAATTTAAGCTTTTGATGACATTATTCGCCTGTTTGGTCCACTTCATGTTTGACTCGAAAGTTATTCCCAAAATCTTCACAAAGTCTGAGTTTTTATCTTAGAACCCAACATGTCAAAATAGAGTGGCCTACCTTGATACCCAAAAATGATGAAGTCAGTTTTTACTGGGTTAATTACCATTCCCAATCCTCTCAACCATTCAACATGAATAATGGCGACATCTTCTAGTTTTTTAAGAAATTCAGTAATTTGATTTAGTGGACAGCTAACACACACATATGTGTCATCTGCATAACTGACTGTGAAGGTGTCTTTTCCTAAAATTTGCGGTAATTGACTAGTATAAATATTGAAGAGAATAGGTCCGAGGACGCTACCCTGCACGCATCCAAAAGGTATCGAGGCAAGGTTGCTGTAGGAGTTTTCGATGTCAACGAAACCCTCACACATCCAACTGCTAAAAACCGTTTACCATTTCATTCAAATTCTACTTTTTAAGTAATGAGAAAAATCGAAAATGTCAAATGCAAAAACTATGTCAAATCTGCCAATGACGTTGGAAAAAAATCTCTTTCAAATCTGTAATTAATTTTTGGAAGAAGAGTCAAACTGCTTTTATGATAAAGTTTAATCCTTTATTTAAACTGAAATTGCATACTTTGACGAATTAAAGTAACTTCAATAAATAGGATTTTTGTAAAATCTCTTATATGTAGATTTCCAGATAATGAGTCCTCACTAAAAGATTCAAATTGAATAGAATCAAGATTAGTAAAAAAATATTGTTATAATTTCTTTATGAATTAAGACTTGATTGCTTGTTTTAATAAGAACTCCTATAAAGTTTCCTTTCTTGTACATAGAAATTGGTGTTTATTCTTGATTGATTTGATTTATGACTAACCCCTTTTACATTTACATTCGACTGAGGCCAATGGACCGGCTAATCTCTGAACCGCTTTCACAAATTGTTTCCACATGTTCCACACATCTCCAGCCTTCTGGAGTAGCAACCCAGGAAATACTAATCCGCCTTCCCATATGATATAAACTGTAAATCTACATAAACATGGAATAAAACAGTTAGAATTCAAACTGACTTCATCTTTGGTACAAGAATATTACCACTTGCTCAAAAAAGAATTTACTGTTACTTGGAAAAATCTGCTTATACTTTAATTAAGTGAAAGCTAGTAATGGGTCCGGGTCCAAAAATTTTGGCCCGGGTTGGGCCAGGTCAATTTTCCCTCCAAAATCCCAATTTTTTTCCCCTTCGGAACAAAAAAATCTCAGCGGGTCAGATCAAAAAATACCCAGGTCAAGAGCGGGTCAGCCCCTTTTTTACTGCGGGTCAAAAGTATGCTTTCGTTGGGTAGGGTCAAGGGCCATCTCTTGTGAAAGCTTTTGGGTCACCTTTTTCTCAGAAATGTACATGGTATAAAAATATGCTGAAAATGAAGTTCTTTTCATTTCATCATTATCATTATGTATGAAATAGATGCCAGGCCACCTCTTGATCCCTTTGATCAAGAGTTTTACATCATCCCTTGCTGCATAAAAACTAGTGATGGGTCCAGGTCAAAAAATTTTGACCCGGGTCGGGTCAATTTTTTGTGGCTCAGGTTGGGTCGGGTCGGGTCAGGTCAGCCACTTATGGTTAGGGTTTGAATTTGGGAAATTTCCCCTAAAAACGTCAAATTTTTCAATTTTTTGCCCTTCGGGTCAAAAAAAATCACTTCGGGTCGGATCGGAAAGTACCCGGGTCGGAGGTGGGTTGGCCTCTTATTTACTGCGGGTCAAAAGTAAGCTTGGGTCGGGTCAGGTCAGGACCCATCTCTAATAAACACCTATATGAATACGTGTTCCCTGCTAAATGCTTTTCAACCCTTTTCTGCTTGTTCACCAACCATAAACATTGACAAACTTCTTGTTGTGACAATTTTGTTGATGTGGTCTTAGAATTATTAATTCCTCAACATAAGTTGTATCAACATATCAATACAAAAATAACTTTGAAAAGTTATTTCTTGTAAAACTTAAATTGAGGATGAGCTGGCTCTAACAAAAAACCCCAGTTTTTTTATCAACTTAATTGATTCAGTAAATCTCTGTTTAGACCAAGTCTAAATCTTTGTGTTTCCTTTTGAAATTGATTAGCTTTTTTTCTGTACTTCAAAGTTTTAATTAGATGTTTTGATTTTTTTTCCAGAGGTTTGTGAACAACAAGTTCAACACTGATCACTGCCTTACATCAGAAAAGGCTGAATTTTTCCCATCTCTTATTTTGAATGGAAGTCTGTTTGAGTTAAAACTGATAGACTTGCCAGTAATTCCATTCTTTCCTCCAAACAGTTTTGCTGAATGGAATGACTATAGGTAGAAAGAACATTTCATTATTTTTATCTTTTGAGATTATTCAAAAATTATCATTTTCAGAGCCTTTGGTTTACGTTCAGCCTCAGCTTACCTTTTAGTCTATGATTTGAGCCTTCCTGCCACATTCAACTTCATAAAAAATCTTCGTGACCAGGTAATTTAACTTATAGGGTTCACAAAAGTTTTTCTACTTTTCTCATTATTTATCCCTGATAGATTTACGAATCTCGCGATATGACCAACATCCCAGTGATAGTTGTTGCCAACAAGGTTGACTTGGTTGCAGCTAAAAATTATGTTCCACCTCAACAACCTCGGCCCTCTCAGCATGTCAATCACCATAACCATCACCACCACCATCACCATAATCACCCTCATCACGCACAAAATCAACATGATGCAGGAAATAACCTGGGAGTTCAACCCTCACTTCTTCATAGTTCCAATGGAGCTGTGGCAAATGGATCTGCACAAGTACAGGGTAAAGTAGTTCTATAGTAAAATGACTTTATCGCCTTTTCACTATATTCTTATTTCGGTTAATATTTCCTTTAAAATATTTTATAATAAACTCACTGACCTTTTTGTTTCATTGAACCCTTTTTGTTGATTGAATTCTTTATAACAATATTTTCCTTTGAGGAGACTGACTACTATTTCCTTTGAGCACTAGAAAAAGTTCCTTTCCTTTCCTTTCAAACAAATAAATATTGAATTAACCTTTACCATTTATTCCAATCCCCAGATCATAAGGACCTCAATACTCCCAATTCAGCTGGTCCAGTTTATCAAATGTATTGATCTGCCTTTAACGTAAATAAATCTGCCTCTGCCTCAACTAAACAGTTGGTACCTTATTGGTCTTATTTCTCGACATTCAAATCTCCCTCATCTCGATTTAACGTAGTTCCAATTACAACTACTGGATGTAAGTGTGTGGCTAATTAAGTAACTTATACATTATTACTTTAATAACATGGCAGCAACCGCTATGACCCCATGTTGCCACAAAATTCATAAAAAGATATACCCAGAAAGGATTCAATTTTGCAGTTTTCAGCCAGCTTTTTTTTGATTGATGGATTGACGGCTTTTATTTGAATTAATTATTCATTCTTATTGGAGAAAAACTTTACAACAATTCAAAGTTTTAATAGGCAGTTCAGTTATCACAAGTATCATACAGAAAAATTAATCCTCAATGTCCCAATCAAAAATAAGGCAGCATATTCACGTGTAATTTTATCAATAAAAAATGTGTTTTCATGTGTATTATGACGGTTTACGACATAAAAGACAGTGTAAGCACATGTAAAACCTCAAAAGCAAGTGTAAACACTGGAAAAATGAAAAACGCAGGTGGTTACACCCGAATTATGGCATTTGTGTGCCTTATTTTTTGGTCAGGGTAGTAGCATCATTTTGTGATGTTAAGATGAAGCCGGCTAAATATACAAAATGTATAGAATTCTAATCTCGTAATCATTCAATTCCTGATCCAGGCAAGGTTCAATGATTTCCTTCATACACGCCTGTCTGTTTTGCAGAGCCTGATGCCCTTTGGTTGTTTTAGATCCATGAAAGAATTTACCCCTTTCTTTGTTCAACAAAAAGTGTTCTTTGCAAAAAAGAGAATAGTTGTTTAGGCTGTTCATCTCTCATAATTTTGGTAACTTTTGATGCTGTTGCAAACTTGGCCCACTCCCCTTGAGTCACCCTTTTGCAGATTGCAGTTCATTCAGCCTTTGATTTAATGAGACCACAATCCTTACAGTAGTCTGAAGTGCAGAGATTTGAATCTTGTCATTAATCGGCTTTTGCATTGCTCAAACCACACGCTCAATGCAAAGAAGACTGCACCGTAAAAATACGCCGAAACTGCTTTGAGAAACTGGTCTTTAGTTAAATACTTCCTCATATTGTCCTATACATAAAAGAAACACCCAGCTCATTCAACTTTTATTCAAATACTTACTCAAGGTTTTTTTACAGATGCTCCCATTCGTGACTGCAAAGAAATAAGCCATATGGTTCATAAGATATGGAGATCATCTTACATAAAGTGCAGTGCTAAGTACAACTGGAATGTCATGGCTGTTTTCAGAGAACTTGCTGTCACCCTCAACATGATTGCAAATGGTCAAACTATTGGTGGAAAGCATCAATCAAAGAAGAGACGATGCCTGATGTTTTAATTCTAATATACCAAACTCAAAGACTGTTTAGAATCATTTTGTGTTTTCAAAAATTCTCACATTTTTCTAAGAAAAATCCACAAAAAATGGTCTAGAAATTCATATCCAGAAGGAATAATTCTGATTTATTAAAGTCAAAAATAAGTTGCAAAAATTCAACACTCATTTTGATTTTCTCACTCAAAATTTAGAGTTATCAGTAACAATAAATAATCTTATAATAATGGATTTTACTTGGTTAGTTTTGTTATGATCATTTCAAACTTAAGAGAACTTTTGGTAAAAGTGAATATAGATATATTACTGCACAAAATGGTGATTACTCTCTTTAAAGCCCAGCTCACAGACAAAAATTCAATAATCTGTTTGGTAACTTTTTTGCCAATAATATGAGGAGTCATTCTACAAAATTTCAGCCCTCTAGCTTCAAAACTGAAGGAAGAGTTTGAGGTGATGGTAGGAAACACAGACTGACATGGTAAAAATCTCATGGCTTTAGTTAAGTTGTAACTTGTGGCATTTTGCTTCATTTTAGAGTAAAGTGCACTATCAGTAATATTTAGGTATTGGTTTAAGCTTTCTTCATAGAAAATTTCAGCTCCTAAGCTTTAAAATTGTGTGAGATACTAAAGAAGGAGGATGGTATTCCAATGGCTGTCTGTTTGTCCGTCTGTCAGCTCAAAAGGCTCACTCAGTTTTGAAGCTACAGGGCTAATTTGTGCATGAAGATAGCTTGAATCCTTGCTAATAAAGTTACCAACCAGATTATTGAAATTTTGGCAAGGAGGGTTTTTCCTTTTCCTAAGCTAGGCTGGGCTTTCCATGCAACCTTGCAGCTGACAAAAAACAATAAGAGGCTCTTTTTTAGTTCATAAAATGGCCGAAATTACTTAGAGAAACTCTGTAAAATTGTAACTTGTGGCTTTGCACTTCATTTTAGAGTAAAGAGTGTAATCTAGGTAATATTTAGGTATTGGAGTAACTAATATTTAGAATTTTTGTCAACTAATGGGTTTTATAAGTGGACGGGTTTTTGTAGGTTTGGCATTTTTTGCAGCAAAAAATTCTGACCTTCTGAAAGGTCACTCCAATTTTCTTTTTTCATCTCTGGCAGATATTTCAGTATCATGGCACTTTAATTTCTGGAAAAGCTGAGGTGTGGAGGTTTTCTTTGTGAATATTACTGCTTATGTCATCTTCGTGTTAATTAGTGATGGGTCCGGGTCAAAAATTTTTGGGCCGGGTCGGGTCAGCCATCTATGGTTTGGGTTTGGGTTTGGAAAATTTCTCCTAAAAATGTCAAATTGTTCAATTTTTTTACTTTTGGGTCAAAAAAAACCCTTTTCGGGTCGGGTCAAAAATACTCGGGTCAAGGGCAGGTCGGCCTCTTATTTACTGCGGGTCAAAAGTAAGCTCAGGTCTGGTCAGGGCCCATCTCTAGTGTTAATAATCATCCCTAGTTTTAGTACCCCAGCCATTAACATGTTGTTCCATGTTCTTTTTTGGAGAGTCCAAATTTGCCTCTTCTTCACTCCTTAGCAAATAGCTATTGTCTGCATATGTTTGGACTCCAATGAAGTTTTAACAACATAATTTTAGGAGGTCACAGCTGTAATGTTGATGCAACAAAGACCTCAGTTTTTATATCTGTTGTTGATATGGCACTAGAGATGGGCCCTGACCCGACCTGAGCATACTTTTGAGCTACAGCAAATAAGAGGCCAACCCGTCTTTGACGCGGGTACTTTTTGACCCAACCAGATGATATTTTTTGGACCCAGTGGAAAAAATTTTAAAAAATTTAGGGGGAAATTTTCCAAACCCTAAACCAAACCAAAGATGCCCGACCCAACCCGACCCGGGACAAAATTTTTTGACCCAGTCCCATCACTAACCCAATGGATCTCACCCACATTTCATACTTGCAATCAATTGATTCAGGCAGTGGCAGCCCTCCTTATTTGGATGACTGTAGCCAATTAAGATGTTAAAAGTTTCTAACTCATCTTTTCAAAAAATAAGTTAATCCTCCAAATCTGGAAAATTCGAAAGAATCGGTATTCAATTATTTATGTGATTGACATTTTGGGCTCATTTCACCTTCCTACTTTTATAAAGATTTTTTTTATATTTTTTGTCCTTAATTGTAACATGTTTGACATTCTTTTGTTTTGTAAAAAACATTGCTTCATTATTGTCAATCCAATTACTAAAGGTCAATCATTCGACCTGAAAATATCATTATTACATCAAAAACAATTGAGTTGAGCTTTAATTTGATTTTCCATCAACTGTTGCTATCATTTTTGAGTTTCTTTCAAGGATTAATAAGACCAACTTTTTGTTGTCACAACCAACGTTTATGACTTAAGGTTTTTCCTCAAAGAACCTATTGACAAGCTTTCATCTATTCAAGTGTTGCCTTCACAAGAAAGTTTCCTCTTAAAACTATTTTCAACTTGATCGGTTTTTGTTTGAGTGGTCTGAAAAACAAGAGAGGAAATATTCTAGATACTTAAAATAAAAGTGAATGAAAAAATATGAACTCTTAAAATGTTTGATGTCACTTTTTTTCTTATCAAGAATCATGAATATGGACAAAATCTTTTCTGAATTCAAGCTTAGAGTGACTTTAAGACATCCAGACAAATAAACTTAATTATGTACCCAAAGGTTTAAGGTAGGGATGGGCCCTGACCCAACCCAAGCATACTTTTGACCTGCAGTGAAAAAGAGGCCAACAGGTCTTTGACCCGGGTACTTTTTGACCCAACTAAATGAGATTTTTTTATTCTGAAGGGAAAATGATTGAAAAATTTGGGATTTTTAGAGAAAATTTCCAAACCCAAACTAAAGAAGGCTGACCCGGCCCAACCCAAGCAACAAAAAGTTGACCCAACCGGTGTCAAAAGTTTTTTT
>Ga0194133_10010477_pt1 | contig 10425 bp, 7 predicted proteins | sample TA2KigOf40mmetaG_FD_155448 | JGI IMG/M metagenome (GOLD analysis project Ga0194133, IMG submission 155448) | Freshwater microbial communities from Lake Tanganyika, Tanzania - TA2015055 Kigoma Offshore 40m | ecosystem: Environmental > Aquatic > Freshwater > Lake | place: Tanzania: Lake Tanganyika... | reverse complement strand
TAAAGGAAAAAGTGGGGGGGGGGGGTGAGGTTGGGAGGTCCAAAGAAGTTGCTCAGCTTGAGTGCCTCTTCAAATTTTAATATTCCAAGCTAGATGCATTTTGAGAACAAATTCAAATGCATGACAGGAAGAGGTGAAAGTGGAAGAAAAGCAGATGTAGAAGTAGCTGCAACAGCTACAACAGAAGTTGTAGTAGAAGTGGTAGTAGGTAATGACGTCACTATAGGATCAAAGGAAGCATGCGTTTTTTCTTCAATTAAAAAAAAAGTAAAAGCACAACTTCCTCCCACGCATTTGTAGATACGAAGGACATCTTGGCCTTGAAGGCTTAGATTAAAAGAGAAATTAATTTCACATTTCTTTTGTAAGGGAGTGTTTAGAAAAGTGATGTGACAGTCTCAGAAAATTTCTTCACCTCAGAAAAGCCACCTACACGTTCAACCGAGGTTTTTTTTTGCTGCTTCGAAAAGATAGAAAAAGATTTCTTTACCCACACCCACCATCACACACTTAAGCCCTGTGGCATATAAAAGCCAGCTCTCCTACTCTTTCAAGTCTGGTCATGAGCAAAGCATTCATTCCTCATGAGATCGCAGTCTCTTCCACAGTGTTCTAGATCGGAGCCCCTCTCTATCTCTCTCTGTATTACAAACGCACCCACATTTTTTCCTTTTTCTTATCTTCATTCTGTTTCATTCTTTTTTTTGTAAGTTGTGAGTCTTTGTGAGTATTCTCAGAAAAGGGGGAGGGAAGAATCACTTTCCACACCATGAAACTTAATGGGAACCTGACGACTTTTTTTCTGTACATTTTCCTACGTTCTGGGATGAAGACAACACTAATGTGATGCTGTTTGATATAAGAAAGCAAGAAAATCACATCCTCATCAATAGACACTTTATGGAAGTAATAACTTTTTTTGTGTGGAAAAGAATTACCAAATGGTTACATTATTGATGATGAAAAAAAAGCCATGGCTGTTGGGCAAAATTGTTCTGGCTCTGTCAGTGCAGAAAAAAGTAATAATTAGACAATCAATATAATCTACAGAAGATTTCACCTTGAGGTTTACATAATTGCTGAGGAGAGGGGAAAAAAGTTAGCAAAATTAGGTGTTTCAGGGAGAGGGAATTTTTGATTTACTGATTTTTGAGAATAATAATGCAATCCATGCAATGAGAGCAATTTTTCCATTCAGCAATTCAGGCTATAGAGTTTCTGGGATGATTGTCACGATCAAGTTTTTTTTATCTGAGCGAAACCGAAACTTATCTGACCATGAGAAATTTCTTCTCCCACACACTCACCACCTTCTTTCTCACAGAACCAAAAGTCGAGATTCTTGCAAGAATCAATACTTTATCAGCCTCAAAATATATGACACTTTTGCACAGATTTCGAAGAAAAGTTTTCTTTCAGAGGAACTTAAAATTCTCATTCCCCCCTTCTTCATACACATACAACAAATCCCCTGCCCCTCTTCCTTCTTTCTTCTTCTTTTTTTCATTCCCAATTTCATTTTTATCAACATTAATTTTTATGTTGTGAATGATGTGTAGGAAAAGAAAAATTGTTAAAACTTGTTGCACTTTTTTTCCTTCCTTTAGAAAAAATTGTTAAGGAAATGGAAATTTTCTTGTAAAAAAATCTCCTTCCCCAGCAGTCCATTTTCCCACTACCCTGGTCTGCAAGTTTCTAATGCCAATCTGTCATGTGAAGCTGTGACATGAATAAATATTTTGACCTTTTTTTTCTCAGCTCATGAACATGGGAATGAAAAGAAAGAATCATTTTATGACGAATTTGATTTTTTTTTCTACATTTTCTCGACGTGATCCAGCCGGAAACTCGTTTGAAATAAGGGAGTGTGCAAAAAAAAACTCTGAGTGGCCGGGATCTGTCCGAAGAAGTTCGACTTGGCCTAAGGGTGGGTGTGGGACGAGGGTGTGTCAACGAGGGAAGTGCAGTTTCAAAGTGGGACTGAATTTTTTTTGCACCAAAACCCAAAAAAAAATGGAAAGAGGCACTGTTTGGTTGAGGAAAAAAAATAGGTAGAAATAGTGAGTTGTCTTTATAATAGAATAGTATATTTACATTATTTGGCAGATGAAAAAGTATTTCTACAGGGTGTGCTCTCCCCCCCTCTTAGCTAAATTTTAGGGGTATCCATTCCACTGGCACTATATGATGCTTAAAGGGGTCATTCTCAATTGAAAATTTTCTCCCCCTACGGATTTTGTGTGCCTTTTTTTCTACACACACCACCCAATCTACCTTATTCTCTAGCAAAACTACTACAGAGTATCCAACATGTGAGTCAAAGCACTAACATAATGCCTTGGCCATCTACTGCTTTTCTTTTCTTTCGAGGTGTGTTTGTTCGTAATCTATGGATATCTCGAGAGGGAGAGGAAAAACCCCAGCAGCAGAACCACCTAGCTTCTCATGAGAAAGTAAGTAAGTTTGGGAAGGCCGGGGGAGAGGACACACACTTCTACTTTCCTCCACAGAAAAACCTTTCCTTTCGTGTTTGGTGAGATATTTTCAGCTCTTTATTCTTTCCTCTTTGTCATGAGTGGGGCTAGCCATGAGAGAGTGAGGGACCTGAGAGAAACTTCGGATCCGAAACAGTTTATCCGACCTCTTCAACATAGATAGAGTCGCTGGTTTGCCGATCGTCGGACCATTTCAATAACGGAAGAGGATCTTTTTATATAGAGAGAAGAAAAAAAACGGGGAAAGGTGAATTTTTTGCTTTCCATGAAGAGACATTTTTCCCCATGCCAACTTTGTTGGAATCTCCATGATATATTGGTAAGAGGTTGGATTTTCTTCACTCAACTTTTTATTTTTATTTCGCAAAAACTATACACATATAAATCTGATCCCAATTTATCCAATTAAAGTCGCAAGGTTGATCACATTATAGATCAAAAGGTTTTTTTTGCCAGTCAGACAAAGCAATCATGTACAGATAATCTTTTGGAGGCTTAGATCGAGATTGAAACCTAACTCGAACATAGAGAAAAAAAAAGTTTTTTTTCCTCGTCTTCTGGGAAAACCTTAAGCTGCGTTTTATCTATCAGTGAAATTGATTAGTTCTCTGGTGGAAAAGACCAAAGGTGAAGCATTTCTGGATGGACAATGCTTTATGATACAGCAACATGAAATTTACTTCTTTCGAATCGATAGTTGGTGGCATGGAAAGATTGCCAAAATATTTGGAGATGGATGAAGGGTATGAGAGAGACTAAAAAAACAACAAAGAAAAAGGTACTTTTCAAAAAATGGCAATTCTTTTCACACATTTTGGAAGGGAATAAATATAAAAAAAGTTTCAGCCTGTTTTGTTGCTGTTGTTTTTTTGCTGCCTGAAAATGAGAAGATTTATTTGACTTGCTGGGTGGGATATCTGTCCTTCATTCCCCCCACACACCCCTCTTCTCTCGTGCAAAACAATTTCATTGCAAAAGTCTCACAGAACTAAAAGAGTCAAAATTCTTGACTATACCCCATGGTACTGAAAAATTCTAATTTGTCTTGCATGTTGAGTTGTGCTTTTTTTCATATGAAACCTGATGATGAGAAGCAAGCTGGCGCTTTGGCCTTGGAAAATTAGAACAGAATAACCAAGGTGAGGTGATCCCCTCTTAACATGGCAATAAAGTGTTGAGCTAATTTGGAACTCATAACACTTGCATTTCTTGTGACTTTACTAGACTTGCCAGAGATGTGACATTCAAATAATTATTCTATTCGCGTTCAATAAAATAATTGTGTTTCAACAATCACGCAATTCTATCATCATGGCAATTGCTTGAAACACTTATCCGGAAGTGCTTTATTGTTGCTTTTTATCCTACATAATTGAATCGATTCAAATGGAACATGCTTTAAAGTGGTGTGAGGGTAGAGTAATTAATTTCAACGTTTGATTACATCAAGTGTGGACAAACAGGCGATATATCTCAAAAACTTTTCAACCACACGCCAAAATACAATCCAAGTTGTTGTTCATTGACATTGACTTTTACAGACTGACCTCACCTTTTATACTATTATTAACAAAAGAAATAAACAACATAAACATACTACGATTGATGTGGGTTTTTTTTGTGTGTCAAACTAAAAATAAAGAATGTAATTTTCTTTCGAATAAAAATATGATGAGAAAGGACAAGATGGAGAGCAGAAATGACAGCTCACGTGTTGAATTTAGTTTACTCGCAACTCATTCCCTTATCTTGCTGAAAATGTAAACTAAAGTGGCGTAGTGCAATAAACCTCAGTCAGATAAGCCTTTGATCGTGTCTAAAAATATCAAAGATTTTAATTTCAATCACAGAACATCTTTTTTTTTTTTACTTGCCACTCAAGTTGCACTTTACCTTCTGGAAGAAGAAGTGAACAACAACGACATTTGTAAGCAATGTTGCAACACACATACATAAGAGCTTAGGAATAGGCCGCTAATGACAGTCAATTAGAACTTAATTAGAATCCAGGTAAATTCCAATTATGTGCCTAATTAGGTTGCTCTCCTTTGTTTCTCTTCTCCATCCCTCATGAATATAAAATGTAAAAACAGCTGTTTTCACATTCTATCAAAAGACAGGCACAAATAGTTCAACACAAATAATTTAGTTTTTATACAACATGGAAGAAGAATAACAGGAAAATCAAGACCCCTTTTTTTTACAAATTTAATACTTTATGATAAAATTATTCTTTTGAAATTTACCATGTTGAACACAATTCTACTTTCTTAACTTTGGAGCAAGTTTTCCTTTTTGTAACATGATTTAAGGTAAAAAAATTCTGTATTTATAAAAATAATGTATTCAAAATTTAAAGTAAAGCTTTCTAAAAGCCAATCAAATTATGATTAAATAATCTAAGGTTTTATTAACTGGTCGACCAAAATCTACATAAGTGATGAGACTTTTCCCCCCCAGTTAGGTCTTTCTACATCAGGTCTCTTGGGAGAGCTCCGTTTTTGAAATTTCAGTAATTTCAAATCTCGTTTCAGATATTACTACTTGGATGTAATTTTGCTGAAACAAAGAATGAACCTTTTCGAATCTTAACAACATTTGCCCAAGGCCAACTATCCGAACTTACAATTCCGCTGAGCCATTTGAAAACAAATAAACTCATGTAAAAGATTTCATCTGTTTAAAACCCATGAGATTTTTTTAATGAAAAAATATAGAATGCTTACATTTCATTTTTGCATGATTTGCAAAATTAAGTTACTCACAAATGCTTTCTTTTTAATCCTTCCTTTCACAAAAGTTAATGTCTGTCTTTTGCCTCCTGTAATCAGTTATAAATTCAAATGACAAGCAAAACTTTTTAAGGTTTATTGCAATTGATACTCCAAGGAACCTTGTGATCCAGGCTAAAAAGTGATCTAGGGTCTTTCCAGAGTCACAAGGGTAACAAGCTTCCGTTGGAAAAGTAGTTTTTGACCAATTTATAAAGTACCTTCTTATTTTTGTAAATTGTCTCTCATGGCCAGAAAAACACAAAATTGAGACTGAGTTTCTTTTGTTAGAATCTGAATTGGACAAAAAAACGTGAAAAATTTTATTCAGCTTAGATCAAAAACTGCTTTTGACTGAAAGCGACAGGCCATAAACATTGTCACTTACAGAGTGGCTTATAGAAAGTAAAAAAAAGGGAAGAAAGTTTAACTTCAGCTTTTTTTCAAGGAACAAAATCTAATATCTTCCAGGCCATGAAAGGAAGTGGTTTTTTGTGGTACTATTCGCTAGTCTATTGAAAATCTAAAATTTGAACACACTTTTTGACTTTAACAACTAGCATCCCAGCAGCAGCAGCAGCATTCTGTTTCTCTTCCAGTTTTATTTTCCTCCATGCAACAACGTCCAACAAGGCATGTAATTCAATAAGCTAGGAACGTCGTTTGTGCAAAATTGAACGGAATGAAAAATCATTTTAAAAAAAATACAGTGCTTTTTCGTGCGTGAAACCAACATCTATTGAGGAAGAGAAATAAACAACAAACTTTCTATTCTAGTAATATTTTTCTTTTGATCATCGATCAAAACTTTTTCTTTACCCTTAGATTTGCTCTCCTAGTTTGCATCCAACTTTCATCCTTTTTTTTGTATTCCACATCCCAATAGATAGATTTAGATAGATATACTTTGTCTTCAAAATACCGAATCTCGCAGTTTCAAATGTAGGCAGAAAATATTGGATAACTATAAACTTAGCCCCGCATTCAAATGCTCAAATCCCTGAATAAGTAGATCTTATAGGTATTAAAAAATGATAAATATTGTCAAGAAGATCCTTACAGAATTTTTGTTGACGCTGAAATTCAATGGTGGCTCTACAACATATAAATCATTCATGAGTTTTAAAAATTGAAAATTGTTTGAAAGTTAGTGGATTACTTTTAGAGCTCCATCTAAGTCATTTTAATAAGAGAAATTTTTGACTTTTCAATAGCAATATCAACGTTCATTGCAACTTTATGCTCCCTTAAAAAAGATAGGCAGAACAATCCTGGAAGAATGTTAATGGAAAAAATAGAGTAAAGATTTAACATTTTTACATTTATGAAATAAGTTTCAGTGACTCTGATCTTAGCCTAAGCACATCAAAAAAGTGTTTCACTTCTAGCCTTGGGATTAAACTCAACACAAGAATCCAAAAGTGGGCTTTTGCAGACTTAAACATACCATCTTGAAATAAGACATTTCTAAGGAATTCATTTTTTGCCTTATTTATTTGAAATTATGAACTAGAATCTTGCTATAAAGCAGATCTCAGTTTTGTAGGAGGAGTCTTTGTTTGCCTAGGGGTCTAAAGAAAATCATTAAAACAGTAAACTGCTTTAGTGCTTTTCTACTATTTTAAATGCAGTTATTTCTTTTTCCTTTGAAACTCGTTTACTTCAACCCTTTCATTGGGTCATAAATTTTCAAAAAGCAAATGAAGTATTTCTCATCAATTCTTGACATAAAGAAAAATACCTTTTTTTTTGTTTCAAGCAAAAACAGCTTGAAGGAAAGATTACTTTATTTCAAGAACTGAGAATTTTCCTCATCATTTACGAAATAAAAGAGACAATATGAAAAGACCATCAGGTGCTTTTTTTTATTTTCAATCTCAAGTATGACAAAAAAGATAATTAATTTGTTTGGTCTAGTTTTTCCTTTGGTACACTTGGAAAGAAAATCAGATAGCTTAAAATTGCTTTGTCAAACATCGAAAGTCACCAAACGGCTGCATCTGAAAGGTTAATCAAGACTCTGTGGCCAAAATCAATAAATCCTAATAAAAGATCCTGCTTGAAGTTTTGAACTATAAAAAAACCACCCTTTGGGTTGGCATGGCTGAAATCCTGTCAGAAATTTTGTTTCCAATCTGAAACCCCCCCACTTCATTGCTTTAAACAGTTCTCAGTGAGTGCATTGCAACTTCTTCTTCATGTACAATAAGTCTTTCAATACTCATGGTCTAAACAAGAATGAAAAGCAATCAATTGCAATTTTTGAGTGTTTTTAGCAGCCATGTTCGTTCAATACCATTCTAGAATAAAGCTCCTCCGTGTTATTTGACGTTTATTGACTTAAGAATATAGGGAGAGGAAGAAAGTGGCCCAATTCCTCAAAAGATTTTTTTTTGATGCCTTCCTCGGTTTTTTTTTGTCAAGACAAAACGAAAGGAGTCTGCCTTCTTTTATTTTTCCACAAAACTTTTTTCCCTTGCCATTGACTGACAGAGAATTAGAAAAAAAGTCAACTGTTAATCATTGCTATTGACATCCCATCTATCTTTTTAGAACACCATCTCTTTGAAATGTACAACCCGGTGGGAAAAAATCATTCAAGCCGTTAATGACGTGATTGAAAGGAGTTTCTTCACGAAAAGAAACGATAAGGAATATTATCTTTGGTAAAAAAGAATGTGTTCAGTAAGGTACTTTTCTTGATTAAAACAACAAGAATAGAAATTATAGTTTGAAAAAACAACTATGCTCTCAGTATATAGCTGAAGAGAAAACATGACTTAATTGTGATAGATGATGTGTTTTTCAAGAACCCCTCCTAAAGTGCTTTCACTTTTTTTTGAGTTTACCAACTATGAGAGTGTGCAGAGTCCCAAAGAAAGTAATCTGAAAACAGAATAATTTTTGAATCACAGTTGCAACAGATCCATTAATGCTTGCATGAGTAAAAGCACACCGCTACCACCTACTATTACTGCAGTTGGCAGCAAATTGCACTAAAATTTGTGATGAGAAAGCACCAAAGTTTGTACCTTTTTTATGCGATTTTACGAGTAGCTGTCGGCATCATTTATTGTGAAAAACCTTTTAACCAAATGACATTTGCTTGCTAAGGCACGGAAGTTGGGGAATTTCTGGTTGTGTCTACACTCATAATGGAACAAGAGATGGGGACAGAAAAATTTAAAAGAAAATAAGCTAATGTACTTCATGAATGATTCAGTAGAGAGAATTTACTGAAAAACCAAAAAAATATTACATCAAATTTAAAGAGGTTTTTCATTTAATTAGAAAGAACTCTTGAAAAGCATATTTCTTTTGTGGGAGTAGGAGAAAGACATTTTTTTGCACAAATCAATTAATGGTTTCCTTTTTACATATTTTCTCTTTTTTTCTGCTTTCAGGCAACTCATAATGACGAGATGCAATGAAAAACGATCCGTAATTGCCAGCAAACTGTGAGGAAACGCATTCGTCACCTTTATAATGCAAAATAATGGACCATAGATGAAAGGACCTTTGCAGGAGATAAGGACAACCTGGTCACTGGAGACCGTGGGGCTCATGCTCTGTCTCCCACTCTGTTTCAAAGTTTCCTCACAACAGAGATGAATAATTGAAGACTAGGAGGAACGGAAATAGAGTTCCGGGTGGGAAGAGGCCCAGGGTTCCCAACAGAGAATTGTTTTTAAGTGTCCAAGACAGACGTCGTTCAGTGTTTCTCTCGAGCCTTGACTTTTATATCTGAACAATGTCTATGACTCGAAACTTGTTGTCCCATGGAGAGAAATGTGAATCTGAGCGCCGAACATCCGGCGCGTCGATCATCTTCGTCAGATCGTCGTCGGCAAAACGTCGGAGAAAAATTTTCGGTTTCGGTGCAACCCACGAGTCTATATCATCTGTGGTGCTATACCCGTTGGCAGGATCACTGGCCTTAATTAAAAGCATAAGCTTCCATTTCACTCTGGCTTCATTCTTCTTCATAATGCATCTGGTAATAATTGATTGAAATTTCAATTCGTCGGGCCAAAGTTTTATTGAGCAAGTTTTTTGTGTTGGCAAATGTTAGAATGTAGTACTTGGTTGTTTAGAGCTCACCTCTTCCTTGACAGTCATGACAGGTGATATTTTGGACTTTTACAGCTCGTCAGGAAACAGTTTGACGAAGAGGAAGAGAAAGACTTACTTTCCAATAAGACCTTGATATATTTTAACCTTGGTGGAAAAATTTCTTCTTTTTTGTTAGAATTAATTCTAGAAGTAAAGTTATATTTCATGTTTATCTATATATGAAAACTAAATTTCGGATGGTTAGAATATGATGGATGTGTTTTGAGTAGAGAGAGTTAGATAGAGGGGAAAAAAAGGGTTGGGTATAAAAAAGTGTTGACAATTTTCTCTGCCAAAATGAGGATGGGGACATATCCCAAATAATGAAGTGGGCCTTACGTTTAATATTGCAAAGTGTTTCTTTCACGCTGGTTAAAAACATCCTTTTTCAGTTTTCCAAAGGAGGCAGACGAAAATTTACGTTCTTAAAACACTTGGCTTTGCTTGGATCCAACATGGTTAGAGCCATCAGACAAGCCTGGGCAATCTTTCTCCTTGCTGCACTCCTGCATCAAACCGTTGTTGCTGAGGGAGCCAAAGGTGGATTCAGGTTGGAAAAAAAAACCCCATAAAAACATGTTTGTTTTTTTGCAAAGTTAAAATTGCAAAGTTTCTTTAACATAATAAAGCTCCATTTGGGCCACTGAAGTTTTTTTTTGCCACAAAGGGACAGAAAAAAAGTTACACAGCGCCCTTTCATAAATAATTGAACTTTCATCGTTGAATGTCTGCAAAATTACCAACAACTTTTATTTCACTACTTGAAGTTGTCATTAAGTTTCAGATTGAGAATAAATAGAAAGGTTGTGTTTTTAGGGAGGAAGTAAGTTGAAGCATAATTTAAACACAAAGAAAAAATAAGAGACTTGATCAAACTTTATGTTGAACAAATTTCAACTTTCTTTCAAGAAGTAGGCCATCGAGGAGAAAAAGTATAAAAAGTAAATTAAGACTGAAGTTTGAAAAAGATTTCACTTGATCTTACTGAGGCTTAAAAAATGATGAAACTTTCCTTTCTTCTCAATCAGTAATTTTTTTTTACCCAA
>Ga0194133_10010475_pt1 | contig 10428 bp, 6 predicted proteins | sample TA2KigOf40mmetaG_FD_155448 | JGI IMG/M metagenome (GOLD analysis project Ga0194133, IMG submission 155448) | Freshwater microbial communities from Lake Tanganyika, Tanzania - TA2015055 Kigoma Offshore 40m | ecosystem: Environmental > Aquatic > Freshwater > Lake | place: Tanzania: Lake Tanganyika... | reverse complement strand
TGAACAATGGTTTAGGCTGTTCATCTCTCATAATTTTGGTAACTTTTGATGCTGTTGCAAACTTGGCCCACTCCTCTGGAGTCGCCCTTTTGCAGATTTCCGTTAATTCGGTCTTTGATCTATTGAGACCATAATTATTACATTGTTAAACAAAGGAGATGGGGATTTGGTAAATTCTTTGACGACTTGAACCCAACGAAAGGACATCAATCCTTGCAAAACAGATTGGCTTGTATGGCCAGATTTGAAAACATGATGATGAAATTACAAATCTGATGAAGAAATGATCTTTAGACTATTTGAAAATTTGATCTTTTCTAACAATAATGATTGCTATTTTCTCTGTAAACTTTTAATAACTGATCTGCCATTATTAACTTTGAATTGTTGTTGAGTTTTTCTCTACAGGGAAAAATTATCAATTTGAAATAAAAGCTGCCAATCAATCAAAATATCCAAAGTTTCTTTCATTTTTATTTTGTGTCTAAATTTCTGCACTAAATTGAGTAAAAACATCATTCATCTATTTAATGTTGGTAAGAATACAAACAAGTATGAAGAAGGGAAAAAGTTTGGTAAAGTTAGAGAATTAAGCAATATCGAAACCTAAATTCACAAAATTTTATGCCACAAAAAAATTGTTGTTGAACTTTGATCAAAATTGGAAAAGTTCTGCTTTGATGCTTTATATTGTAAATTCAAGAACTGAAATGTTAATTTTCGCTTAACTGAAAAGCTGATAATTTTTTTTGTCAACTTTGTTTCCAATAGGAGTATAAAGAATCTGATTTTTTATTCAATAACATACTGCATAGATAAAATTCAATAATGAAAATTGGCCCTCTAAGAAAAAATTTTCCTTTTTAGTTTAATTCGGATCTTTACATAAGAAAAATGGTAATTTTTTTCTCTTTAAATTCATTCTTATTTCTGAGAGATGAAAATAAATTTTGCGGTGTCAAAATTTAAATAGACTGATTTCCACAAAACTGCTCTGACAATATAATTAATATGGCAATAGAATTTTCATAAATATTTCAATTAGAAGGGCGAAAGAGATTGACAATTCAAATTATCAATTTACATTTTTTCAATTTCAGATCTATGTGAATTCCCTGACCTTCATATTTAACTCCATGTTGCCACTATTGACAATGTTGGTGATGAACTATATTGTGTACAGGACCATCCATCACAGACATCAGGTAAGAACTTGATTTTTTCAGATCCTTATCTTTGAAGTAAAGTTTCTCAATTTGAGATTTGGTTGACTAATTCTATTTCTTTAACTGAATAAATGAGTTCTGATTAAGGCTGCAAAAAAAGAGTTGAAAAAAGACTCCAAAACATTTCAAGTTAGGTATTTTCTGAATATATTCATTTTGTTGTTGAAGGCTTAATTACTAAAGTTCTCAGAATTAAAATAATAATAATATTGTGCAGTATAAACTCAGGCCCTGTTGATGCGCCACCAACACCTTTATAAGCCCTTCCATAGAAGTATATGGTCACTGCAACTTACTATTATCCTGACTGAGAATGTCTTGTTGATTTTTTTGCAATGTGGGATTGAAACACATTGCTGGCATGGGCAGCCGGATATTGAACCCCCCCGCAACCTTAGATCTTAGTTCTCAGTCAGGTGCTTATAACCTCTAAGCCAATTTGAGGTCTTTTCCACTTATTTCCTCAGCCTTAACAAACTACAGTGTTAAGTTCTAGGAGAGTTCCTACACCCAGTTTGCCTACCTCTGAGTTCACCTGCTTACAAGTTTGTCTATATCTACGAGCTAAGCCCGGGTGTTTAGACCAGCAGGGTAAGGTACGTCAAGGAAGTTTAAATTAGGTTAGCAATAAAATAGGCCTGCAAGTAAGGCAAAGAAAGGTCTAAGTCAGGCCTGCGCCTGGGGCTCACCTGGGCCTTTATTAAGAGGTCGGTTAACTGGTACTCTAATACATTGGGTAGGGGATCTGGGGGCAGGCAAACTAGTAGGTAGACAAACTACATTTGGAATCTATATATATAAAAGTGACTGTTTGTACATATTTACCTATTTACCTATGTATCCTTTTCACGCCCCGAACCGCCAAACCAATCTCCACCAAATTTTGCACAGACCTCCTCACTGACTCAGGGAAGGTTCTTAACACAAGCATGACCCCGCCAACTTGACCCCTGGACCCTGGGGTACCCCAAACTGCAAAACCCAAACAGGTCATGGGAGAGACAACTTTGTGTAACGTAAAATCTCCAGATGGGTACCCTTATGCTGTTTAGTTAATTTCCCGGGCAGCGCCGGGGCCCGGTTGGCTAGCAGTTAATATTTCCAGGAATAATTCAGAATTATACATGCAGTTTATAAATGCAATAAAGAAATTTTGAAAATCTTATTAGACTTGCAACAATCAGAAAAAGCCTTCAAGTTATAAAATCATTCAAACAAGATTAGAATATTGCTCCATATTTTTTTGTTAAATTTTTGTGGGGAAAGGCAAAGCCATTCCATTCTTCAGAAAAGTTTTTTGCTGCTTTTGCTTTACAACATTTGCCTTTTCTTGAGGCACAAGAATTAAAAAAAGTAAGCTCTGGAGTTCTATCATTCAAGTATGGTATGCTTAGAAAAATGCCTGAAAATAGTGTTGGATTAAGGTATAAGGAATTATTTGAAGATGAAAAATGAAAAATTCAAAGATTGTATCCAGACTTTCGAGCCCATTGAATACTCAACATTTTTGCTCTTTTTTGCATTGAAAATAGTCAGTTACAAATAAAACAATTATAGATTGCAGAAAGAAAACCACACAAGATTATTGATAACCAAAAAGCAACTTCAAAACATTTTACTTTTGAATTTAGCCATTGATTATGATGCCTATGAAATAACACACAACAATTTTACATTTTTGTCAGGATGACAATGAAAGCTTATCAGGTGGTGTTGGGAGAAGACACTTTGTATCAAGTAGAAGTTACAGGGAAAGAAATCAGGTAACTTTAAAACCAGCCTTGGAATGATTTTTTTTAACAGACAGAAAATTGAAGTCAACCTCAACATGTTAATGGAATATTTTATCTTGAATTCTAGCGAAACAGTTCCTGTGGGATTCTGACAAATGCCAATACATCTTCCTCAAATGTCATAAGAAAGAGAGAGATGAGGATCACAAGGGCTTGTATTGCCATCACCCTGATGTTTGTGGTCTGCAACACACCCAGATGTGTCCCAAACATTTTAGAAATCTTTCTCAAGCCTGAAGATTTTCCTGATGTAAGTTTAATTAATTGAGCTACAATTTTCAATCTAAAAGTTCTTCAAAAGATGGGTTATTTCATGAAAATTAAAATGCTAATTTATTAGAAAGAATATTTTGAAATAAGTTTCTTATTTATGACATTTCAGTGGTTGTCCCTCTTGGTCAATACCAACCATTTCCTCATCACAGTGAACTCAGCCTTTAACTTTTTGTTCTACCTTAGCTACTGCAAAGTGAAGAGGAAAGGTAAGGAGTATGAAATAGTGATGGGTGTGGGTCAAAATATTTTGCTCCGGGCCGGGTCAATTTTTTGTAACTCGGGTGGGGTCAGCCGTATCTATGGTTCGGGTTTGGATTTGGAAAATTTCCCCAAAAAATGTCAAATTTTTTTCTTTTCGGGTCAAAAAAAATATCTTTGGGTCGGGTCAAAGGCAGATAGACTTCTTATTTATTGCGGGTTAAAAGTATGCTCGGGTCAGGTCAGAGCCCATCTCTAGTATGAAATAAAAATTCAATTTGCATAAGAGGTCGACCTGCCTTTGACCCGGGTACTTTTTGACCCAACCCGAAGATATTTTTTTGACCTGAAGGGAAATAAATTGAAAAATTTGACATTTTTAGGGGGAAAAAGGCCTTTAATGCACTTATTAAAGGTGCCCTGGTCCTATAGGATTACTCTTTTGGCAGTTTAGCTAATCAATAGAAGCCGATCTATTTTCTTGAAAAGAAGGTGACATAGAAACTGTTGAAGACCACTCCAATTAAATACTGATTTCTTGAGAAGTTTTAATTTTCTCAAGGAAAAAATGGGCAAAACTTCCACTAGCACTTTTTTAAAATTGTTTTTTCTAAACCTAACAAATAAATCTCTAAATCAACTAACAGATGTTGAAAGGATTTCCTGATAAATTTATGGAAATAGAAGCACGCTCAACCAATTATTAAGCTTAATCAGCCAATTAGAAAAGATTGTTTAGGTGTTCAAAATAAACTTTTTTTAAAGAATTGTTATTCTAGATAACGAATACTAAGTTTCTAAAAAAAGATGTTACTGTTGTTATCTTCAAGATATCTTTAAGAATGATCGATTTACTTTTTATAAGGAAAAAAAGGAAAAAATGGAGGATCAAATATCAATGGCATTCCAACTGGTATGGGAGCAACAGAATGGGAGGAGTTTGTGGAGCTTCACCTATCACACATGTCCTTCAACCCTGGATGTAAGTAGATTTCATTTTGCATTAAAGGTTCAATTCTAGTTCAACTATCTATTGATGGGCCCGGGTAAAAAAATTTTGACACGGGTTGGGTTGGGCGAGCAATTTATGGTTTGGGTTTGGGTTAGGAAAATTTCCCCTAAAAATGTCAAATTTTTCTATTTTTTTCCCTTCGGATCAAAAAAATCTCTTCGGGTTGGGCCAAAAGTACCCGTGTCAAAGGCTGGTCAGCCTCTTATTTACTGCGGGTAGAAAGTAAGCTCCGGACGGGTTGGCCTATGGCCCATCCCATCTCTGCAACTATCTATGAGCTGTCTGGTCAATCCCATAGGAACTCAAATGAAAATAAAAAGCAGTCTCATCTTGGTATCACTAATATATACAGTCACTTCATGAATGATATTTGATTCAGTGTAACTGAAATTAATAATCAACTGTCTGAATTTAACATATGCAGCAAATAAAATTTTTGACCCGGGTCAGGTGGGGTCAATTTTTTGCGGCTCAGGTTGGGTCGGGTCAGCCATTTATAGTTTGAGTTTGAATTTGGAAAATTTCCCCTTAAAAAATCAAATTTTTCAATTTTTTTCCCTTCGGGTTAGATCAAAAACTACCCAGGTCAAAGTCGGCCTCTTATTTACTGCGGGTCAAAAGTAAGCTCGGGTTGGGTCAGGGCCCATCTCTATTAACAAGTAATACCTTGCTATTTGCATATGTCATGTTTTAAAATGAGTGAAAACATTCTTTAGATAATGCAGTATCTTGACTATCAGTTTGTAAAATGTATGGGTTTACATATTTTAGAATGCTACTCCTCAAAAAAACGACCTTAAATTTTGTCTTAATTACAAAAATGTTTGATTATAAAAGTAATAAAAACTATACAGTTTCTAAACAAAAAAAATATGCAAATTAGTAAAAAAGGTTCTTTTATAATTACATGATGTGATCACAACGCTTGTAAAATTTCATATCTTAATATTTTTGCAGCATCAATAAGCCTTTTTGCATTCCCTCCGAAAGTTTCATGGAAGTTTTTCAACCATATAAAGTGGTTTTTTGCATCATAGAAAAGTATGGTACTTACCACGCCAATAATTTTATTTTTCTGACATGCAAAATTGATTACTTTTCAATCTAAGCTCAATAAAAGCTCATCATAACATTTTTCATTTTAGATTTATGTTGCACAACTTTATATCGTATCATTCAATTCAAATCATTTCTTACCTTTTTAAATATTTGATTAATTTAAAATAATCTTATTGTTAGAATATTCGACAGGAGAAATAGTCAACCCAAAGGAATAACTTTTTTTAATAAGAACATGTATTTATTGATTGAACAAGAAATTAAAAAATTATAAGTTAGTTTTTTTGAAGATTGGTTAAAAGTTTTTAGTTTAGCTTTCATTTGTAATTGATTCATGGAGTGAATAAAGTTTTTTTTTGACTTTTCAGCAAGCATTACAGGAAGGTCTAACTCGACAGCCTTCCAGAGAAGAAGCCAAGCATCCATTTTTTCAACAGGGATTTTCCGAAGGTCATCTCAAAACCCCTCAACCTGTCCACTTTTATCAAGCAGGCTCTCAGTGGACAGGCGTTGCTCTGCTTTTTCAAATCCGGCCATATCACGAAGAGCTTCTGCTAATGAAAACAGATTCAAGGTAAAGGTTGAAATTTTGATAAAAGATTCTTTTTTCATTTGATACAACTTAGCCTAAAACTCAGAATAATCCGAGCTTTCTAATTCTTGCAAGTGGGTTTTTGTCATTTGATACATTGATGAGGATCCTCTGACAGTTAGACATTAATGAATGTCAGCCAAGACTTTTTTGTCACACAATCAAATTAAATCCTGCATCAAAAGATTTGATGTAGAACGAAGCAATCTTTAATGACCGTTAAATGAAGTTAAAAAGAATGTTAAAACCTCTTGCTTGGGTATCTAGTTTATAGTGTTCTGGAGTGTGAGTGATATGGTTGTGAGCGAAAACCCCAGTATTGACCTCCCCAATCAAGAAAAGAATCAATACTGAACTGTTTATTGATAGAAAGGCATTGCTTTACATATGAGATACTCCGATCAGAGTTATGGCCAATAAGGGTAATCAGAGAAGTGACATTCTATGATTGGAGGAAGAAATATACCTTGGGTTGAACTATCGTGTTAAAAAAGGTGTGGGATTAATGAAAGATCATAGGATCTTGAAATGAGTTTAAAGGAATGTGATGGAAATTTTGTTAAATATTATGAATAACAAAATGAGAAAATAACTTGAAAGGTGCACCTTTTGAGTCAAAGGCTTGTTAAAGCCTAGAAAGCCTCAAGTTGACATAATCCATTTTGAGTCTGAAGGCTTAGTACCATCAGATTGAGAAAGTTTTTGATTTAAAATCAAAATTGGGCCATTTTTAGTTTTTGGGTCAGAACGATATTACTATTAACTTTTTCTCATAAACAAAATGAATGAAAAACACTTTGGCAAAAAATGCTAGTTTTGATTAAAAAATATGCCTGAATGAGATGATGATATAATTCAGAGGGGACATTTTTTCAATTTAATCAAAGTGGAACGAGAACCAATGAAGCATCAAAGATGATTGTTAGTCACTCGCTCTTTCTTATTTCCAATGAAATATTGGCTTCTACATTCACCAAAGATTGTAATATGTGAAGAAAAGAAAAGTTCAAACAAGCTCAATGTTTGCACAGTCAATATATGTGAAACTGTGCTAATATTAAGGTTGCCATTGTACTTAGATGACAGTAGATTTTGCATTTTATTTAATCATGGTTAAAACTGAAATTTAAGTCTAACTTTTCACCAATTTAGATTGAGATGGCAAGCAATTTGAGGGTAACACCAAACACCTTATCGCCCTATTACAACTTTCAAGGACTGAAGCGGTCAGGCTCCTCCCGGTCAGTCTTTGAGACATCTTCAGACAAATCGAACCCCAAAGTAACTAATTTGACAGTTGCCAGTATTGAATACAATGAGTCACAGAAGAAAGAAATCAGGAGAGAAGAGGCCAGGGCCATGGCAAGGTCTCTTCAATTACTTAACCAGGTGTGAATTTATTGTGCAAAAGATCTTAATTTGATGCCAATTAGGCCTTTTTCGGATAGTTATCTCTCTCAAGCAAAGTAAGAGAGGAAGGTTTTTTGAAAATCATCAACAAAATTTTTGTTCCAAAAAGGTGCTGTTTGAAATTTTGCATTTTTACAGTTCATCTGTCGGTCATTCTCAAACTACTCCCTCAGTTTTAATGTCAAAAAAGTTTCTCACCAGATTTTTTAATTTTTGTCTAGGAGCTGAGATACAGTCAAAAAATTGCCAAAATTTTATTAATGATAGCCAACTTTCGTCCTCTTTCTTTAATAACTCCCACAATATTGAAGCTAGAAAGCTGATACTTTGCATGAACACAACTTAACCCAATACCTAAATTTTACTTTAATACACTTTACTCTAAAATTAAGCGCAAAGCCAGCATGGGGATTTTCTTAGACCCCAAGCTTAAAGAAATGATAAATGTTTTTATTACTTAGAAGCCTGTTAGCTGACTGTTGGTCACACAACCTTGCTTGAAAGGGTTTGCCATTTTTCCCAGTAGTAAAAAATGCCTGTCTACTTCATTTTTTTTATTTCGAAACAAAGAGGCAAACTTCTTTCCAGAAGCACTTTTTAATAGTTGTCAAGCTCGGAAATAAAATTGTCTGAGAAATAATATTTGACATTTCACAGAGATTTTGAGCTTATAAATTAAAGAGAAAAAGCTTGTACTTTTCTAACACACCCCAAAAAGGTTTCCTAGAGTTGGGAGTAAAAGCCTGGATTATGATGTAGATAAATCAGAAAAAAGATTGAAATAATTTTTCCCAAGATCTCCATAGTAACAGTTGGCACAAATTTGACTCAGAATATGAATCATTTATGGTAATAACCTTCTAAGAGTCTCAAACGAATATTGCACAAGAGAGGTAGGTTATCAAACTCAAGATTTCATGACATTTCATTACTTAATTATATATAAAGAGAACAGCAATTTTACATTTGCAGTGGACATTTTGCTTACATTTTTTCATCCAAGTTTGAAAAACCAATTGTTTAATTTAAGTCAAAGATTACATGAATTGTCATTACATTTTTTTGCCGATTGATTGAGTTTTAATATAAATGATGGACTGTAAATCAGATAGGATGCCGCTCACAGTAAAACCGGAGGTTTTTTCCCCCCGGTGGAGTAGAGCCCCCAGTTGTAAAAATATCTTTCTTAAATCCGGGTTTTTTACTCTGAAACAGCCAGGTTTTCTGTGAAAAGTCCCCAGGCATCGTTCTTTAATCAGAAGTCCATAGTATAAGAGTCAAATGAATGAAATTTCTAATAATGCATTATCATGCCAAAGAAATAAAAGATTATTCTATTCTAATATTCTGAATTATAAAAGGTGTGTGATGCTTTTATGAGTTACATACATATCAATCAGTCTTAAGTGAACAAAAAATCATCTATCAAACTCAAACTTCAATGAATCTTCATTCAAGCTTGCAGAAATAATGATGTTTTTTGGCCTTTCTAGATTGACACGTTGGAAGATGTTTGCAGTAGCAATAACCTATCGAACATTGCATTGAAATTCTCGAAGAGCACCTCGATTCTAAACTGGGAAACTTCAGTAATTGGTGAGACAGACTATAAGAAGGAAAAAGGCCTTTTCAAACGTCTTTCAGCCTCAATATCAGGACAAGAGTTTCCCACACTTGCCTCAAGTCAAAAATTAATGCATTCTGTCTCTAGTCCGAGGTTCACCAAAGAAACAAGTTTTATAACTATTGAGAGTACAACACATTCAACTGGAAGTCCTGAACACACTGTAAACTAATTGTCAAGCATTAAAATTAATACATTTGAAGAAGCTAATATTGTGTATTTTTGAATTTGAATGTCAAACTTACCAAATGTTGTAGACTTGCTCATTTTCTTTGGTGTTGATAATTTTTTTTGAAAACTCCATTAAAGTAAAGAATGATTAAATTGGTGAAAATTAGATAACATGATCTTGCTTGAAAAATATTTAGTATATACAAAATGTATTTTTTAATGCATCAATAAACATGATAAATTTTATTTTCTTAAAAATCCCTTTGAGGTTTAAAAAACGAAAATATTTTGTTTAACACCAGCATTTTGAGTTTCTTTCATCACTTTATACTTAATTAGAACTGAATAAGCTTTTTACCAAGATTTCAAAAGTTTTTTTTCCAGTTGAAAGACATTTTTGCTCTAAGTTTGATTTTAATTTTGAGCCATTAAAGATTAATGTTTAATTAAGACAATGAAAAATGAAAAAGTTCCTACACAGCAATGAAACAAAGTTGCTTACTACCTGTTTTTTAAATTGGCAGAGTTTTTATTTTCAAACAAAAGGTATCTTAGTGAGTTTTATATAATCTTTGAATGTGACACTAAATTTGCTGTTATAAAGTTATTAGATGTTTGCTCTCTGGATCAATGTGAGAAGATGAAGTGAAAAATCTTTTGCAACATTTCCCTTGAATTTTTTTAGAAATGAGCCAACTTTGACATCTCAATCACAAAAGGAAAATTTAAGAGTAAAAAAGATAATAGGTGACCAATTCAAGAGAAAAGAGAAATCACATTTTTAATCATTTTGGTTTTGTTTTGTGTGAATTATTTGAATTATTTCTCAATAACCCAAGGCTCATCCCGTGGGTCATAATCTCTTAAAAAGTTTATAACATGTTGTTGTATGAGATTGAGTATTGAAAAATACAAAAAAATCTAGTTGCTAAATCACTATATATGTTTAATGTTAAATAGTTGTTTTAGAACAAGTCTACATGTAAAATTATGTCAATCAAACTATGTTTAGATTTTGAAATAAAAGTTTACGTAGCCATACATGTCTATCATTTTATCAGATTGCT
>Ga0194133_10010472_pt1 | contig 10429 bp, 6 predicted proteins | sample TA2KigOf40mmetaG_FD_155448 | JGI IMG/M metagenome (GOLD analysis project Ga0194133, IMG submission 155448) | Freshwater microbial communities from Lake Tanganyika, Tanzania - TA2015055 Kigoma Offshore 40m | ecosystem: Environmental > Aquatic > Freshwater > Lake | place: Tanzania: Lake Tanganyika... | reverse complement strand
TCTCGCGGGAAACGCGCCCGTGGATGGCGCTGACCCCGTTGGCCTGACGGGAAAGGCGGAGAGCCAGAATCGTCATGCTAAACGGCTCCTCTTCCGGGTGCGCCCACGGGCGGCCGAGCTTGAGGAGTTCGTCGAAGCTGATGTGACAGTCGCGGACGTAGTCCGCGAAGTACTTCTGCATCAGCTTGGGATCAAAAGCATCGTTTCCCGCAGGCACCGGCGTGTGCGTGGTGAAAACGCTGCTGGCGGCCACCGGTTGCAGCGCCTCGATGAAAGAAAGTTTCTCCTTGGCTATGAGCATTCGGATCCGCTCCAACCCTAGGAAGGCGGCGTGGCCTTCATTCATGTGAAACACGGAGGGCTGGATTCCCATGGCATCGAGGGCCTTCACCCCGCCGATGCCCAGCACGATCTCCTGCCGAATCCGCATGTCATGGTCCCCGCCGTACAGTTGGTAAGTGATATTCCGGTCGTCAGGCGCGTTGGAAGGCAGATCCGTATCGAGCAGGAAGAGCCGCGTCAGACCGATCCTCACCTCCCAGACCTTGGCTTTGACCTTCCGCCCCGGCATGTCGAGTTCGACCACCACGGTTGTTTTACCGTCGGCCGCCAAGGCTTCACTTACCGGCAGGTCATGGAAAACGTTGTCGACGATGTTGGCCTCCTGCCATCCATCCCGGTTGATCTTCTGCGAGAAATAACCAAAGCGGTAGAGCAAGCCCACCGCCACAAATGGCAGGCCGAGATCACTGGCCGATTTGCAATGATCCCCAGCCAGGATGCCGAGACCACCGGAGTAGACAGGCAAAGACTCGTGAAAACCAAACTCGGCAGAGAAATAAGCCACCAGGGGCTGATCCTTCTTTTCCTTAGGCAGGTTTTTCGTGAACCAAGTGGATTTACGGTTGAGGTAGGCCTCGAGCTTATCGTGAACCTTTTCCACCCGATCCCGGTAAGCCTTATCTTTCGCCGCCGCTTCCAGCCGGGACTGCTTGATCAGCCGGAGCATTTTAACCGGACTGTGACCGCACTCTTCCCAAAGGGCCGGATCTAGCTCCTTAAAGAGCTCCAGTGCGTCAAAGTTCCAGCTGAACCAGAGATTAAAGGCGATCCGACGGAGGGATTCTAGGCCCTCGGGAACCCTGGGAACCACGGAAACATTGAAAGGCCACTTCTGGGCCGTCGCGACAGGCGTTACCATAAAGGGGTGAGACTGAAAGGGTTAGCATCCCTTGACCAGCAGATTTTCAGGAAATTCGCCCCTAAACATGAATACCCTTCTTTGCTGACCCCTGAAATTCCCCTCCATGACTAAGGCCTAAAGGACTAAACCCCTCTCTCTGCTTCCATTCCAAAATCCGAAATCCCAATTCCAAAATACCCGCCCTACTTCACCAACCCCTGTATCTCCTTAAACTTCGGATGCTCCGCTGTCTCCAGCAACTCAAACAACACCGCCTCGGTGGATGCAATCACGATTCCGTCCTGCCTCATCTCCTGCAGGGCCAATTGCCGGTCTGCTTCCCTCCTCGATCCCACCGCATCGGCCACCACCACCGGTTGGACCTCCTTTTGCCTGAGGTCGTAGACGGTCTGTCTCACGCAGACGTGGGCTTCACATCCTGCCACCAAAATCCGCTTTCTGCCCAAAGCCCTGCCCGCCTCAACCGCCGAAAAGGCGCTTTTGGCGCTTGGAGCAACCTTCCCTGCGGCCTGCTGAATCGCCGGAACGGTTTTCCCCAGCTTCGCCGGCACCTGTTCGGTGATAGCCACCGGAATCTCCAGCAGCTTCGCCGCCTTCACCAAAATCTCGACCTTCTCAACCCACTCCGCCGGTTCCTTCACCGCCGCCACCAGCTTCTCCTGCACATCCACCACCAGCAGGCCGGTTTCGGAAATCTTCAGGCGCCAAGACATCTCAACCCTCCTCGGAAGAAGACGACTGCAGCGAAGCGATCACATTGAGGTCTTCGAGCGTGGTCACATCCCCCTTCACCGTCCCGCCGGCCGCAATCTCTTTGAGCAAACGCCTCATGATTTTTCCGCTTCTCGTTTTGGGCAAGGCCTCGGCAAAGCGGATCTGGTCCGGCTTGGCGATCGGACCGATCTCCTTGCTTACCTGCTCCCGCAACGCCGCGATCAGATCATTTCCCGCCTTCTGCCCGGTCTTCAGCGTGACAAAAGCCACCACCGCCTGCCCCTTTAGATCATCGGGCCGGCCGACCACGGCCGCCTCGGCCACGGCCGGATGTGTGACCAAAGCACTTTCCACCTCCGCGGTTCCCAACCGATGTCCGGAAACGTTCAGCACATCGTCGATCCGGCCGATGACCCGGAAATAACCGTCCTTGTCGCGTCTGGCGCCGTCACCCGTGAAATAAAATCCGGGCACTTCGCTCCAGTACTGCTTTTGGTAGCGCTCGGGATCCCCGTGGATCCCGCGCAACATCGACGGCCACGGTTTCCGGATCACCAGCTTTCCCTGCACGCCGTCCTTCACCGGCTTTCCTTTCTCATCCACTACCGCCAGGTCCGCGCCAAAGAACGGCAATCCGGCCAGCCCCGGTTTCATCACGTGGATGCCCGGCAAGGTCGTAAGTAAATGGCTACCCGTCTCCGTCTGCCACCAGGTATCCACGATCGGACAACGCCCACCGCCCACCACCCGGTGATACCACAGCCACGCCTCCGGATTGATCGGCTCCCCCACCGATCCCAGCAGCCGCAAGGAAGAGAGATCATGTTTTGTCACCCACTGGTCTCCCCAACGAATAAAGGCCCGAATCGCCGTGGGGGCCGTGTAGAAAATGGAAACGCGGTGCTTGGCGATGATCCGCCAGAACCGGTCCGGCTCGGGTTGATTGGGTGCCCCTTCATAAATCAGGGTCGTGGCTCCATTACTCAAGGCGCCGTAAACGGCATAACTGTGCCCGGTCACCCAGCCGACATCCGCGGTGCACCAAAAAAGATCCGTCTCCTTCAGGTCAAAAACCCACTTGGTGCTGAGATGCGCTCCCAGCAAATAGCCGGCCGTGGTGTGCAGGATTCCCTTGGGTTTTCCGGTGCTTCCGCTGGTGTAGAGGATGAAGAGCGGGTCCTCACTCTCGAGCTTCTCCGGAGGGAAGTCTGGTGACTGATGGTCCGTGATCTCATGCCACCAGCGGTCGATCTCGTTCAGTTTCTCCACCGTCCCTGTCCGCTTCAGCACAATCACCCGGCGGACATCCGGACTGGCCGCCACCGCGGCATCGACGTTCTTCTTTAAGTTCACCACCTGCCCGCGCCGATAACCGCCATCGGCCGTGATCACCAGCTTGGCTCCACAGTCGTGGATCCGATCCTTGAGCGCCTCGGCGCTGAAACCGCCGAACACCACACTGTGCACCGCCCCGATCCGGGCACAGGCCAGCATCGCGATGGCCGCCTCCGGCACCATCGGGAGATAAATCATCACCCGATCACCCTTCTTCACTCCCTCCCCCTTCAGCGCATGGGCAAATCGGCAGACCTCGTCATGCAGTTGCTGATAGGTCAGGACACGGACATCCCCCGGTTCCCCTTCAAAAACGATCGCCGCCTTGTGCCGACGCGGTCCGTCTAGGTGCCGGTCGAGACAGTTATGACTAAGGTTCAGTCGTCCGCCGCCAAACCACTTCGCGAACGGCACCTTCCACTCCAACACATTCTTGGGCTCCTGGAACCAAGCCAGCTCCTGCTTCGCCATCCGGCCCCAGAATTTCTTGGGGTTTTGCACCGACTCCCGGTGCATCGACTTATATTTGGCCGGGCTCGTGAAAACCGCCTGTTTGGCAAACGCCGCGGAGGGTCGGAACTTCGGATCGGACGCCATCTTATCTTCCTTTTATCAGGGCCGCCTTGGTCTGTCTGAGAATCTCCTCGGTCGGGGCCAACCGGCCCGGCCCTTCAGCCCCGCAGGCCAATCTGCCCTCCGCCGGCCCCGCCCAAATCATCCCGCGGGAAGAAAGAATCTTCACGTTTTCCCGAGTTGCCGGATGGGTCCACATGTTCGTGTTCATCGCTGGAGCGATGACGACTGGGGCCCGCGTGGCCAGCAGCACGGCACCCAGCACATCGCCGGCCATGCCGTGAGCCATCCGAGCCAGAAAATCTGCGCTGGCGGGAGCCACCACAACTACATCCGCCGCTTGGGCCAGGTCGAGGTGTGACATCCTTCCGCCCTCCCCTTCTTCCCATAGCGAGGTGTGGACCGGTCGGTGAGTCAGGGCCGCCAAAGTCAGCGCCGGAAGAAAACGCGCCCCATCCGCCGTCAACACCGCATGCACTTCCCAACCTTCTTTCACCATCGCGCTGGCCAGATCCGCCGCCCGGAACGCGGCAATCGATCCGGTCACCCCCAACACCACCCTCGGTGTTCTTTTTTCAGCCATGGTTAAGGTTCAACCTCCGGCTGAGATAGCGCTCCGCCCGGATGATCGCGCGGAACTTAATGAGATCTTCCTCCATGGAACTGCTCAGAATCGTGTATCGGTAGCTTTTCCAATCGGCCATCTCGGCGTTGGCTGCGTCGATCCGCTTGTCGATCTGGGCGGCGGTTTCTGTCCCCCGACCTTCCAGTCGGCGACGGAGCTCCTCAAGATCCGGCGGCATGATGAAGATGTCGGCGAGGGCAGCCCGGATTTTTGGATCCTTGGAATCCCGGATCTGCCGAGCTCCCTGCACGTCAATATCCAGCAGGACATCCCGCCCGGCCGCCAGGTGCTCCAGGATCGGCCCCTTGGGCGTGCCATAGTAGTGCCCGTAAACATCTGCATGCTCGAGCATGTCATCCGCACGGATCCGTTTTTCAAACTCCTCCCGCTTGAGGAAAAAATAGTCGGCCCCATCTTTCTCCCCTTTTCGGATCGGCCGGGTGGTGCAGCTGACCGAATACACCAAATCAGGAGTTTGCCGGACATTTGTGCAAAGGGTGGTCTTGCCCGTCCCCGATGGGGCCGACACCACAAACAAAATTCCGGATCGCGTGAAGTTATTCAAGGTTTGCCGCCTGCTCCCGAAGCTTCTCCAGCTCCGACTTGAACTCAATCGCCAGCCGGGTCAGTTCCATCTCCCCGGATTTTGACCCCACCGTGTTGGCCTCACGCATCAATTCCTGGATCAGAAACTCCAGCGTCCGCCCGCCGGGGGCCCGCTTGCCGGTCAACCCCGTCGCCTCGGTCAGATGGGCACGAATTCGTCCGATCTCCTCGGTCACATCCCCCCGGTCGGCCGCCGAGGCCACTTCCTTGAACAACCGTTCCGGCTCTAACTCCACTCCCGCCTCATTCGCCAGCTCCTGCAACCGGGCCCGCAGACGTTCTCCCTGGGCCTTGCGCATGGCCGCCGCCGCTTTTTCCATCTTCGTGCGGACCGATTCCATCCGGCTGAGGTGCTGCTTCAAGGAACGGACCATGTGACCCCCCTCCCGCTCCCGACTGGCCACCATTTTAGTTAAAGCCGCCCTCACCCCCGCCAGAATTCTCCGGTCTTCTTTCGGCGTAAGCGTATGACTCTGGGTGGAAACCACCCCCGGGAGACCCAGAAGATCCGACCAGGACGGCCCACCTTGCACCCCGAGCTTTTTCCCAGCGGCCCGTAGTTGGGAGGCGTAAACGGCGGCTTTCGCCAAATCCAAACTGCGTCCGTTGCGGGAAGGTGCCGACTCCGCCTGCACGGCCACGGTGACCTTGCCCCTTGTGATCTGGCCCGCCACTTCCTCCCGGATCTCCCGCTCCAGCCGCGCCAGGTCCCCGGGAAGATAGACGATGATTTCCAGCCCCCGCTTATTGACCGAAGAAGCCTCGACCCGGAAACCGGCATGCGCGGTGGCCACCTTGGCGGAACCAAAACCGGTCATGCTACGCATCGCAAAATCCTACGGGGAAAGCCCCCGCGGCTCAAAACCCTTTAAAGAGATTCCCGACCCCCTGCAGGATGCTGCCAGCCGCACCCGCCGCCCCACCGGCCGCACCTCCCGCGCCCTGCAACACCCCGCTCGGCGCATTCAGCAATAAATTGATTCCCCCTTCCGCCAACATCTTTCCCACATCCATCTGCACCTTGGGATCCGCCAGCGTGCCCGTAATTGTGGCCGAACCCGGAATCTTGGTGTAGTAGTCGGAGCTGGTTCCCACCAGTTGCGTCATCACGCCCTGCAGTTGCCCGCTGCTTTGGATGGCCTCGCGGGTCAGGGCTAGGTTGACGCGAAAGTCGAGGGCTTGGCTGTTCCAATCCAACGATCCCCGCATGCCCGCCGCCAAGGCGGTTCCACTCACGCGTAGATCCTCGGTGGTGACCCGAGTGCCGGACACTTGGAAAGTAGCGCCCAGGTCGTTGATCTCACTGCTTGCGATGAATCCAGATCCGAGAAAAGTCCCCGCTCCCTGCAGGGCCTTGCCGATCGCGGGAAGATTTTCGAGGTGGGCCTGATAAAGACGAAAATTGCCCTGCCCTGACAGCGTTCTTTGCAAATCTTCCTGCCTAGCCCCGGCCGCCTGTCCGTTGAACTGGAGATCGACGAAGCCCCCTAAAGGACCCCGGGCATCCTTGATCATCGGGCCCAGAATAGCCCCCAGCGGAAACTTTTCGACAAACAGCCGCGCCTGCAAAGGTCGGTCTGCTCCTCCCGTCTGCACCACCGAGCCCCGGATCACCCCGCCCTGCACCTCCACGCTGGAGGGCTCCAAAAGGATTCCTTCGGGTCCGTACCGAAAACGGGAAATTTTTACCGGCCCCACCCGCGCCTCCGGCAAAACCACTTGGTCCAGCTCCGCCACGATGTCTAGCCGGGTCGGCTCGGCCTTGGCGGGGGTTGGAGCCGGGGCGGTTTTCCAGTTTTCATATTGGTCCAGGACGCCCCGGAGGTCGAAAACACCGCCGGCCACCTTGACCTGAAAAAGCCCGGGGCCGGCTTGAAGCGACGGAATCTCCACCGGGTCGTCTTTGAATTCCGGAAAGAGCAAGGAAGCCTCCTTCAGGGCAAAGAGGCGCGTCCGCTCGTCATACTCCCAATTGCCGCTCGCCCGGACGGAAAGCGGCGTCACACCCTGTTTTTCCGTGATTTTTGCCTCCAGCAACGTCACGTCGATCTGACCGGAGGAACCGTGTTCCCCGGGTTCCCAAAAACCGGACCCCAGCACCGCATCCCCATCCACCCATGGATTCGGCTGCAACCAAGGTTTGGCCAGCGTCGCCACCCACTTCTTCGGCACGCGGGCTGACTCCCACGCCAAGGCCCCGTTTTTCCGATAATCCACTTTACCCAAGATTAACTTCTCCCCTGCAGACTGGGCCGTGAGGTTCAGGTCATCCAAAGCCGCAAATCCGTCCGCCCCCCAACTCAAAATCCCCTGCGCGTCCGCCCTCAGGCCGGGCAGGGTCCCAATCTCCGGTAGGGTCAGCGTCAGACCCTGCGCCTCGACGCTGAATCCCAGCTTTCGCAGGCCGTCCTTGGGCTCGCCCACATTCGCCTTCAGGAGGAGGCTCCCCGCGGAAACGTAGGGGGCAACTGCCGGCACGTTCTGATACGCCACGCCAAGGTTCATCTTTCCCACCACCGCCAGACCCGGCTGCGCCGCCTTTTCCGCGGACAACTCCAGCCAGTCCACTCCCCCTTGCCGCGAAGCCAACATGACCTTCTGCACCGCCAGGTCACCGTCCGACTCCAATGTCACGTCGGCCTTTAGATTGACCTGGTTTTCCGGCAACCGCAGTTCGGGCAACTGGACCGAAAGATCCGGGCTGCTGAGGTCCACCTGGGCGGCCAAGGATCTCTTTTGGGGATCGCTTTGCACCCGCAAAAAACCCGAAAGGGTTCCGGCAATCGAGGTTTCGTTGGCCTTGGGCAGAATCAGCGGAGCCACGATGCCCATCGGCCATCCGGCAAACTGCACCATTCCGGAGGAGGGTTTGGTTCCGGCGGGCTCCCACTCCTTGGCACCCTTTTTCTTTAAAAACAGCGGCGCATCCAAGGAGGCCCGCACCGCCTCCGTCCCGTCCCGGTGCTTCGCCACCAAGGCCACCGTTTCGATGGCCAGCTCTCCCTCCGTCCCCGACGGCCACGAGGCCTGCAGGTTTCCCTGCACGGATGCGAAATCCACGGGACGCGGTCGCTGCGCGGTGCCCGTCTCCACGGTGACCGCCCCCTGCAGGTCCGCCTTCACCAAGTCATGCCGGTTTTCGCGCGTAAAGTCGAAGGACCCGCTGCCGGAGGCCTCGGTCCACTGCCAGTCGGGCGTGAAGTTTTTCAAGAGGGGCACCACGAAGGCCGACTCCGCCCGCGACAATTTCACCTGCACCCGGCCCATGTTCTGAGCGGGTTTCCATAAAGCCGCCACCTTGCTCTCCAGCAGAGGTTCCCCCGCCCGATTGGCCTGCAATCCCATCTCCGGCAAGGTCCAGGTTCCTTGATCCATTTGGACCTCGGAGGAAAGTTTCGCCCCCCACGGAACTCCCTTCTCTCCCGGCCAACGCATACCGTCCAGCGTCAGCGAGACCAGGCCGGCCCCTTTCTGGGTGAAGTTTCCGGAAAATTCCACATGGGCCTTGGCTTGGCCCTCCGCCGGCCAGAATTTCGCGCCCGCCCAGGCTTGCCCCAAACCCGTCAGGCCCGTGGTCAGGTCTCCGGCAAAAAATCCCTCACTCTTGGTCCAATCCCACTCCGCCTTGGCGGACACGGCCAGATCCTCAGTCACGCCTCCTTCCCATGCGGCGCGGAGCGTGGCGCTTTCCAGGTGAATCTTGGCCGCCCTCTCCACATAACCCTGAAAATCGAAGGTGGCCGACTGCACCGCCAGCTGGCCTTGAACCCAGCTGCCGGATGCGGTGAGCGACCGGCTCTCCACCTTGCCACCCAAGCCCACCTTCTCGCCCTCGATCCTTGCCTGGCCGCTGCCGGAAAATTTCCCGCCCTCCACTTTCAGCTTGGCGGGATCGATCAGGATCGGCGCCACCGCGGCCAACTCCAATCCCCGGGCCGCCCACTGAAGCGAGGCGGGCTCCGCGGCCTCCGCCTTGGGTTTCCCTGTCAGTTGCAGCACCGCCGGCCGATCTAGCGATAGTTGCAAATCCGCCGGCTGTCCCGCTCTCCCCAGATTCACCGTCAAACTCTCGACTTTCAGCAGGCCCTCCGCTTCGGCCCACTCCGCCCGGGAGGAGATTCCCAACGCCGCCGGTTGGGCCGGCCAGTTCGCCCCCGCCGCCGCCAACTGCACCGTCTGTCCGTTCAGCTCCAGCCCCACGCCGAGGGGCTTTTGCGGACCGCCCAGCAGGTTCACCCGGCCGGCCACCGTGCCGTACACATTTTGAATCCCGCGAGGCTGGAGAAAAATGCCCACCAACTGCAGGTCGGTCGGCTCCAGATCCAGTTCCGCCGTCCACTCTCCGGATGCGGCATAAGTCCCCCCGATCTTGGCCGCCAATCGAATTCCTCCCACCCCCTGCCAAACCGCCTGCAACCCGTCCACCCGCCAATCACCTTTTCCGCTTTGCGCCGCCGATCCTTCCAGCACCAGCTGACAGGGGGAAACCAGGTTCCAGGGCGGCAGATTCACCACCGTGGAGACATCGGTGGTGAGCTTTAGTTCCCAAAGATCCCCGGCGGTCGGGTCCTTCGACTTTTTCGCCGTGGCTTGCGTGGTCGTGGCCAGCTCTTCCTGGCCGGGGCCATTCCAATCCAGCCGACCCAACTGCACCCGGATCTCCCGCGGCGTCCGGCCATCCCAACCTTCCGCTGAGGCATGGACTGATTTCAAAATCCATGCCCCGGTCTCTGTTCGCAATCTTCCCTCCACCAGATCCACCGAGGCCTCCCGCAAAGAAAATGGAATGGAAACGGGGGCGGCTTTCTTTTTCTGTTCCGGAGCGGCCGTCAGTTCCAGGTCAACCATCGCGAACTTGAAATCGGCCCTCAGAATTTCCGGCCGGCCTGTCACCAAGCGAACGGGGTCGAAATCCACCTTGGCCGAATCCATCGCAATTCTGGATTTTTTGTCATCCACTGCCTCCAGCCCTTGAATTTCCAGGGTGCCAAAGGCCGAGAGCCGGGCCGACACCGCCTGCGCCTTCCACCCAAGTAATTTCGCCGTCACCGGGATGGTGATCTCGCAGAAAACTGTGGGTTGGAACAAGAGCGTCCCGATCGAGGCGAAAACCACGCTCACCACGGTCAGGAGGAACTTCCAAAACTTCACAGGGTGAAATTATGTCCCGCCCACTCCCCCCCTCGCAACCTCGGAGGAAATCTCGTCCCATCCTCCTTCGGGGGCTATTTTTGAGCCATGGCACTTCCCGCTGGGCCTTCCCGTTTCTTGGTCAAACCCCTTCCCGGCTCCACCGGCTTTCTTAGCCGGATTCTGGTAGCCACCCGCAAGAGAGATCCCCATCGCTATATTCTTAAGGTCGGCAGCGACAT
>Ga0194133_10010471_pt1 | contig 10430 bp, 7 predicted proteins | sample TA2KigOf40mmetaG_FD_155448 | JGI IMG/M metagenome (GOLD analysis project Ga0194133, IMG submission 155448) | Freshwater microbial communities from Lake Tanganyika, Tanzania - TA2015055 Kigoma Offshore 40m | ecosystem: Environmental > Aquatic > Freshwater > Lake | place: Tanzania: Lake Tanganyika... | reverse complement strand
CCTAACTGAGAAAAGAATAAGCATAGAACTATTTTTTACATTTTATAGTACGCCTTGTGACTAGGGGTCATCTTTGAGGCTCACTAGGTGATTTTTGATTTTTTGTGGGTAGGTATTACTACGGGCGGGAGTCAAACCCAGGCCGTTGGGATGGAAATCAGGTGTATAACCTACGTGACCACCCTGATTATTAAATTTAACCTTTCTACTTATATCTTAACTAGCCAACCGGGGCCCGGCGCTGCCCGAGAAAAATTTAATGAGATTGCGCCACCCATCTGGACATTATTGTAAAGCAAAGTTTTTTCTCCAGTGATCTGTTTAAGTTTTGGAGTTTGGGATACCCCGGAGTCAGGGAGTCAGATTGGCGGGATCATACTTGTGTTAAGAACCTTCCCCGAGTTGGTGTGAAGGTCTGTGCAAAATTTAGTGGAGATTGGTCTGGTAGTTTGAATGCGAAAGAGGGACATGATGAAACTAATTAAAGGCTAAAACTGTGGAACAGAGGTCAACAGAAAACCCTTTTTTTGAGCAGCATCACACCAGACAGATGCATATATTGGGTGTAACATACCTAGGAAAGGTGAGGTACTGTGATAGTGGGCAATGGATCAGTGGTCAGCACACTCTGCTTTCATCCTGCCGGACAGGGTTCGAATCCGAGTGGAACATAAAAAAGACCCAGCCCCATTACCGTCCAAAAACTCAGCTGACCACAATGCTAATGGAAACATTCGCCCTTTATTTCTCGCAATTCATTCTCAGGTTTTGCAAAGTACAGCGTTGTTAAATAGTTGCAAAATGAAGCTGCACATATACAAATAAGTACAAAAAAGGGATGGCCGCATGGCACATTGCCTTTGCAACTGGCTGGGGATATGAGGGTGGTTGGTTCAAATCCCAGCCCTCCAGGTAACCTTTGACCCCAGGTTACCACAAAAATACAAAAAATGATTTCCAGTCAGAAAATAGCATTTTCATGACATTGATTTGCTAGACAGTATAGATATAAAAGGAATTTCTTTATCCTGTTGGGTCAATATATACACGGGTTAGAGCCTGGATGGTCCCTTATTTTCTGCGGGTCACAAGTATGCTCGGTTGGGTCAAGGCCCATCTCTAAAACTATAGGGAATAAGTTTAAAGAGTGGACATAAGGAAGTATTGTGAATGCTGAAAACTATGATGATAGTAATGATGTTTTTACCAGAACAATGACGAACCAAAACCAGGCAGCAGTTTTGCATAGTTTCCTGACAAAAAATCGAAATCTTTTCTCAGATCTCCAGAATTGTTTGTTGTTGCCATGTTTAGAGTCTCCATCATCCAAAGAGTTTGTCTCAACAGAATCATTTTTATTGTTGTTGCCGAATTTCTTCATCTTCTCTGCCGCCTTCTGCCTAGCCTCCATGATCAACTTGCGGTCATCCTCAGTGGTACGGTCCTCAGCAAGGACCAGGTCTTCAGCACGACAAATCCATTCAACATAACTGAAATTGTGACAAAATAAAGTTTTTTTTGACGTCAAAGTTGAAATTGACTTTTTTTTTAAATGGAGCATAAATATTTTTTTTTCATTTCATTTTCAGTTATTTCTTCCCTTTTGGAACATTTATTAATTGTAACTCTTTGTTTTCTCAGTTGATCTTCATGGTCTGAACGCTTTGCTATTTAGATAACCGGAAATGATGGAAACGAAGGAAACAGTTAGGAAGTGGCAGTACCCAGGGGGAAAATGATCCAACTTCTCCATTCATACATCTAATGTTTTTGGTGTGGAAAATTATTGTCTTTGACGTGTTGGGAGTATTTAATAGGCATGTTGGATGAGTCAGAAATATAATAATGATAAAATCTCACTCACCCATTTAACTCTTTTTCCAATTTCTGCTCTTCTTTGAGCTGAATGAATCCTGCACGGCTCTCCACACGAACCTTTTCTTTAGCAAACTCTCTGTAAATATGTAAAATTAAGCTGACATGAGAGGCAACATTAAAAAAAATCAAGTCTCATGTATGGAAAAGCTGCACGGGTCTAGGCTTTGCCCATGCTGAAATGGGGTCCCAGGGACTAGGGGGCTCTCACTGGGCTTAAAAACACCTTTTTCTTGGTGAAGTTTGGTCCAGTGGTTCTTCAGGTGATATTTTTTTAATCTTTTTTAAAGTGCACCTTGCAAATATTTTTTCTTTCATTCATTAAAGGCACACTGTTTTTGGCTGGGAATCACTTAATGTTATTTTTTTAGCAGCCTGGGGTCAGTCAAAGGTTGTCTGGAGCTGCCAGGGCTCGAACCCTAGACCCTCAGATTCCCAGCCTGATGCCATGACCGCTCAGCCACAGCTACCCCTTAGAATTTAGTTGCATATTGTTAGAGAGCAAATTTTCCACAATGTTATTCTAGTCCTCAGATAATTCACTTTGACTCTTCATAATATTTGGCTGTTGTAATGCAATATGCCTTTGGTCTTTCCAATTGACTGCTCTTTGTTGTACTATCTCAAGTTTCTAAATTAATTTGTCTGTACAAGTTAACCTTTTTATGCTATCTTGATTAGGGCTTTAGTCTGATGGTTATGGCAAATGATTGAGACGAAGGAGACTCGAGCTCATTTAACCCCTGGAATTGCCTTAAATAATCATTTTACCATGTGATATTGTCTCAGTCAGAATTGTGTGTTGAGAAGGTCAAATGATAAGAATAATCTCTTATTTGCTTATTCAAAATATACTAAAATGACTTCGTCATCTGGAACTAAAGCAATAAATTAAAGTTTTGTATTCTTCAAAATATTTTTACGGTCATCACACTGGCTTTCTTAAGGATCTTTTAAACCCCACCACAACCTGACATCTTTTATTTAGTATTAAATGTTTAATGGTCCCGCTTTGTGTACCCTTCTGATACTACCCACATTCCTTTTGATTTTCTTGTAATAAGTTTGCGCTAACTCTGGCCGCCAAATTTACAGATCCACACTAAATTTATATAAACTCTCCTCTTCCTCAAGCAAACAATTAGTTACTCATTGGTGTTATTTCTTGACATTTTATCTCCTCACCTTATGTTTGTGTGTACCTATGTATTTCACACCACCGCACACCGCTAGACCAACAATTCATCATATTATGCAGGGGCCTTGACACACACTCAGGTAATGTTCCAAGCCAAGTTTGAGTTCCACTTGGCCTGTGGACCCATTTTATCATGAGACAATACTTAAAAAAGGTACCTACATACAGTACTTGAATGTCACACTGACACTTTTCTGTGATTTAGCCTGGGTGAGAGCCGTACCCAGGTTGCTGGGATAGATATCTGGGAGTAAGACCACCCTGAGAGTCTCTGTCAATCAAAGGTATTTTGGATATTTTTGTATGAAAGTTCATTTTCATAAAAACTGTACATTTATCAAATAATTGGGCTGAAATGTAGGTATAACATTTTCATCCAAGGACTTTTTCAACACCCAGTTATGTGGATGATGAATACGACAAAAAATATCTGTGATACGAATACTTTAATTTTTAATTTGTATCACCTTTCAAAAGATAGCATCTGCAACGCACCATTGCCTTTTTAAAGTAAAAAAAAGCAAACTGTTTCTTTTTTACTATCAGGCAAAATAGACTTCAAGGGCAAATAGGCTTGAAAGTTCTTTTTTGTGTGTGTTTTTATGAGCCCACAACATCTTGAGCCTAATACTTGTACAACAAAACCCCTTGGCTGCAGTGTAATTCAAAAACTTTTCCTTGCCACCTTCATCAAATGCCATAAATTTTGATATTTTTTACACACTTTGTAGGTTGTTGTGGCTAAAATATTCATCCTTTCTCAATGCTGTTAAGTGTTGCAAATTTCTATGCCATCTGCCAACATTTTAGAATTTTAGCCAGATAAATTGAAGACTTAAACTTACCCTGAAAGAACTCCAAGAACAAGATTAAGCATGAAAAATGATCCCACAACAATCAAAGGTATGAAGAACACCCAGTTGAACACACTTCCTAGAGCATCATTGGTCTAAAATAGTCAACAAAAATTTATCTTTTTATGAATTCATGATTTTAAGGATTCAGATCTAAAAATTCAAGTGCTATGGATCACATCACATTAACACAATAAGACATTCTTTTGGCAGTGCTTGTAAAGATCTGGCTAAGCTTTAATGCTCTAAAGAATTACTTCATTTAATCCCTCTCAATCCCGTATGTTTTTAGTTGAAGGTAAACTCTCCCTATAAAATATTTCTTTTGCAACAGCTAAAAAAAAGTTAATGAACTAAATGATTTTAATATTATAGTTCACAATTAATGAAAATAATCTTGTGCAGTATAGACTCATCCGAAGTTAAAGTGTGATCAACACCTTCATAAGATTCCCACCGTAGAAGTCTGCAGATTACAATTACCCTGACTGAGGATGCCTAATTGATTTTTTTTTGCAATCCGGGATTGAAAAATTGCTGGCATGGGCTGCTGGGGATTGAACCCACAAGCTTAGGTCTTTGTTCTCAGTCAGGTGCTTATGACCTCTCAGCCACGGTGACCCCTTTTTCAATACAAATATTCTGTTTAAGCACATTTTATTAAAAGTCATTTCAAGCTGCTCTGGCAAGCTTTCTTACAATCCCACACTTAAATTTCATGCTTTTTTTAAGTACGCCTTGTGACACTGCCGTCATTGTTAAGGCACACTAGGTGGTTTTTTTTGTGGTAGATGCCCAGGCAGGAGCCGAACCCGGGTTGCTGGGATAGAAATCCAGTTCCTTACCACTTTGCCATCCTGACTCCCTTATTATACTAGCTGCCTACCATTTTCATTCCCCTAGACAGTAACCAAAGATGCCAACTCTTTGATGCCTCATTAAATTGTAACACTTTTTTCACTGTTTCCAGTCCACTTTTCATAGAGAGATAAAAAAATGATCTGGTGCAGTATGGACTTAAGCGAAGATTACTCAAGGTAATCACCTTTATTAGTCGCTGCCTGTTACCCTGATTGAATTGGGGGTACCTTGTTGATTTTTTTGCAATATGGGGTTGGAAAATTGCTTGCAAGATTTGGGATGGAACCCACAACCTTTGATTATAGTTCCCAGTCAGGTGACTTTGACAGCTCAGCCACAGCCACCAATTCTTGAATAAGTAGTTCAGTATTGGTTCTATTCTAAATTGGGAAGGTCATCACAGATTTTAAGCTCAATTCCAGAGCTGCTAACTGGTCATTAAAATACTCACCCAGTAAAGAATGGGAGTCCAGCCTTCCATTGTAACACACTGTAGAAGTTAAAGAAAGAATTGAAATGATTATATGAAAAATATTATTAGTACTTTTCATCCAGAAAAAAAAGATTTGGGCAACCAACAAACCCTATAGGACTTTTTTCAATATTTCTCATTCTTTTGAAATATGGTTTAAGCACTGGAGTTTTGAGAGATGGAAATAGACCTATTTATTACAGAACTGAAATCTGAGAAAAATGTTTTCAGTATACAGAAAAAGGAGATCCATTTGACTGTATCCCCATTTTCTATACAAATTTATCTCATCATGCTAGTTATAAAATGAACCCAGAGCTCAGTTTTTTCCATATAGTTTTGAATGTCTCGTTGAAAACAAATTATAGAGGCAAAGTTTTGAAAGAATCTCTCTTAAGCTGAAGCATTTTGTTTCCTACATTTTTTTGTTTTCTGAAATAACTGAGGATAAGGGTTGGTTTCAAAAAGTGCGCTGGCCTTGAATGCAGGGAATCTAACTTGAAACTAATCAATTTTCATTCTTTTTAGCTAACAGATGGGGTATCAACTTGCAGTTTTTGTCACCTGAAAAACAGTCAACATTGCTAAGCCTATGTTGTCAAATGAGGTGATGCCATTGTTGGGTCCAATCCATTTTTCTATAAATTAAATAAATGATTCTTTATTTATGAGGTTTCCAAAACAAGCAATAAACCTTTTATTAGAATTAGATTTCAAACAACATAAGGAATAGATGAATGTGGTTTTTATATAAATCTGTAAATTAAGAGATATTTTTCCTCATGGTGACTTTAAATCATAACATACAGTTTCCACTAAAATCCTACAATAGCAATAAGTCACTACATTTTCAAGCCCTTTACAACAAATATATTATGTCAAGATTCAACACCTTTATAAAAGATCTGCCATAAACATGCAATAGTGTCAATGGTCACTGCTCAAGATTATTACCTTGAATAGAGCTGACTTGTTCATTTTGTTTGCAAATTGGTTTAAAAAATTTCTGGCACGGCCGTAGATTAAACCCGCAACCCTTAGATCTTAGTTCTCAGTCACCCGACCAAAAAAAAGTCACCCTTTTTTTAAAAAAAGGGAGATTTCTGGTACCAAACTCAAAAAAGTTGTCTTTTAGTGACTATTATGTCAATAAGACACACAACCACCTCAAATGAGGGTTAAAATCAATATTATTCAGACCAAAAATAAGGTTTGAAAAAGGGAGATTTCGGGTGAAAACCCCAAAAGGGTGACTTTAAGTCACCATTACTGCAATAAGACACACAATATCACCCTTTTTTCTATGTTATAAAAAATAGCGACGAAGCACCGTGATTTTTTTGGTAGGGCAGGTGCCAATGCCACAGCAACATCTAGTTTTAAACTTCTATACTTGAATTCCTAGATATTTTTAGGGACTATAAAAATCAGTTGGATTATATTCAAACCCTTTTACATCAATTTTATACAGAATTTTTCCAACACTATCAGATTAAATTGAAAATATTCATGTAAATTGTGACTTTCAATAGGATGTGGGAATGAAATCAAGCTTTTTGGCAATTATTCCAGATTTGATTTTCCTGTTCAATTAGCTGATTGCCCTATGCTGGTAAAAAGATCATGTTACGAACAACCAGAGACCAAATTACATCAAGGTGAATTGCTGGTTTTGGTTGAGAAAAAAATTTGATTACTTCATTTACCTGGACTTAATTATTGTACAACTTTCTAACTGGAGAAAAAAAGGCTTTCTTTCATGTAACAAGGCACAGAAATTTGGTTTGAAATTGTAACCAAAACTGAGAAATGAAAGAAAAAGGGGGTTTTCAACAAAAAGGGTAAAAGTGCTTTAGTTGAAGTAAAGTCATTTACTATGGTAATGATTCTTCAATTGATTTTCTACATATTTTTGACTAATTAATCAACATTTGTTTAATGCATTATTGATTTTAGTTGGACACAGAACTCACCTCAATCTTCATTGTTGTATGAGTGGGTTTCTTGTACACCAATTACAATTTCAAAAATAATCAGATTCTTAAATTGTTCAACTCTTTTGAACATCTAACTAAAATGGTAACATCCAAAAAGGAAAATGACTCTACATGTAATCAATCCAAAATTCAAAATCAATCTTCTTTTTAATTTCAACAGACTTCAAAGTGGCGAATTGAAATCTTTGTTATTCTAACCATGTATTTTGCTAATGATTTTTGGCTTCAACCATGCAATAATTTATCACATTCTCAACAAAACCATTGGAAAAAAGAAAAACCTTTCTTCTTTGTTAGAATCAAAAGCAGAAAAATGCTTACTCAATGACATCATAAGCTTTTTTGTGAAATCTAAGCTGAATTTGTAGGAAAATTGAATTTCATTCTAGAAACCTTCAGCATTTTGATAGTTATAATATAAACATCTACCTTAAGTGACTTTTTCCAGACTTACCCAGACAAATAGAAGTATTTTGGTTGCAAGTGTAGCTTCCTATGGGGGCAATATCTTCAGTACCTTTGTGACAAGGACTTCCACCTTCACCCTCATAAACAACAGTATCTGAAAATAAAAAGTTTGTGACAATCATTCGAAAACCAGTTTGGTTGTTTATATTTCTGCTTAAATCAACTCATCAATGTTTAACAATTGCACAGTTCAAATCGATTTTGCAGTTGAAATGATGTTTTTCTTTAGAACTTAAAGATTGTACCCAACGCCTCAATGTCGTAGCAGGTGGAGTTTAAGGCCCCTGCATAAAACTCCAATCCAATGATTGCAAAAATGATAATGGCAAAGAGTAAAAGCAAAGCAATGTTGACCAAGGGACCAATTGCCTTTCCTATTGCTGACATCACAACTTGCAGACCTGAAAATCAAAGTTTTGTAGAATATCATCTTCTGTATTCAGAATAGTTGTTAAGGTCTTTGTCGACTAATTAAAGTAGTTTTAGCAATCATCATAAATCATCAATATTTTTTTTAAAGTTTCTACTAGGAAAGAATATTATTGTAAGTATTTTTTGTGGATGATGGTGTTTCTTTTCAGTCAGTTATGGACCGAATGTTTCCAATCCATGCAGGTTTATTGATAAAAAGTCTATTGGTAAGGAAACCTTTTAGAGTTCCTCATGTAAAAACAGAAGGTGAAATTACAATGCCCTTTAAGCCATTCATAATTCATGCATCGTAGAGTAAGTCTAAGATGCCTGGGTTCTGCTTTCACAGCACACATTTTTGCAGCAGATAAAAAATTCATGAAATAGAGGAAAAGAAAAATGTTCTACTTGAAAAATTCAACAACTCAAAATAAGTAAATTCTTCCTATATTGGAAGATTTGTGATGGTATTTCCATAGTTTCTTTCAATAGATGATTTTTCCCAACATGTCATAAATAATTACACACCAAACCAACATGTTGAAAACTTTCTTCTAGCAAAGTACCCCCTGTAGCCATTTCCCATAATCAACCTTCAATAGATGACTTTACAATCAAGCAATTAACTTTGTGACTTCTACCCAAGTTGGTTAAATTTCAAAAGTCTTAAGAAATTTACCAGGCCACACTTTCAAGCAATAATTTTCTATTAGTAACCTTTCTAAATTTTTGAACAGGTTCTGAAATATAATCAAGATGTCATTTCTTTCAAAAGTTAATCAACAAAATTGATATTTGGCCCTTATGTGTGAATTACCCGACCAAAAATAAGAAGGTGACTTTACACTATTTTGGGCATGGTTTTATAAGATGAAAAGAAGTGACGTTATTGCAAATCTTATGGCAGGTTTCCCATTTTTTGTCACCTTTCAGAAAAATTATTTTCCATCTTACCTTTCAAATACTCTTATTAATGTATCTTTTGACTGTTCGCACTTGTTTTGTTACTAATTACCCTATAAGGTGAGCTTATTTTCAGTTGGGTATACTTAGGCATTGAATAGGTATCACATGATGTTGCCACAATTTTTGTTTTTTGAAAGAAACTTCTTCTTTGTAATATTTTAATTGCCAAAATGAAGAAATGCCAGGAATGTAGGTTTATTAAGGTTATCAAAGCTCCTTATGTCAGGGTCTTTTGAAGTTTTTAGCTACTCATGCACCTCTGGTGTCTGATTAAGAAGATATATCCAAAGCACTTCAAAACCAGCCAACCACATCTTAATCATATTTGACAAGTTTTCATTTCAGGTGAGAGAGAAAGTGTAATTACAAAAACTAAGATTTTACATCCCAGTCATTCACCATCTCTGTATAGATATCAGTGATTGATTGACATAAACATATTCTTACATTCTCAAAAGGACTTCAGAGAAACATCAAGGGATTGCAATAAAAAAAAGCTTCTCTTTTTTCAAATTTTAACTTGAAGTCCTCTTTTTCCATTTTGTGTTGTGAGAAAAGATTTTTCAAGCCCATTCTTTTGCTCAAGTTTATTGTGCTTCCAAATTGTTATTTTTAGCCCAACAGGAATTCTAGAGACACATTTTTTTTTAATTCAAGCCATTTCCGTAGGAAGGTATTTATTTTGATTTGATTTATTCCTTATAGTGACAAAAGAACAGAAGAAAAAGCCTTTTATCCTTCATGAAAACACATCAAAAGTATCCTAACATGAAATCTATTTTCATTTCCATATTTCTCAAATCACAATATTTTTAATGGAATCATTCAGTTCATTGACATTGCCCTTAAAAGCTATTTCAAGATCAATGATTGACAATCTGTGGAATCATGCAACCCCACGCCAATTGCCATCATTTAATGTTTTTTCAACAGTGATAAAAAATTTTCTCCTTCCAAGGATTCAAATCAATTCTAAGTGATTTAAAATCTTATATCTACATCAACTCATGAAATGTAGGAAAGCTCAGCTTTTTTGACAAATCTATCTAAGCTTAAGATTTGTAGGCTGGTTCAATATTTTCTAGTGTCAAATTTAATTGGTACAATTATGACCTAGGAAGTGACCAGATCAGAGTTTGACTAAAAAATCATTTCTCTATATTATAATGAGATCATGACTTGCTCAAACTTTTGACAATTTTATACTTTTACTTCCAATTTCAAAGAGTCAGTTACTTTCTTAAAAAAGACTTGAGCTTTACAATTCTCTAGGTTTTTAAGCAGGTTTCAGGTTGTTTCATGGAACATCAGTTTGCTGTAAGGCTGGA
>Ga0194133_10010470_pt1 | contig 10430 bp, 8 predicted proteins | sample TA2KigOf40mmetaG_FD_155448 | JGI IMG/M metagenome (GOLD analysis project Ga0194133, IMG submission 155448) | Freshwater microbial communities from Lake Tanganyika, Tanzania - TA2015055 Kigoma Offshore 40m | ecosystem: Environmental > Aquatic > Freshwater > Lake | place: Tanzania: Lake Tanganyika... | reverse complement strand
GGCTGGTGGGGCGGGGGGTGGGGGAGGGGCGCCTGCGGGCGCAGTGAGCTCTTTGAGCTCTTTGAGCTCTTTGAGGTCTTTGGGCTCTTTGGGCTCTTTGAGACTTTGAGAAATTCAGAAAATCAGAAGATATATCGAGGATATAACACGTGCCTGGCACCTACTACGCCGCTCAAGCCGCCCAAAGCCCGCTCACCCTCGCCTCCGCCTCCCCCCGCCGCCGCGAGCTCCTGCGCCAGCTCACCCCTCACCTCGCGGTCGCCCCCTCCCACATCGACGAGACCCCCCACCCCGACGAGGCGCCGCGCGACTTCGCGCTCCGCATGGCGCGCGAGAAGGCGCTCGCCTGCCGCGCCGAGGGGTGGGCTGTGGGGGGCGACACGGTGGTGGCGCTCGGCGCGCGAATCCTCGGCAAGCCCTCGGAGAGCCCCGACCCCGCCGCCGCCGCCGCCGCCTCCCTCGCCGCGCTCAGCGGGCGCGCCCACGAGGTGTGGAGCGGCTGGGCGGTGCGCGGCCCCGGCGGGGCCCTCGCCGCCTCGGGCGTGAGTCGCGGCGTGGTGAAGTTCCGCGAGCTCACGCGCCACGAGCTCGACGAGTACGTGGCCACGGGCGAGCCCCTCGACAAGGCGGGAGGCTACGGCATACAGGGGCGCGGGGGGCGCCTCGTGGCGAGCCTCGAGGGGTCGTTCGACGGGGTGATGGGGCTGCCCGCCGCCGAGGTGGCGGAGGCGCTCCTGAGTCTCGGCGCGCTCCGCCCCGCCACGCCGGCGCTCCTGCGCGCGGGCGTGGCGCTGCGCGAGCGCCTGCGCGCCGCGGCGTGGCGGGGCGGGCGCGGCGCCGACGCCGCGCGCCTGCTGGCGGTGTCCAAGCTGCACCCCGCCGCCGCCGTTGAGGAGGCGCTCTCTTATGGGCTCTGTGACCTAGGCGAGAGCTACCTTCAGGAGCTCCTCGCCAAGCGCGAGGCGCTCGCGGCGCCCCCCGCGCCCCTCGCCCGCCCTGTGTGGCACTACATCGGCGCCCTGCAGACCAACAAGGCGCGGCGGGTGGGGGCGAGCGCCGCGTGGGTGCACGGGGTGAGCCGGGCGGAGGAGGCGCGGCGGCTCAGCGAGGGCGCCGCTGAGGCGGCTCGCCTGGCGGGGCGCGACCCTGAGGAGCGCCCGCTGCGCCTGCTCGCGCAGGTCAACATCGCCGCTGAGGGGAGCAAGGGCGGCGCGCGCCCCGAGGAGGCGGCGGCGCTCATCGCGGCGTGCGAGGGGCTCCCGGGGGTGCGCGTGGAGGGGCTGATGGCGTTCCCCCCCCTCGGCGCGCCCGAGGAGAGCCGCCCTCACTTCCGCGCCGCGCGCGCCCTGCGCGACGCCCTCGCCACCCCCGCGCGCCCGCTCCCGCACCTCTCTATGGGGACCTCGCATGATTTTGAGGTGGCGGCGGAGGAGGGGGCCACCTGGGTGCGCGTGGGCACGGCGCTGTTTGGGGAGCGCGGGGCGGGGTGAGCGATGTCCCCCCCTCAAATCCCCATACGCCGCAGCCCCTCAAGCGCCGCGCGCGCCGCGCGCTCATCGCCTGGGCCCGCGCACGTATAGAGCTCCACCGTGAGCGGCCCCGTGAACCCCACCGCGTCGAGGGTGTCCACATAGTCACGCAGCGGCATCTCCCCCTCCCCCGGCACGAGGTGATAGTGCTTCAGCCCCTTGATGTCCTCCACATGGACACTCCAGACGCGCCCCGCGAGGCGGCGGATCGCCTCGTGGGGGTCCTCGCCGGCGCAGCGGGCGTGCCCGAGGTCGAGGTTGGCGCCGAGGGCGGGGTGCCCCACGCGGGCGATGAGCGCCGCGAGCTCCTCCGAGCGCTCCACGAGCAGCCCCGGCTCATACTCCACGCTGAGCTGAAGCCCCAGGGACGCGGCGCGCTCGCACAGGGCGTGCAGCGAATCCGCTAGATACGCGAGCCCCTCCTCCGGCGGGCACCCCCCCGGGCAGCGCCCGCTCGTCACGCTCACGCGCGGCGCGCCCACCTCCGCCGCCCACTCCAAGAGCTCCGCCGCCACCTCGAGGCGGCGCTGGCGGACGGCGGCGTGGGGGCTGCTCAGGGCGGGCTCAAAGCACACCTCGGGGAGGTCATCAGGCCAGCAGAGCATCGCCGTGTTGCCGTTCACGCTGCTCACCCACAGCCCCGCGTCGCGGAGGGCGCGGCGCACCTCCGCCGCGCTCGGCGGGGCGAGGCGGGGGTCGGCGGGGCGCAGCGCCGTGGGGTGCGCGTGCCGCGCCGCCGCCCCCCGCGGCGCCCAGTGCGGGCGGTCCCCGAGCAGCTCCACCCCCTCATAGCCGCAGGCGGCGAGCACCTCGAGCGCCTCCGCGAGCGGGCGCGTGGTGAAGCCGTTGGTGCTGTAGGCGAGGGGGCGGGGGGCGCGCACGCGCTTAGCGCCCCACCATCAGCGCCGTGAGCGCCTCGGTGAAGGCGGCGGGGTCCGACACGGGGGAGCCCTCGGCGATGAGCGCCTGACCGTAGAGGAGCTGCGCGTAGCGCCCCGCGCTCTCCGCGTCCTCCCCGCCGAGCGCCCCCTTGAGGCGCTCAAAGAGGGCGTGCTTGGGGTTGAGCTCGAGGATGCGCTTCTGCTTGGGGACCTTATCCCCCATCTGCTCCATCAGGCGCTGCATCTGAGGCGACGCTGCATGCTCGTCCACCACCAGGCACGCGGGGCTGCTGGTGAGGCGGCTCGACAGGCGCACCTCCTTGACGTGCTCGCTGAGGGGCGCCTTGAGCCTCTCAAGGAGGTCGGCGGCGTCCTTCTGCGCCTCCTCGCGCTCCTCCTCCGCCTTCTTGCGCTCCTCCTCGGTGCCGAGGTCCACGGCGCCCTTGCTCACCGAGCGCAGCTCCTTGTCGTTGTAGTTCATGAGGTTGCCCACCAGCCACTCGTCGATGGGCTGATCGAGGTAGAGCACCTCCACGCCCTTGTCCTTAAAGGCCTCGAGGTGCGGCGAGCGCTCGATCGCCGCCACCGACTCGCCGGTGGCGTAGTAGATGTGCTCCTGCCCCTCCTTCATGCGCTCGATGTACTCGTCGAGCGTGGTGAAGCCCTCCTGGGCGCTGCTCTTAAAGAGGAACAGCGCCTTGGCCTTGTCGGCGCTCTCGTAGTCCACCGAGGACTCCTTGAGGACCTCGCCAAAGTTCTTCCAGATGTCCACGTAGGCGTCGCGGCGCTCCTTGAGCGTCTCGCTGAGGTGCTTGAGGGTCTTGCTGATGACCTGCTTCTTGATGACGCGCACGTGGCGGTCCTGCTGAAGCATCTCGCGGGAGACGTTGAGGGAGATGTCGGGGGACTCCACCACGCCCTTCATGAAGCGCAGCCACGGCGGCAGGAGCTCCTCGGCGCTCTCCTTGATGAGGACGCGGTTGGCGTAGAGCTGCAGCCCGAACTTCTGCTCGCGATAGAACAGGTCGTGGGGGCGGCGGCTGGGCACAAAGAGCAGGGCCGTGAACTCCATGCCGCCCTCCACCTTAAAGCGGAGGCGGTCGGCGGGGGGCGTCCAGTCCTTGCTGATGTGCTTGTAGAGCTCGTTATACTCCGCGTCGGTGACCTCGGCGGGGTCGCGCGCCCAGATCGCCTTCATGGAGTTGACCTGCTCCCAGAGCCACACGCGCTCGGGCGCGCCCTTCGCGTCGCCCGCCTCATCGCCCGCCTCATCGCCCGCCTCATCGCCCGCCTCATCGCCCATGACGGGCTTGCTCGCGCTCGCCCACAGCTCCACCGGGTACTGCACAAAGTCCGAGTAGCGCTTGATCGTGGCGCGGAGCGTCCACTCTTTGCTGAAGTCTTCGAGGCCGTCCTCCTCGTTGGGGGCGCGCAGGTGGAGGGTGATGGTGGTGCCCACCTCGTCGCGGGAGGCGGGCTCGAGGGTGAACTCGCCGTCGCCCTGCGAGCGCCACAGCCACGCCTCGGCGGAGCCGGCGCGGCGGCTCACCACCTCCACGGTGTGCGCCACGATGAAGCTCGAGTAGAAGCCCACGCCGAACTGCCCGATGAGCGAGTCCACCTCGCGCTGCTCGCCGCGCTCCTTGCTCTCCTTGACCTTGGCGAGGAACTCCTTGGTGCCCGAGTGCGCGATGGTGCCCAGATTCTGGATCAGCTCCTCGCGGCTCATGCCCACGCCGTTGTCGCTGATCACCAGCGTCCCGCCGTACTCGCCCTCACCGGCGCCGCGCACGCGCACGCGCAGAGGCTCGCCGTTGAGGAGCGCGGGGTCGGTGAGCGCCTCAAAGCGGCGCTTGTCGAGGGCGTCTGAGGCGTTGGAGATGAGCTCGCGGAGGAAGATGTCCTTGGTGGAGTACAGGGAGTGGATCATCAGGTTGAGGAGCTGGCGCGCCTCAGACTTAAAGGAGAAGGTCTCTGCGCTCATGGGGGTGCCTCCTAGTGCGTGAGCGATGTAGCGATGAGCGATGTCTTGAGCGCGGGCGACGCGAGCGCGCGCCGCGCGGCGCCGCAGACGCTAGGCACGCCCCCGCGCGGCGCAAGGGCTGAGGAGCGATTTGCTTTTCAGGGGGCGCGGGCTAGTCTCTCGACGCCCCTCTGCTCCCCTCACCCCCTCACCCCCGCGGAGTCCCCATGCCCCACGACCCTCACCGCGCCCTCGAGTCCATCCGAGGCGCCACCCCCACCCTCGGCGACGAGGTCTTTATCCACCCCTCCGCCGTGGTCATCGGTCGCGTGCGCCTGGGCGCGCGCGTGAGCGTGTGGCCCAACGTCACCATCCGCGGCGACGAGGGCGACGTGGAGATCGGCGACGACACCAACATCCAAGACGGCTCCACCGTCCACATGACCGGCGGTCTCTCCCACGCCCTGATCGGCGCGCGCGTGACCGTGGGGCACATGTGCCTCCTCCACGGCTGCCGCGTGGAGGACGACTGCCTCATCGGCATGGGCTCCATGCTCCTCGACGGCTGCGTGGTGGGCGCGGGCAGCTTTGTGGCCGCCGGCACGCTCATCACGGGCGGCAAAGAGATTCCGCCGGGCTCCTTTGTGATGGGGAGACCCGGCAGCCTCGTGATCAAGCCCATCCCCGCGCAGCGCCGCCAGGAGCTAGAGTTCTCGTGGCGACACTACGTGGAGACGCAGAGACTCTACAGGGCGCGCGACGCGCAGCCCTGAGCGCTCACCACTCGCTGTTGCCCTCGTCGTCGCCGTAACCGCGACCACGGCCGCGACCGCGGTTCCCGCCGTCGCTGTAGCCGCCGCTGGTGCGGCCGCCGCCGCCCTCGCCGTAGCCGCCGCGGCTGCCGCCCTCATAGCCGCCGCCGCCGCCGCTGCGACCGCCGCCGCTGCGGCCGCCGTAGCCGCCGCCGCTGCCGCCGCCGCCGTAGCCGCCGCCGCTGCTGCCGCCGCCGCCGTAGCCACCGCCGCTGCTGCCGCCGCCGTAGCCGCCGCCGCTGCCGCCGTAGCCGCCGCCGCCACCGTAGCCGCCGCCGCCGCCGCCGTAGCCGCCGCCGCCGTAGCCGCCCTCACGACGAGGGGGACGGGGCGCGCCGCCGCCGCCGCCGCCGCCCTGGCGCTCCTCGGCCTCGCTGACGCGGATGGTGCGACCGTCAAGGGTCGAGTCGTTCATCTTCTCGATGGCCTCCGCCACGCTCGCCTCGTCCTCAAAGGTCACGAAGCCGAAGCCGCGGCTGCGGCCCGTGTCGCGATCCTTGATCACGCGCGCATCTGCGACCTCGCCGAACTGCTCAAAGGCTTCGCGGAGGCTCTGGTCGGTGGTGCCCCAGCTGAGGCCGCCAACAAAAATCTTCTTGGACATGATGTCTCTCCTCTTGCGCTCGCGCGCAACGCGAGACGGCGTCACTCAAGACGTCCCATTTCGCGTCCCGCCCTTGGTTTCTTTATGCTTCGTTAGGGCGGGTCAAACTGATCTGTACCCGGGAGGGCGTGCGTGGTGGCTGACGCGACATCGAGGAGGGGAGCTCCTGTGAGGGCGCGTCATGGAGTGTTTTACGCGGAAGCGTAGTCGAGCGCAAGCATAATCACGCGCGCCTCAAAAGGAGTTTCTCAGGCTAGTCCACGGGCTCCGTCGCCGCGCGCCGCGCGGGGGGCGCAGAGGGAGGCGCAGAGGACGGCGCAGAGGACGGCGCAGAGGACGGCGCAGAGGACGGCGCAGAGGACGGCGCAGAGGACGGCGCTGAGGAGGGCGCTGAGGAGGGCGCTGAGGACGGCGGGGGCGCCTGCTCGCCGCAGCGGCGCTGGCGCCACTCCTCGGGGCGCCCGAGGAGGCGCGCCTCGTCGTCGGGGCGGAGCAGGTAGAGCTCGCGCTGCTCGTTGGCGATCAAGAGGCGAATCGGGTCGAGCCAGACGGCGGCCTCCACCTGCTTGTAGCCGAGGCCGCGGAGCGACCAGCGCGCGAGGAGCTCCCAGGTCCTGGTCTCGAGGGCGCGCGGGTCGAGGGGGGCGCAGGGGGGGGCGGAGAGGTCATAGATGCGCAGGCCGTGGTAGGTGAGCAGGGCGAGGCGGTCGGAGCTCGGCTCCCAGTCGGCGGCGGTGACGCGCTCGCCGTAGGGCGGGTTGCGCGCGCCGAGGGCGAGGTCGCCGATGTGGTCGAGCGTGACTTGAGTCACGGGCTCGCCGCGCAGCCAGCCGGGCGGCTGCGGGAGGCGGTAGACGGGCGCGCGCCCGCCCCAGAAGCACTTGGCCACCAGGTAGAGCTCCCCCCGCCGCCAAAAGAGCGCCTCGGCGTCGAGGCAGCGCTCCTCGGCGCGGAGGGGGGGGCGGCGGCGCTGCTGCGGGAAGCGGTAGGGGAGGCGGGCGAGGGGGCGCAGGGCGGGCGCGGGCGCGCGCGGGTCGTCGGGCTCGGCGAAGGCGTACACGGCGAGGTCGTCGCGCCAGTGGAGGTTGTTGCCCGAGTCGGCCACAAACAAGACGCTCAGGGCGCCCCCGGTGGGGCTCTCGGCGGGGCTGAGGAGCGCCGCGGTCACGTCCTCCCAGTCCACGTTGGGGGCGCCCGCCACGGGGTGCTCGCCGAGCAGCGCGCCCCGCTCGTCGAGGGCGAACAGGCGCGCGGCGTCGAGGGAGTCGTTGTGCGCCCAGAGGACGCCGGGGTGGCGGGGGCTGCGCGCGAGTCCGGAGCCGTGGGCGGGGGGGGGGGCGGTGAGCTGCGCGCGCGGGGAGCGCGGGGGGACGCCACGCGCCTTGAGGAGGGCGTGGGAGAAGAGGAGGGCGAGCAGCGCGACGGCCACGCGGCGGGGGGTGTCGCTCGGGGCGCCCTCAGGCCCGCCGCTCACGAGAGGCGCGCGCGGAGGCGCGCGGCGCGCGCAGGGTCGAGGGGGCGCCAGCGGCCTTGCGCCACCTTGCGCTCCACCTCCCCCACCCCGAGGCGCAGGCTGGTGACGTGGGCGCCCTCCTCGGTGAACACGTGCGCGCGCGCCTTGGGCCCGATCACCACCACCGTCTCCTGGTGGGCGTCAAACAGCAGACGGTCGTCTCCCGCGCGCGCCGCGTCTTGGCGCGCGTGGCTGGTGGGGCGCTCCATCTCCTCGTGGCGCCGCTGCGCGTGGCGCGTGCGCCCCTCGGCGGGGCGGAGCACCTGCAAGAGCGCCCCGCGCAGCCACTCCACGAGGCGCAGCGCGCGCGCGGCGAGCTCCTCGGCGGTGAGCGCGGCGCGCCGCTGCTCGCCCTCGAGGGTCTGCACGCGGCGCTGCGCTTGGCGGACGCAGGCCTGCGCCTGCGCGAGCGGGCCGCGCGGCGCGAGGCGCTCAGCGCCATCAAAGAGCTCCTCCTCGGTGACGCCGAGGAGGTTGAGGCGGAGCTGCGCGTCCCCCTCGCCGCGCTGCGCGCGCAGCACCTGCGCGCTCAGCGCGCGCCGCTCGTCGTCGGCCCCCGGGAGCTCAAAGCGCGGGGTGAGGAAGCCGACGACGAGCTGCGCGAGGACCTCGTAGCGGACGCCCTCTTCACCCGCGCCGCCCGCGCCGCCCGCGCGCAGCCCCTCGAGCACGCGCTCATCAAACGGCCCCGCTAGGGTGAGGGCCACCGGGCGCGGGGGGTCGTCGTAGAGCCCCTCCACGCCCTCCACCCCGCGCTCAAGGCAGAGCGGCAGCAGGGCGCGCCACTGCGGCCGCCCGAGGAGGTCGTAGCCCACAAACACGTGCTGCGGGCTCGGCGGGTACACCGCCGCGCGGGTATGGAGGCAGTACACCGCGCCGCGCCGCCACGACATCGGCACCTGCGAGAGCACGCGCGCGTGCAGCTGGCGCGCGACGCGCTCCTCCTGCGCGGCGAGTCCCTCGCGGTCGTGCCCCACCTCGAGGGTGAGCGGGAGCGGCGCGAGCCCCGGCGCGCCGAGGGCGGCGGCGCGCTCCTCGGCGACCTCGTTGAGGAGGCGGAGGGCGTGGCGGATTTTTTGGGCGGCGGTGCGCTCAGGGCGTGGGGGCTTGGGGCGCTCTCGCCGCGGGCGCTCTCGTGACGCGGGGGCGTCCTCGGCGCTCATCGCTCCGCGCCCCCGCGCGCCAAGAAGTCCGCGTAGGCGAGGGCGAGCCCCTCGGCGAGCGGGACGCGCGGGCGCCAGCCGAGGCGGGCGAGGCGCGCGGAGGTCATGAGCTTGCGCGGCGCGCCGTCGGGCCTGCTCGCGTCGAACCGCAGGGCGCCCTCGTAGCCCACCGCCCGCGACACCTCCTCGGCGAGGGCGCGGATGGAGAGCTCCTCCCCTGAGCCCACGTTGATGTGCAGGCGGGTGGGCGCGGCCTCGCGCGCGTAGTCCTCGCGCGAGAGGCGCGTCACGTGCAGACAAGCGTCGGCGAGGTCGTCCACATACAAAAACTCCCGCAGGGGCGCGCCGCTCCCCCACACCACCACCTCCGCATCGCCGCGCAGCTTGGCCTCATGGAGGCGCCGTATGAGCGCCGGGACCACGTGGCTGTTCTCGGGGTGGTAGTTGTCGCGGGGGCCGTAGAGGTTGGTGGGCATCACGGCGCGGTAGTCGAGCCCGTGGGCGGCGCCGTGCTGCCTGTTGTAGGACTCGCAGAGCTTGATGCCGGCGATCTTGGCGAGGGCGTAGGGCTCGTTGGTGGGCTCGAGGGGCCCCGTGAGGAGCGCCTCCTCCGCCATGGGCTGCGGCGCCTCGCGCGGGTAGATGCAGCTCGACCCCAAGAACAGCAGCCGCCGCACCCCCGCCCTGAACGCCTCGTGGATCACGTTGGCCTCGATCATGAGGTTGTCGTAGAGGAAGTCGGCGGGGTAGGTGGCGTTGGCGTGGATGCCGCCCACGCGTGCGGCGGCGAGGTAGACCTCGTGGGGGCGCTCCTCGGCGAAAAAGTCGCGCGCCGCCGCCTGCTCGCGGAGGTCGAGGGCGGCGCGGTCGCGGGTGATGATGTGGAGCCGCTCGCCGCGCGCCGCGGCGTCGCGCTCGAGGGCGCGGACGAGGGCGGCGCCCACCATGCCGCGGTGCCCCGCCACAAAGACCCGCCGGGGGGCGCTCGGGGAGGCGCTCGGGGGGGCGCTCATGGGCGCTCTCCTGCGCTGAGGCGAGCCATCAGCGCGTCGCGGCGGGCGCGCGCGAGGTCGTGGGCGGTCATTTCGGCGACCAGCTCCTCAAAGGTGACCTTGGGCGTCCACCCGAGCCGCCGCCGCGCCTCGCTCGGGTCGCCGAGGAGGGTCTCCACCTCCGTGGGGCGGAAGTAGCGCGGGTCCACGCGCACCACCTCGTCCCCCTCCTTGAGCGCGGGGGCGGCGTCGCCCGTCACCCGCACCACCACGGCGCGCTCGTCCGCGCCCTCCCCCTCAAAGCGCAGCGTGACGCCGAGCGCCTCGGCGGTGGCGCGCACAAAATCACGCACGCTCCGCTGCTCCCCCGTGGCGATCACAAAGTCGCGCGGCGTCTCCTGCTGGAGCATGAGCCACTGCATCTCCACATAGTCGCGCGCGTGCCCCCAGTCCCGCAGGGCGCTGAGGTTGCCGAGGTAGAGGCAGCGCTCTAGCCCCTGCGCCACGCGGGCGAGTCCGCGCGTGACCTTGCGCGTCACGAACGTCTCGCCGCGGCGGGGGCTCTCGTGGTTAAAGAGGAGCCCGTTGCAGGCGTAGAGCCCATAGGCCTCGCGGTAGTTGACGGTGATCCAGTAGGCGTAGAGCTTGGCGACGGCGTAGGGGGAGCGCGGGTAGAAGGGGGTGGTCTCGCGCTGCGGCGTCTCCTGCACGAGCCCATAGAGCTCGGAGGTGGAGGCCTGGTAGAAGCGCGTCTTGCGCGTGAGCCTGAGCAGGCGGATCGCCTCTAGGAGCCGCAGCGCGCCGAGGGCGTCCACGTCGGCGGTGTACTCGGGGGACTCGAACGACACCGCCACGTGGCTTTGCGCGCCGAGGTTGTAGAGCTCGTCGGGCTGGCACTGCTGGATGATGCGCGTGAGGTTGGTGGCGTCGGTGAGGTCGCCGTAGTGGAGGATGAAGTCGCGGTGGTCGACCT
>Ga0194133_10010469_pt1 | contig 10430 bp, 11 predicted proteins | sample TA2KigOf40mmetaG_FD_155448 | JGI IMG/M metagenome (GOLD analysis project Ga0194133, IMG submission 155448) | Freshwater microbial communities from Lake Tanganyika, Tanzania - TA2015055 Kigoma Offshore 40m | ecosystem: Environmental > Aquatic > Freshwater > Lake | place: Tanzania: Lake... | reverse complement strand
CAAAAGGTTTAGTTTTACCAATTAAACTTTTAGATATTTCTCCTTTTGCATTGTTTCTCGAAAGTGTTGAGAAAGACTTGCGTGAACACAGTCTTATCGAAAGGAAAGGGAAAAATGACAAGGATAAGAAAAATTTGACGCCAAATGAAATTCAGGATCAGGATGCTGCAGTGTTTAGGATTGCCAAAGGCTCATTCTTAGATTACTTGAGGTACGTCTTAAAAAACAGAACCAATTCCAAGTAAACAGAATAGAAGTTCTTTTGGATTTTCTAGAGGTAACGTGCAGACGTTGGAGTTACGGAATTTTTTCAACATATTGGACGAGTTTGCTGCAAGTAATTTTCTAGACTCGCAAGTATCTGCCTTAAATATAAAAAAAATGGTTAGTGAATAAAAAAATTAGGCTCAAATGTGGACAGATTTGTTACACACCTTTAATGTTGTTCAAGGTTGGGGCTACAACAAGTGGTTCTGTTCTAATGTGCAGCATTCATGCCCCACGATTTTTCGAGTTGGGTCCAATGCTTTTTCCAAAAAAAATTGGTAATAATCAAAAAATCAAATCTCAGACTAACTTAATCTCAACTTAAAATTTTACAAATAGTAAGCCTGATGCAAAAGACTTCGGAGAGTGCAGTGGCAAAATCTGAAAAGGCTCAGCTTCAAGGGCTTCTTGATAACATCATTGAGAATGAGCCCTGGCAAATTGGGTTCTCAGAGGTTTGGTTAAAACGCTACCAGCCACTTTCATTCAAATGAAAATAATATTTATTGTCTTTTAGGTTATTTATAGACTCTCTAAAACCCTTAGTCGAAGATGGTCAGGTCTTGAATCTGGATTGAAACAAATGAAGACAGCTCCATTCTTTAAGGATGGGATCAACATTGTTCAAAAGGATGCTCTGCACCTCTATGATCTGATCAAAGTGCATTTCTTACAAAAGCCTTTGATTATTTTAGATTATTCTAATTTAAGCTTTTTAGGATGTTTGTCGACGTAATGGTCACACTTACTTGAACTATCATAATATTCAGAGAGACTTCAATTACTTTAATAGCAAAAAGTATCATCATATCATGACCTCTATCCCTGATGCGATAAAGTAATGAAACTAAATATCCTCAGCTAGTTTAAAGTTTTAATCTGTCTTCTACAGTTTTCTAGAAGAACAGGCGGTCCTTTTCAAAGATGAAATCAATCGCTACCACTTGATGAGTTTTAAGAGAGCTGAAGACAAAATTGTGTCTTGTTTAAGAAGGATGCTGAAAGAGGCCCGCAATCTGAACTTAAATATTGACTTTGAGAGGTGTGTTTCAATCCTTCTCATAAATAATTTTTTTTCATAACAAATATGCACAATAATTTTTCAGTGAAAGCTTTGCCAGAATAAGAAAAGATAAGGATCAACTCAAGGCAGCCCAAATGATTTCACAAAATTCTCTTACTATAATATCTGGTCGTGGTGGAACTGGAAAGACAGAAGTCGTAGTTACTGTTTTAAAAGCGATAGACGAGAAATTGGCTGAGGTAATTTGGATTTTTGGAGCATAAAAATTAAACAATGAGACTTTCTCAAAAATGTCTTCGACTTTCTTTCAGCTGAATACTGAAAAAGATGAAGAAAAGGACCAAAATGCTTCTTCCATATCGGTAATTGAATCGACCATTTGAAAAATACAAATGTGAGAAAGATGTTCGTTTTATTTTTTCAGGATGGACTGGACAGTTCTCTGACAACAGAAGTAAGTTAAATACTGCTATTTAGAAGAAGAGCATTTTACATGTGTAATCAAACTTAGGATCCTAATCTAAATGGTCGAATTTTGTTTACTGCACCAACTGGAAAAGCAGCCTCAGTCATGAGGAAACGTTCTGGAAAGAAAGCTTTCACAATGCATCAGGTGGAAAATATCTTTCAAATAGAAAAAATATTTTTGTAATCAAATGTTATTTTTCAAGGTGCTTTCTTCGTTCAAAAATTATAAAAATAATAAAGAAAAAAGTAGATGGAAATTTGCCGACACTAAAGTTCTGGCAGTCGATGAATCTTCAATGGTATCGCTAGAGGTGCCCCTTTTTGGAATTTTTTATGAAATCAGTTTTTTTAATATCAAAGGAATAATTTTCACAGCTTTTTTCTTATCTTCTCCATTGTCTTTCTATTGGTGCAAAGTTAATGAAAGTTGTACTTCTTGGAGATGTTCTCCAACTACCATCCATCGATCCTGGTAATGTTCAGCTCCATTCTTTTAAAAGATAGTAATAATTGACTTTTTGTTTATTATTGACAGGAAATTTTATGCATGACATGTTCAAGTCCTTGAAGCTAGCATCATGTGCTGTCGAACTAACAACCAACCACAGATCTGAGGGGTCCATTATCTCTGATAACGCAGAGAGAATTAGCCATGGCATGGAGCCTGTATTTGACAGGTTTTTTTCAATCTAATTTTGAGTTATCCTCCTAATATTGTTATCATATCATTCATCAGAAAAAAAGGATTCCATTTCGTTACTACCGACGTCATTTCTTCCCTTCCATCCAACGTTTCCCGAGGAGCAGATAATGTATCTCCAGTGACTCGAACTGGTCACTTCATACCTCTGAGGAAAAATGTTGACAGAACAAAGGCAATTCCATTAAACAAATAATGATCAGTAATTTTTTTTTTGAAGTAACATATAATTTCATTATTAGTTCACTCTGGAAAAAGAACATATGTACCTTGGACTTTTGCGAAACCAACTTGAAGTATATGACTTGGTCGATCCAAAAAAGTCACAATTCATTGCATTCAGAAGGTTGTTGTAATCAAGGATAAAATAGGATAGTTATCTATACAAAGTATTTATTTTCTAAATTTGTCTCTAGGGCTGAGTGTCAGGTGATCAACGAGTTTTGTTGCAAGGTTTACAACGACCATTACATGTATCTAGAGTAAGATAAATTTTTTTGTTGCAAAAAAGTTTTTGTCTTTAATTTTTATTTATTCAAAAAACTAAAACACTCCCCTCCCCTCTTAAGTTTTGTTTTTAAATATTTTTAATTTTTTAAAGAGGAACAGATAAAAGAAATATTCCAGAATTTTGTAACGGAGATAAAATAATGTCGACCAGGTAAATATCAAATATTTCTTTAAAGTTAATAAACGTAAAAAGCTTTTCTACACCTTTGATTTACAGAAATAGCGACGTTCCTTTATTGGCTCCTTTCGATGACATCAAAGATTATGAATTCGTAGATGGTATTGAAAATCAAAAGCTATTATGCCATAAAGGTTGAGTGAAAATGCTTTTTCATCAACTGTAGCTGTTGATCCATCAGATGTGCCTTCAGTCGGAACATTTGATCTTGATTCATCACAATATCGGTTGATTAATGATAGACTTATGAATGGGAATGTTTATACGATAGAAAAGGTAAATTTAAATTAACTGGAGATCAGCTTTTTCGTTATTTATCCTTTTTCAGGTCAAAAAATTTCGTCAACAAGATCCCAAAAACGACGTGAGAAATTTAATTCAATATTGCCAGAAATTTTTGCATAGATAATTTGACTTTTGTCCTTAGAATCAATCGACTCCATTACCGCCACCAATAGAAATTTTTGAGCTTGATGATTTGGCAGGAGAAATTATTCTTCCTCTCAGAGTTGAATTCGAAAGATTTTGTAAGCCAGCTCACGCCTGGGCACTCACCATCCACAAGTTTCAGGTTAACCATAATAAGCAAAGTACTTTTACCTTTAGTGGATGAATTTATTTTTTATTTAAAAGGGATCAGAGGCTGACACAATAGTTTATGGTGTGTCCGATTCGCCAATGGAAAATTGGTAATTTTTATGCAGAGCTAGATAGTCCAATTAGATGACTATTTTCGTTTTGATATTTCACAGGCAGCACGTCTATACTGCTGTTACACGCGGAAAGAAAAGGGTGATTATAGTGGGTAGGTGGCAGGATCTTGTAGGTGCCATCAAACGAAATCCAAGGCCACGCCAGACAACCCTAAGTGAAAAGATCACCGAACTACTTGATTCAACAGCAATGCCTAGTGACGACGAGTTAGAATTAGCTATGTCAACCATCTCCAGTGATCCCACTGGAGCAGTGTCCAACTTAACTGAAAGTTGCCTGTTGGCCAACGATGAGTCCTTTGATATAGTATTGAGTCAGATGAACGATCAAGATTTCAGTGAATTCACTCAGGTTAAAGTGAGAAGAGATGAGACTTTTGATGAGGACTTTGATACATTTATCGCCACCCAAGGCGATTTAAATGGATGTCTATTAGGAGACTCTCCTTCTCCCAACCGTAGACGACACCTTCATGAAATGGATGAAACTGCAACCTCTTCTGAAGATCAATTCCTTACACCAAAAATGTCAAAGTCATCGTCGGGGGAGCTGCCAAAAACACCCAATATTTCCTCACACTTAATTTCAAAGCTGAAAATGTGACAAAGCTATGACAATAATATTTTTGTATTAAAAGATATCATTTATTTTTATAAATTTTGTAAGAAGTAAATAAATGTTCTCGCCATATTCAAAAGCGAGGAAAGTGAAAAAAAAGGGTGAAAATTCGCATATGGCAGAAACTGGCAACACTTTGTTGTTGTTTACGTTTCGAGTTGGCGAATTTTATAGACGTCTGTTTAATTAATTATGCAATTGAATTTAAACTTTTTAGATGAAACACGTGTTGAAAGATTGCAAAATGGCTCTCAAGTTTTGTCCAAATCTCTCCATGATGTTTTGTGAGGAGCCGAGCCTACTAAAGCGCTATGCCTTGGCCAAGAAACAGGGTGATTTTTACTGTCATCATTTCATTCATGTTGAACTTTGCCCTCTTTTCTTTCACATTCTGTCCATTACTTTCATAATATTAATGTCAAACGTATAGTTTTATTTTAACAACAAGTTAGGCTTCAACGATGTGGAATTTGCATTTCCCTACGAATTTACAGCAGAGGACATTTCTAAAGAAAAGAAGTTGCAAGGGATGAATCAAGTGCTTATTAACAGTTTTCCAGGTCCTCTTTAGTCTTAAATGCTCATAAAATAGTCAAATATATGCCCTTCACTTTTAGGAGATTCTCTGGGATTTGCTGCACTTCAAGGAAAAAACTTTGAGTTTATGGAAAGCCTTAAACTGTCGGTCGAATATTGCAAAGCTTTGGAATGCAAAAGGTTTCAAACCAAATAATATGTCCACCGGGTTCATAGTAAAAAAAGTTGGGGTATTTCGTAGACTCCATATTATGTCTGGGAGACCGGGCCGAGATACACCAGGATCGTCAGAGAGTCTATTGCAAAATCTCAGAGCTGCTCTGCCAATATTGGAGGAAAATGAAATTGTCGGACTCATAGAGCCAATCAATAATTATTCTGTTCCTGGATACTTTCTGAATAATTATGACACAGGTTAAATAATTCTTGACGGAAAACTATATTAAAAGAGTAATTTAGCTTTAAATCAAAAGTGACTTAAAACTCCTTTTATAGCCATCAAGGTCATTGAAGAAATTTCAAGTCCCTACATTCGACTCCAACTTGACATTTTTCATCTGCAGTTTCTTCTTGGAGATCTGACGAACAACATGAAACGTTTAATTCCAATTACAGGTAATAAGTAAGCAGAAAATGTAAGTAGAGTTGATTTAAGTCTTCTTTGCTTCGAAACAATAGGCCACATTCAGATTGCCCAAGTTCCCAATCGACACGAGCCAGACAGTCAAGGTGAAATCAACTACCAGTATGTCTTCGAAACTATAAAGGTAAAGCTCATTTACTCTCTATTATTAGAAAAAAATCAAGACAGAATGATATTAATTGCTTTATTCAATTTCAATAACGTTAATATTGTACTATTTAAGGAATTAGGTTATCAGGGGTGGATTGGACTTGAATACAAACCAAAAGGTATCACACATGAAGGACTGGGATGGATCAAGTCGATGACTTGAATATAACGATATTTCAAAATTATTTTTGTAGTTTTTTATTGGAATCAAATTATAGTTTTATAATATATATAATTTAATTTTCTTATTATTTCGAATATGGTCCAGTCAAAAGTATATTTTTATGGGAAAGTTCCTTAATCCAGAGGTTGTCTACTTAAAAAAATATCTATTTTAGCTCTTTAAGTTATCGAAATTTTTAATGTCTAATGTTTAAAAGAACAAGAACAAATGTAATTCGAAGAGACACAGTTTTGCTTTAGTAAAATTGCTTATGGCAAAAACTGTTGTTTGGTGCACCACTTGATTGCACAGTCATTTTGGTCGCCGATAGAACATATTTATAAACAACACAAACAAAAGTTAATATTTTTACAAAAGTTTAAAAAAGCTTTTCAATAAAGAAAAAGTTCTCAGAAAAGTCAGACCCTGCTGAAGCTATAAACTTTATCAAGTCGAAATACTGGAGAAGTTTCTTATCGAGCTGCAATAAACATGGATCTCTTGGGTTCTATCCTTGGAAATATGACTGGGCCACCGAAAGTCAGCCAGCAGGTTGTAACCTCTAAACTCTACAGCTTTAATCTGTCTCCTATTCAAAGCAAGATTTTCACTTTCCTTTATTAGGAACAAGAAAGGCGCAAAAAAGAGAGAGAAATGGCCCAAAAGTACGAGGAGAAGCAGCGTGAAATGTCAAAAATGTTTCGGCTTAAAGTAGAGAAGAAAGTTTCAGATTTTGTGTCAAACAATGATTTAGAAAAATTACAACTTCCTCCAATGTCAATCGTCGAAAGGCAGGTTGTCAAAGATGTGGCGGACATAGCTGGCCTCGTCCCACATTCCTTTGGTGTGGACGGTGTAGATAGACACATAATTTTATGGAAAAAGGGTATGGCTATAAGGTGGTGTTTAATAATTGAGTGTTACAAATGTCTTATACAAATTCACATTTTAGAGTTTTCTCCTTGCGAAGAGGAACTTGCATGCAGACGTTCAGGCAAAATCTGGGACCCTGTTCAAGCAGCCAAAGATAAAGAAATAAAGTTACAGCAGCAAATCATAGAAGAGGAGGAATACAGAAAGCAGAAGAAAGAAAAGTTTGTTCCAAAAACAAATTATAGAGAAAAGTATCAGCATATTTTAGGAGACGGTACCGAATTGTTCTTTTTCAAGTATTAACTTTTACTCAAAAGAATATGTCCTCGCTTTTTCAGAATCTGAGCTTTCAGCTGTACGTAAAACAGAAGTTAATAAGTCATTTGGAATGGTGTCTGCTGAAAGCAAGAAGGATAAGAGAACGATGGAGGAAATCCAGGCTGATATAAGGGCAAAGAAGAGGATGCGCCAAACTGACGACAAATTGTAGTTCACCGTGAATCTTTAAATTTGATGGCTTAAAATTTTCAACTATAAGCAATAAGTTGAAGTGAAAATTGTTAAAGCTTGAACGCACATTTCTCTATTATAAGGGAAAAAGTACCATAAAAATTGTTTTTGAACTATGTATTTGTATAGGCACAAGAATTAAGTAATTTGGTTAACAATAAAACGTTTGACCTTTATATCAAGCTACCGTTTTTATATCGTGCCCGTGGGTAGAAAAATATCTGTTGTAATCTATGCGAAGAAGCAATTGGGAAAGCTGAGTACCTATTTGACGGCTACGTATTGAAGCGAGGAGTTTAAAGAGAAGACTTGACTGGCGAGAAAAATTTGTGGAGAGTGCAAGGATGATTTCGGGACGTTTATCTGAATCCAACTCGACAACCTGGCTATATTGTTGACAGGCTGATAGCAACTCCGAGAGGCATTGATTCACCTTAAGGAAAAGAAGAATATTATGTTGGATGTATAATCCTTTGACATTGACCCACTTTATTTGGTGACCAGAGTACCTGCTTGTTGTTGACAAATGTGTGTGCCAAAATAGAATTGATGAAAACTTCATGGGAGTGACGCAACTCCTCAAAATTTGACGACGACTTTAGTTTCCCAATAAGTACTGAAAACTAAAATGACGAATTTTCCATCAAAGACTTTTTTATACATGTAGGTATGTGTGTGAAAAATCACCTGGCTTTCTAAGACGTCTGCCATCAAATAATGTTGCAAATTACTCACTACGAACATCATGTGGGTGCGTAACTGAAGCTCTTCATTGAGACGGTCTTTTATTTTTATTTGAATTCCCCAAGTGTCTTGAAGTTTGAGCTGAGTTCGCTTGACGTTTAATAAAAATCTTGAGATAGGAAGAAAAAAAAGAGCCAATCTTTAATTCTGTTGGGGCAACCGTTGCAAATGTCAGGTTACCTGAATATGGAATTGTATTTGACAAGAACATCGGGAGTGATGACCAGATGTAAAGGCCATGAGACCTGATAGTCTAACTCTATACATTCCCAGCCGATTAACCTCGGTGATTTTCCCTGGGGAAGTGAAATTGAGATTTTCACTTTGCTTTTGAAAGAATCATCGTCTTGTAAAAGCCTTCGACAAGCATTTAGAAATGATTGTGTGACATCTTGAAAAGAAACAATTTTTGTTCACATCATTAAATAAAGATTAGCACACTTTTTTAGACTACCATGTTGTGTGGTATGAGTTGGAAAAGACGAAAGATATGGATCTGCTTCTTCAATGAACGTTTGAAAAAATTCTCCTCTAGATAAGAGAAAAAAATTTCTAAGGGTTGCAAGCTCAGACTGGAAGAAAAGAAATAGAAGTTTATTACTTCTGAACAGTTATTCTTTTTAGAGATAATTCTAACCTGTAAGTCGGCACTTTCCAGCACTAGATGATGTAAGTGACGAGAAACACTCTCTCTTACACCATCAATAAAGGCCTCAAAGTCAGACAATCGAAATTCAGAACTCTCACGCAACTCAGCCTGAATCAAAGTAAAACTAATTTCAGAAACTCACCTTTGACAATTCAATTCCATTCATATCTTTTATTAAGGACTCATCAGAAGTTAATATCACAGTGACAGTTACAAGAAGAAGAATGGTTTCCTCTTTACCAGTTTGTTATAAAATTCGACTTCTTTGTCCTTCAGGACAGCACCTTGGTACTCCAACTTCCTTTCCCTTTCAAAGAGTTGTATCGACTCGCCAATGAAAAATATTTTCTCTGCCACACCTATCGAAATGTGACAAGGCAAAAGATCAACCTGAAGAGTGTACCTGGGCAAAAAAATACAGTAGTGTACCAATAAAGATAAATGAGAAAATTTCGCTTACTTTTTGTGGGTATCGCAACTCAGGTATTTTTCACCGCCATCCAATTTCTAAATTTATGGCATGAACTGAGTAAATTAACACAAAAAGGCTAAATTATGACAGAAAAATCTCACAGAAGTATTTGTGTTTGGGCAAGACCGAACGATGAATTCTTGATAGGGATCGTGCAACCTTCCTTGAAGTATCCAACTGAGAAGTTGCTTGTAAAATACCTTGTGACATTCGTGCAAAATCCTAAAAATAAATTGATTGGGGCATTGGTTGAAAAAAAAGATAATCTTCGGATTTACGAGTCCTTTTAAATGATTTTCTGTAGATTTTTGAGGGATTAATTAAAGGTCAAAAATTTGACACCTTTGAACTGCCTCTTTGACTCTCGAGACACCGACACACGATGCACGGTACACAATGTCTAGTATGGCACAACCATGGGCTTTTTGGACCTTAATCTAAAAAGTTTTGGAAAGCTAAAAAACATGCTTCATTCTAGACAAAGTCAAACCCATTTTACTAAGTTTATCAGACCACAAAGAGAATGCATCACTGGTTGGAATGGAATCTGAAAATATAGCAAACTTAGCAGTTTTAGTGCCCTCAAATGATTATTTCACTCACTATTTTGTGCTGTAAGTGAGAAAGCCTTGCATCTCCTGTTTGTAAAATAACTTTTTCAATTTGGGCCAGAACCATCCTGTAGTCCATCAAAACTTCGTCCAGTCCTCCGCAAAATGCTTCAACGTACAACCCGTGAAGCTCGTCAGCATTTTTTTCTTAAAAATATGTTTATGGCTGATAAAAATTCATCAATAAAACAAAGTGACATTCCACTTTATTACTTTTTGCAAGGGCAGAGTCTCCATAGTCTTGAATAAATCTGTCAACTTTCCAAACATCTGTGGCCACATCCAGAAGTTGGTTCAGTATACCCCTCTCGGCAGGGTGAAAGAAAGGCAGAGAATCGTTCACCTGTCCAGAGAATAAATTTTAACTTTAAGAAAGTCATCTGGATTGAGAATTCAGAAATCTATTGCTTTTATCACCTTGAACTTTTCATCCTGTAAAATAAACACCATTCCGTGATGGCCGTTAAGTGCAAAAAGCAATTCATGCAGCATTTTGAGATAAAGTGTTGCTGTTTTAAGGTGGTACCCTGACAAATTCCAAGTCTCCAAGTTATTCTTCAAGAACTGATATTTTGGTCTTATATTTTGATTTGGTGGTC
>Ga0194133_10010468_pt1 | contig 10431 bp, 9 predicted proteins | sample TA2KigOf40mmetaG_FD_155448 | JGI IMG/M metagenome (GOLD analysis project Ga0194133, IMG submission 155448) | Freshwater microbial communities from Lake Tanganyika, Tanzania - TA2015055 Kigoma Offshore 40m | ecosystem: Environmental > Aquatic > Freshwater > Lake | place: Tanzania: Lake Tanganyika... | reverse complement strand
GACAACAGACATTTTTACTTGAACAAAAAAGAAAAGTTTTACAAAAGGAAATTACCACTCTTCAAGATAAAAATTATGATCTTGAAGAAAAGATTTATTCAATTAAACAAACTTCTTTGATCCCCGCTCAGGCACAAGTAAATAAAGCAAGGGAAAGATTAGACCTTTATAACAAAGAAACAGTAAATCTCATTTCAGGAATTTCGCTTCTCGGAAAGACACAACAACAGTGGGAATCTACTAATGCAAAAATAGTAGCCGCTAACTCATCAATTGATGCACAGGAATCAAAATTAAAAAGTATTTACGGCTTGATGAAAAATATTACAAATTTATACAACAAAACGCCTAATCTTCCTGGCATAAATCCATTTAGTAGTTATACATCAGCATATGATCAACCCAGTGCATTATATAGATCAAAAATGTATGGTGGAAAAATAATTCCTATGACTTATGGTGGAACAACTCCACCTATGAATTCAGACGGTAGAAGTCAAATTGCATACATGCCATTTGGTGGATTAATTCCATATATGAAAAATGGAGGATTTAGATCAATTGGTTCTGATACCGTGCCAGCCATGCTAACTCCTGGAGAGTTTGTAGTAAACAGAGCCTCAACTAAACAATTTTTGCCACTGCTTTCGATGATAAATGAGTCCAAGTACCCATCAATGATTGGTCCATCTTATTCTGCCAGCAGGGTATCACCAAGTCAAACTTCAGTTAGCGATAATTCTACAGCAGTGTATAATTATAACGTTGGAATTAATGTTGGTGGAACTAACTCATCTGCAAACAATATAGCAAAAGCAGTAATTGATGAAATAAAATATTTGGATAAACAAAGAATTAGGGGACAAAGAGTTTCATGACAACCTCTGCATATTTAACTGGTAGAAAAAGATATCAAAGACCTCAAGCGGTATTGTGGTCTAATAATTCTGGAACACTTACAGATGGATATTACGTGCCCAATGGTTTTGAGGTTGGAGCGGACACAGCAGAAACAGACCCAGACTTATTAAATCAATTTATTATTTTATCTGATCATAACAGAAGTGAACTTTCATTTACCCCTCAAAGAATTGAGCAGCGCAAACGCACAATTAATGGTCGTATGCGTTCTTATCATATAGCAGACAAAATCCAAATTAATTTTTCTTGGAGCATGTTGCCGTCGAGATCTTATTATGAAGTTGCAGATTTTGATGAAGATACTGGTATTTCTCCGTATAAAAATAATAATTCTGAAGAGTTTACTGCAGATGGTGGTGCTGGTGGTGTGGCAATATTAGATTGGTATAACAGTCACACAGGACCATTTTGGATGTATTTAGCATATGATAACTACGCAAACTTTAAAGTGGATGGAGAGGTTGTGGATAACTCTTTTGCTCATCTTGATCAATACAATCAACTTATTCAAGTATTTTTTGCAGACTTTAATTATTCTGTAGTAAAACGTGGCGGTGACAATTTTGACATGTGGAATATATCGGTAACTTTGGAAGAAGTTTAAAATGTTTGTAAGTGAAGAATTAAAAACTCACCTTGAAACATCTGCAACAATAAATATTAAATCACTTATTTTGGCTGAGTGGAATATGAATATGCCAGATAATATTTTTAAAATAGGAAACTATAGATATCGTCCTATTACAACCACCTCTATATATAGCACCCTGCCATCTACTTTTGACCAATTAGATGAGGGCAATTACTATACTGGAGCAACAGATGCAAATCTTGTAATTGAAGGTGGCTTTGAGGATGATAACACACCAAAACAGTTTACTTTAACTAAAGATAAAATGAAAATGATATATTCTTTAGAAGACTGTTTAAAACCATTTAGGCCTAGATCTGGAATTAATAAGGCTTTGTATATGTCTGGTAGAAAATTAGCAAATTCTGGAGCCAGACTCGCAGAAAGACCAAGATATTACATGCCTTCAAAATATGATCAATTTAAATATTGGACATCTTACAGAACAGAAGACGGAAATGAATATGGCGTAGCCAATAGACCATCTAATGATTTATATTTTATAGAAGATGCCGTGCCATTTGTTGTTTATAAAGAAAATATTCCTACAAATAGAATTGTTTTTAAAACACAGACCAATGTTGGTTCTGTAGATCTTGGACCATTTGCTTCAAGCACAGGAAGCATTGACGATCCTCTATTTGGCAATTCAAATAAAACTACACCCGTTAGATGGAAAATTCAAGGATTAATTGAAAATAACTGGACAAATCTTTATGTAGTTAATGAGTTTACCACAAGAGATGATGACGAAAATACTGCAGTTATAGGGCCTGATGGATATGTAGAACTAGAATATGGATTGATTATTCCAAGTTCATATAAAGATATATTTATTTTTGCAGAGGAACTTTCTTCTGATACTTTGCTTCCAGATATAAACATAACTGGATATGCATACTTAATTGTTGAAAATGAAAATGATGTTGGAACATTTTATATTTGGACTGGAGAAGAATATGAAACTTTTGCACCAAATTATGGTTGGTCCCTGGGATCAGAAACTATAACTAATCAAACCAACTTTGTTAAAGACTTAACCTCTCCAGCATCATTTTTAGATAATACTGATGGTCTTACAAAATATCGAGAGTTTCAATATTTAAAAGGTTTGCGTATTGTAGTAGAAACTATGAACAAACTAAATTCTACATTTGATTTAATTGAAATTTCTCCAAGATTAGTTGTAGATATTTCTGATAAAGTTACTGATTACAGAGTAACAAAAAGGTTATCAGATTTGGGCAACAGTTCAATACCAGTTGGAGAATTATTGGCATCAAACGGAGAATTAAATATTTTTGATAACGATCAGGCATTTAATGATAACAATACAGATAGCATTGTTTCAGATTATTTAAGAAAAAATATCAAGTTTAATTTTTACGAAAAAATTATTAACGTTGATGATTTTGATTATTATGTTCCGATTAAAACTTTATATTCTGAAGGATTTCCACAAGCAGATGTTACAGGTGCTACAGTGTCATTAAGTCTAAGAGATTTTTTCTTTTTCTTAGAATCTATGCCAGCACCATCATTATTAATGACTCAAACATCTTTAAGTATGGCTATCTGTACTCTATTAGACTACATTGGATTTTCTAATTATATTTTTAGAAGAGTAACAGATGAATCTGACCCTATCATTCCTTATTTTTTCGTTGCACCAGATCAAAATGTTGCCCAAGTATTAACTCAACTTGCTGTTGCAACACAAAGTGCAATGTTTTTTGACGAGTATAATAATTTTGTTGTAATGACTAAAAATTATTTATTGCCAGATGCAGATGATAGAGAAACTGATTTTGTATTATCTGGAACAAACAATCAAACCAACAATGGAATTGTCAATAACCTACCTTCTGGCAACCTGCCAAACATTTTATCTATAGCAGCACAAGATAAAAAAATTTATAATGATGGCAAAATAAATTATACAACTAGGTATATACAAAGAACAACAGGTCTTAGGGAACAAATGAATAAAAGAGAATACGAAAGAAGTTGGATTTATTTACCAGCCCTACTTTGGGAGGTTTCTGGAACAGAAATAACAAGAACTGTTAATTCTGCTGCACAAAAATCTAGCACTTACGGATTGTCAGCGGTGCCAATTAATTCAACGCTTACATCTAATCTGCCCATAGTTGAAAACGGGGTAGTTAAAAATAACACAATAGACATGGGAGAAGGAGTATATTGGCTACCAAGATATCAAGGATATCTGTACTCAAATGGTGAGATTATAAGGTTTGATGCTGTTCAGTTTAATATTACAGGTGCTGGAAACGTTTTTATTAGTAGCAATCAAGAGTATCAAAGATATTTTGCTTCCCTGCCATTTAACGGAAAAATATATCCAACAGGTCTTGTAAGAATATACTCTTTGCCATATTTTGAAACTATTGATGGAAATACTAGAATGAAGCCTGGTGCAGTATTTCAACATGGTCGTGCACAATTTGGAACAAAAATTGCTGAACACACCGCTGGAATTAATAGTTATTGGACAAACAATGATAATATTCGTGGCTGTAATATGCAAAGTCAATTTTTATTTACCACAACTTTAGATAGTGATATTTCCTTACCATCTACAACCACTGGTCCAGCAGGTCAAAATAATGATTTAGCAAAACAAACAACAAGAAATGGGATTATAAAAAACTTTTTAGCAACAAATTATTTGACAGAAACTCAAGTTAATAATTTAAAAACAACTCAGTCTGGAACTATACAATCTTCTGCACTTATAATGAATGGTCCATCTTTTAAAACTACAGATACTCCAATTAACTTTGTTTCTTATGTTTATAAAAATTTAGAAAACTCTTTCAAACACTTTGGAACTAGAATGAGAATTGTAGGAAAAATTGAAAATAGTGAAGTGCGGGGACAAACTCCAACAGGTAGCATTCCCTATTTTCAAGTAACAAATACATCAACAAATCAAAACACAAGCATTGGCGGTGGTAGTGGTGGCATAGCAGTTTTATTAAATCCAGAAACTAATAACGGATATTATTTTGAAATAGTTGCTTTAACAGAAAATAACATTGAGCAATATTTAAAACGTAATACTAAAACACAAGAAGTAGAAGTTTCTATTAATAATGTTTTCTTTTATAAAATTAAAAAAGATTCTTCAAATAACAATGCTATACCAATTAAACTTTATGGTGGTCTGTCAAATATTTTAATTGATGATGGAAGATTTACTGGACAGAACAGGGTGGCTGCTGAAGAAAACCCAACCGTATATGATTTATCTGTAGAATATCAAGATATAGGTAATACTCGTAGATTCTTTTTATACATCAACAATAAGTTAATTAAAATAGTAGATGATAAAGATCCTCTACCAATTTATAATAATATGGCATTGTTTGTTCGTGGATCTTCAAGATGTATGTTTGAAAATATTTTTGCATTATCGCCAAATCAAACTCAAAATACGGGTTTGGCAACTGGAGAAACTTTATTTTCCTCATATTCAGATATTAGAGTAGACGATACAGAATCATTTAGAAAGTATGGAATGAGCGGTATGATTCAAGCCACACATCTTTCTGGTATAAGCACACAAGAACCGCCTAAGTATTTTTTATATTTTGATGAATTTGGAACTATTATGCGTGAATGTGCTTACTTTGATGTTAGGTATGATCGTGCATACCCTGCCTTATATGCAAGATTAGCACCTACTTTTAACAGAATAAAAGGCTATGCAGTATCTGGATTTAGAGCAAATTCTTATGGAGCAGAATTTTTAATATTTAATGTTACAGATTCATTTTTAAATCTAGATAGTACTAGCGGTAACTACTTAAGAATTCTTGGAGTTACATTTACTCAAGATACCACTCATGAATTATCTGTAGATGAATACTTTAAAAAGAAAAGTAACCTATCTGATCCAGAGTTTCAAGGTGATTCAACTACAATTTCTTCTTTGGTAGAAAGATCTAGATATGATGAGATAAAACTAAGTAGATTAATTTATGGTAAAAATGAATTTTCTTTAGAAAGTCCTTACATACAGACACAAGATGATGCAGAAGAATTGTTAGGTTGGATTATTAATAAAACCAAAGATCCTAAAAAAACAATAGGAATCAATATGTTTGCTATTCCAACCTTACAAATTGGAGATATAGTAACTGTAGACTATAAAGATAACAATGATTTAGATTTGGTTACACCAGATGATACAAGATTTGTAATATATAATATAGAGTATGTTAGAAATACAGAAGGACCATCAATGACAGTTTATTTGGTAGAGGTATAAAATGACACCAAAAGATTATGAAACCGATAGAGAAAATAGAAGGGTTTCGGTACAAAGAAATATGAAAGTACCAGACTCAAGCGGTGCTTTTAGAGAATTACTTAAAAAAACCCCTACTGCTAAAAAAACCCCTACTGCTGGTGAAGCGGCATCTGCCAGACTACAAGCACAAGCAAATGCTTTCTTTGCTGCTAATCCAGACATTGATCCTCTAACTGGAGGGAAAAAAGTAGTAACAAGTGGCGGATCTACAACATCTGGCACAGGAACAAGTGGTACAGGCGGTTTTTTTTCAGGCAATTTGATTGCTAATACAGTTCCATCCCCAACACCCACAGTACCACCACCAACAATAACTCCAACAAAAGTAGTTATTCCAGTTAAAACAGCACCAATAGATACGTTAGTAATTGATCAAGATGCTATTAATATTGATTTTATGCAAGATTTAATTTTTGAAGATATTGGCGGTCAGGAATTAATAAATATTGTTCGTAATGATACAGTAAACGGACAAACTCTTTCTTATAAACCAATAAAAAACCTTACAACAATTCAACAACAGTATAATCCTAATAATATTGTTAGTCTTCAAGATACCTCTGATAAGTATTTTCTTAATTTTCCAATTAAATTAGAATCAAAACTTCTAGGAGAGGGAGATGGCACTGGTCCAGATGGGGCTTATGTTTACATAGAAGAGGGTACAGGAGACCTCATTATAGAATTAGTTAATCTAGAGCCAGATGAACAATTAGAGGTTCAGATCAGCGTAAGTGGTACAATATATGAGGCGGAGTTTGATGAATCATGATAACTGATATTGGTAAAAATATTATTGGGAAGTACCTGCTTGGTCAGGCCCCCGCTTATGCGTCATATATAGCCGTTGGCTGCGGTCCACAGCCCCTAGAAACAGCAGATGCATATGGAAACTACTCTGGAAAAGAAAACCTAGATTTTGAAATGTTTCGTGTTCCTATTTCTTCCAGGGGATTTGTAACAGAAAGCAATATAACTAAACTAGTACTTACAGCAGAATTGCCAACAGAAGAAAGATATGAAATAACAGAGGTTGGTTTGTATTCCGCTGGAACAAATCCGTCCGCTGGAGCATATGACAGTAAAACAGTTTTTGCTTTTACTACTGGAGAGGGCTGGCAATACAACTCATCTACATCTGTTGTACAAATAGAGTCTTATGCAGAACCACTAGATTCTCCAGAAGACGATGACATAATTGCTATTACAGACACAGTATTTCAAACAAATGCCGACAACATTATTTTCTTTAATGAAGATAGATCAGAAAGATATGAACGTTGTAGGTTTTTTAATAATATTATTATGATAAAGGGTGATGCTGCAGAACTTACATCTGCTACTTCTGGTTTTACTATTGAGGCTGGATCAAATTATATACAAAAAACTGGACTTACTGTCGATTTTACAAGAAATGCTCCAACAGATGAACTAAGATTTGCATTTTCAATAATAAGTAAAGATGGAGAGTCTGCTTCAACTCCAGATAAAATTAAAATTTTAGTTGAATTTGCGAGTGCAGATGGTGAGTATGCTAGGTTTGAAGTTGAGGCCGAAGATGGCGAAGGTGATTTTGATTTTACTACAAATAGATACTACGTAGTAACAAAAGAACTTCAAGAACTTATTTATACCGCTGACTTTACATGGGACTCAGTAACAATAGGAAAAATATATGCCTCTGTTGAAGTTTCTGATACACCAACAGATGATTATTATGTTGCACTAGATGCAATGAGACTAGAAAACACATCAACAAATAATCCTCTTTACGGTATGACTGGATATACGGTTGTTAAAAATGCGGAGGCAGAAGCAATTGTTAAGGCTCCAAACACTAGCAATTATGTTGAGTTTAGATTTTCAATAGGTGTAACATAATGGCAAATAAAATATTAAGAATTCTTAAAAATGACCTTCCACCAGTAGAGTCCGACAATGCTTATTCTATTAGATTTAGAATAATATCAGAAGATAAAAATAGATTATCGCATTGGTCTCCAGTTTTTACAGTTAATTCTACTGAACCACAATCCGTTCAAGGAGACCTTGTTGTAAACGGACCACTTATTACTGCTGCATGGGGGCATGAAGAAGATAGACCAAACTATGATGTTTTTGTAAAGTTTGATTCTGATGCTTACATGTATTACGCAACGGTTGCAAGTCATTTTTATACATTTGTAAATGAAGCAAGTAGCACCGTTCGTGTTGCTATACAAATAGCAAGTACTGCAAGAGTCAGAAATGCAGCACTTGAAATTTGGGAATCTGACATAACCAGCGTATAACTGGTATAATTAAATAAAGGAGCAAAATGGCTAAAATACCGTTACCAGAACGAGGTCAACCCTTAGATGTTACATACATTTATCAGTTGGCTGAAACCATTAATGATGTTGCTACTCAAGTATCTTCTGCCACTTACAAAAATAGCACGATAGACACAGTAAGTGCTGGAAAGCAAAACTTAAAAACCTCTGAAATCCAAGTTGCAGGAGGGTTTGTTGAGGTTGCAAATAATTCAACTGTAAGCGCTGGAAACGAAAAACCTTTTGCATATGATTTTAAATCAGATTATAAGTTTCCACCAATCGCTACGGCAACAGCAGTAAATATAGGAAATACTCCTGCTGGACAAAATGTAAATGTGATTTTAAAATCTGTAACTACTTCAAGAGTTGAAGGAACTGTTAGGTTTGGAGCATCTGGAGATCTTTCTCTTGTTGTAAATATTATTGCTGTAGGTATTTCAAACTAAGGGGTAATTTTTGATTCTTCGTTGCAGAAAGTGCAATGGCAGAATGTTTATTGATAGACAGTATTCTAGCCAAATACATTTAGAAATATACTGCTTAGTATGTGGAAGTAGGAGATTTTTTCATCCCCCATCTGATAGTAAGGAGGGCGCATGGCTTATGGACCAAGAAGTATTGAGAACAAAGGCTATAATAGTAAGCCTGTAATTAAAGGCAACAAAAAAATTTGGTTTATTAATAATGACCTTGTTCGTTTTTATCACAGTTCTAGATCTACGGGCATGATAACTATTTTTAATATTACTAAAGATAGACTAGAAACTTGTTTAAGATCTGATTTTAGAAAAAACAGACAAAGGGCGTTTACTGTATCAGAAACTGCTCAACTTGTCAATAGGCATCGTAAATATTTTCCATCATTAATAAAACGAGGAGTCATTCCTCCGCCAACTGGTGCTAAAATAAATGGTGAGCGTGGTTGGCAAATTAGAGCATATTATTCTGAGTTGCAGGTAAAAGAAATACGTGATATACTGGCTAGTTATCATTTAGGCAGGCCTAGAAAAGATAAATTAATTACAAATTCAACTACGCCAACAACTCAAGAATTGACACGCAGAATTGGCGATGGTATACTTACATATACGAGAACAGAGGATGGAAGATTTATTCCAGTCTGGTCAGAAAAAATATAGTCCTTGGGAGGGGCAGTGGAAACAGAGAGCACAGCAAAAGTATCAGCAGTACTTGGTTATACATTAAACCTTGGCAACTTTGAATCATTAAGAGTTGATCTTGGTGTTACCGATTTTGTTCGTAATGACGAAGATATTAAACAAGCACAAGATCGTGTTTACAAAATGGTTGAAATTCAACTGATTGAAAAGGTAAACGAGGCAAAGGCAGAGTTGGCTTCAGAGTAATATGGCTGAACGCAAAGACCGCATGGCTTTGCTTAGTCGGTACAACAAACTGCATTTGCAAAGATACGAAACAAAGTCAAACATTAACTTAAATGTTGAACAGTGGGCTGCCGATGCATTAATAGAATCATACGGCATACAAGAGTGTTACGAATTATTAGCATACTATTTTGACATATCAAAAAATCCTTCTTGGAATAACTTTGCCTATAACGCAGAAGATTTGCTTCGTGGTAGAATTATTATAGAACAAGATCTAAAAGAGCGAAAAGAACGTAGAAAAAAGGCTAAGGAGTGGTTGGGTGATTAATACAGAATCTAAATTAATTTCTGCACTTCTTAATGATAAACAAATACATGTATTGTTACAAGCCAATGTAGAAAACATTATGCGAACCCATACAGATGTGTGGCAATTCGTTCGCAGGTATACAGAAACAAATGGTTCAGTGCCACCAGTTTCTTTGGTTGTAGAAAAGTTTAGAGACTTTGTACCAGAAAAAGACATTGGATCTACAAAGCACCATTTAGAAGAGTTACAGGTTGAGTATTTAAACGAGAGCATAAAAGAAATACTTAGGTCTGCAGCCTCAGAGGTACAGGCTGGGAATGGAACATTAGCGCTTAGCAATTTAATATCAAAAACAGCAGAATTAAAAAAGAACACCTCAACAATACGTGATATTGATGCAACAGACATTAATTCTGCTATTGCATATTTTGAAAGCGTTCGTAAAGAACAAAAGTTAGGCAAGATAGGTATTAAAACTGGCCTGCCAGGATTTGATAATTATCTCCCATCTGGAATCATGCCAGGTCAACTTGGTATCTTTCTTGCCTATCCAGGCATTGGTAAGTCAT
>Ga0194133_10010465_pt1 | contig 10432 bp, 8 predicted proteins | sample TA2KigOf40mmetaG_FD_155448 | JGI IMG/M metagenome (GOLD analysis project Ga0194133, IMG submission 155448) | Freshwater microbial communities from Lake Tanganyika, Tanzania - TA2015055 Kigoma Offshore 40m | ecosystem: Environmental > Aquatic > Freshwater > Lake | place: Tanzania: Lake Tanganyika... | reverse complement strand
TAAAGTTTTTCTGGATCATCTTTAATTGAATCTAAATGATACATATATCTTAAAGTGCTATCTGTAATATATGGTTTTTCAGGTTTACTCCAAAGTGAGCGAAAGTCGTGGTCTATTTTTTGAGCTCTATCTAAACCTGGTGTTTGTCTAAACAGGCCGTTAGCAAAAGCATATTTTTCAAGTGTAGCATAACACTGTAATAAATTAAACAAATACGTAGCATATAATTCTGGTTGTATTTGACCTGACATAAGAGTTTTTACAAAAGGTTGAGACTCGGCTTTTTTGTGTTCTTCAAAAGTATATTCTTTTATATCACTCATTTTTTTAATTCTTCGTAATTATCAGGATTTCTTATATACAATCTTAAACCATGTATATCATCTTTGATATCTAAAGTTTTAAATTTTATTTCCTGATATATCTCATCTGCTATACACCATCTAGGCATTTTTGGGCCTTTTATATCCATTAACCAATAAAATACGTTTCTTTTATTAGAAAAAAAGAAATAATATTCATTTTTAAATTGAGAATTAAAAAGATAACAATATCTTTTTCCACCGCTTTTTTTAAATTCATTTGTAACTTCCCAAGTAGCATCTGAGGTTAGTCTGATTACATGAGGTATACCAGGACTTTCTTCATATCTATTTGCCATTTAAATTATTAAATGATTGCTACATTCAGGATCGCCCATCTCTCCTCTAACAAATGTATTAAATGAGATGGTAACTCTATCTTTATTACTTTTATTAGTATCTACATCATGTACCATTGATGATGGAAATATTACCAATCGGCCAATTTCATTTAATATGCCTACTTTAGAAGCTGTGTAAGGATTACTTCCTTTTTCACCATTATAAAAAGCAAAATTTCCAAAAGAAGTTCTATCATCATATCTATAAAAATAAGTAGGGCAAGCGTCGCCTTCTACGTAATATATACAACTAAAAATACTATTAGGGTGCATATGAGTATGATGTGCTGATAAAGGAGGATTTCTATTCATCCAAGATTGTGTTATATAAAAACTTGTTTTATCGCTGGCTCCTAATTGTTTTGCAAATGCAATTACATTAAGTAAGCACCATTTTTTAAAATCTTTCATAGCATTATCTTCTAAAATATCTTTTTTAATTGTTATAAAATTGTTTAATTTATTTTTTAACATTTTTAAATCATTTAAATATTTTAATTGATCTTCTGTTAATGAATACTTATTATCAGATTTATATATTGGTGTTGCAAAAATAGCTTGTATCATAATTATGCTTTAAAAAATTTTTTATATAATTTTTGTATTAAATGTCTTGTTGTTGCAAAAGAAAAGGTTTTCATATATTTGTTAATTCTAACCCATTTTAAATCTTTTTCTGTGGCGGTTCTATTCTCTAACCTAAATGTTTTTTCAGATAGAGGTATAATGTGCATTAAAGGTGTGCCTGCTTTAATTAAAATTTCACCATCTTCAACATTCCAATTCATTTGAATATTTATCTCACTAGATTGACTAGGGTCTAATACACCGCTAGTTGATTCATAATCAAAATGGTCAGGATAACTTATAGGCAAACATAAAAATTTTAAATTTTCAGGAACAATAACATTCCAAGGTGTATTGATTTTTACTATATTATTAATTGTCCCTTTTCTTTTTGGTATAAAATTGGTCATTTCTTCATTATGTGTATCTATAAATTTTATATCACTTAATGAAGTAAAAGTTTTATCTGCTATTGACCAAGAAAATCCTGGTTTACTTTTTTCAGTTTTAATATAAACATCATACCACATTGGCACAATATAGCCTGTTTTAAATAAATCAAATATTCCAGGGCAATATGATAAATGAGTAAAACGTCCTGTGTTATTATTAATAATATTATTTTTTTTATTAATTAAATCTTGTTTAGCTGCTTTTATCCATTCAGGCTTATAATCTTTAGCTTCAATAATAGGAAAAGTTTCTGCAACTCCAGGTATTGTACTAAAAAATTCTATTGTTTTCATATTTTATTTAAAACAAAAATGCCTAATCCATTCCAGTAATCATTTTTATCTTCACCTTTAGTAAATATTTCTTCTTTAAATAATGTTTTTAATTTCAAATCTTCAATTGATTTAAAAGTAGCATTTCTAACTTGTAACCAATTCCAATCATCAACAATATAAGCAAAAGTATTATCTATTTTTTCAAAATACTTTTTTAAAAAATTATAATGATTTTCATAAGTGTGTTCTATGTCCATAAAAATAACGTTAGATTTGTATAAAACTTTATTCAAATCAACACTAAAAATATCTTTATCAATTACATTTATTTGCTTATGCAAAGCTAAATCTTTTATATTTTCTAAAAATATTTGTTTATTATCTCCTTTTTTATGATTAATAATAACATTGTCATTCATTGGTATTATACTATTTTCTGAAAAATTGTCAATAGCGGTGGCTATTAAATCATTGTTTTCAATAGCGGCCGCAAATATAGAACCTTGAAATACCCCTACTTCTAAATATTTACAATCAGGCAATTCACATAAATTGTTAATAAAATGCTTAACTTTTTCAGAAGTTAAACCTGGTATATTTTTTGTTCTTTCACTTATTTTTGATATATTATTTTTTGATTTAGTCAACGCTATTTTAACAGTATCTAATAAATTTATATTATTGTTTTTTTCAACTATTTTATCACAGACATTACAATTCCAACAGTCAAATTTACAATTTCTTATTATAACTTTCCAAACGTCAATTCTTTTTTGAGCAAATTTATTATTTTTAATAAAATTTTCAAAATCTTCGTATAATATTTGTTTATTGTTAGCAAAATTTTCTATTATTTTTAGTGTTTCAAACAAACGTTTAACACTTTCACGGCCGTGCATTTTAATAACATCAATATAAGTTAATAATCTGTCCCACTCATCTTTAAAAGGAGGAAAGTTTGCTATACGCCAATGATAGGCTGGATCTTGTTCTTCCCATTTAGGACAAGAAAAATAACTAATATCTGTTTGAAAATAAGTAGGTTGATTGCCTTTACTTCTTGTATTATTGTATAAAAAATGTTCATCTTGCACAGGACAATTCCCCCAACAGCCTTCATTTGCAAGTAAACTATATTTAACATTTATACCTAATTTTTCTATACAATACTTTTTAACATCTTGCATTTTTTTCAATGTATCTTCATCTCTCATTAAATCTCTATCAAAATTTATATAATGAAATCCAGCTTCTACTTGTTTTACAACTTCATTAGCTCTTTGTGTATTTCTTAAAATCGTATTTTTAATTAATACATCTGGATATTCTTTTTGAAAACGTTTTGTTAACAACCAAAGGGTGTGAGGAATTGTGACTATACGTAAACCTTTATCGTATAATCTTTTAAAATTTTTTATAAAAATATTTAAGTTTTCATCTGTTGGCGGAATTTCTATATTATTAAAAGTGGCTGATAAGGGTATATTTGTTATTTTTGGTATTATAAAAGCATTATCATTTAATAAATCAAACTGTGTTTCAGTAAATATATCACCCATTGCGTCTTGTGTAAAAGGAGGTATTCTACTAGTGAAATAAACATCATAAATTAAATGTTTGTATTTTTTGAGAAAATTTAAAAAATAATCGAATTGATCTGGTGTTAATTTAGGATTTAAAGGTACACTAAACATAATATAGGTTTAATTTTTAAAAAAAAATTAATTAAAACTGTATTTTTAAAGCAGGCGGTCCTAAATCAGGTTCAGCGTTTATTTGTTGAACGCTTGCACCTATTCCTAGTTTTTTATGTCGCCATCTGTGGCATTCTGCAAGTGAAGTTAAATTATCTACTTCATCTTCTAATGCTTTTTGTTGGCCTAATAATGTAGCTACTGAGCTATTGAAACTTGAAACTTTTACGTTAATTTTTTCTACAAGTTTAGCTACAGTTATACCTCTTGCAGTTGCTAATGTAGTTAACATAGGAACATCACTTAAATTATTAGCTGTGTATTTTATTGCTTCAGCTTTTTGTTGTTCAAATGATAATTGTTCTAATACTGAATAATTTTTTCCTAATTCTTTTACTTTATCGTTAAATCTATCTCTAATATATTTTTTAAAGATTATTTTATTAAAATTAACGCCTTGCGTAAAATTTTCATCAGTTAAATTATATCTTATTTTATTATTTTCTTCAGACAACATTAATTCAGGAAAATCAGCTTCAATGCTAGAGCCTAATTTTATATTAATATAGCCTCTATAAGCATCAGCAAAAATTGACGATCTAGCTTGTTCATTAGTTAAAACATCTGCGTTTAATTTTTGCAAATCTAATCTTAAATCTTGGTGTTCATCTAATATATAAGATACAGTATAAGCTCCATAACCAATATAATTTGTTAACCAACCTATACCTGAAGCGTCTTTAATTTTTAATAATACGAATAGTTTAGCCATCTATTTTGTCCTGATTATCGTTATACTTACTATTTATAAGATTATTGCTTTTGCTAATATCATTTTCTAATAAATTTTCAGATAAAAATTCTTTTGAAATACCCATATTTTCCATTCTCTCTTTATTTATTGGATTTATATAGCCAAGTTTTAAATTATTAATAGACTTATCAGTTAACATACCTAAACCTGTGCCCACTCTTGCAGTATAATCACTAGTTAATTCTAAACATTCAGCTATATCCTCTGGTGACATCATAGCAATTGCGTCCATATTTCCTGTACCTATTCTACCATAAGCTAACATCTCCATACTAGCTTGTTTAGCTAATCTTGTTATCCAGTTTTGTTTTTCTATTTTTTCTTCTAATTCTTCGTTACCAAAAACATCTATTAATTTAGTGCCATCTGACATAACAGCTTTAGGTCCATTTAAAAATTCTTTAACTAATTTTAATAATCTATTTTTTTCTTTATCAGCACTTACAAGAGCATCTTCGTGTCTTTTTAAATCTTTTTTAATGTTTAATAAATCTATTTCTATGTATTTTTTTTCAATTTCGTTTTTAGAATTTTTAAGCTTTTCTTCTTCAACTAATTGTTCTAAATTTTTTCTTTCAATTTCCCATTGTATATGTAAATAAGAATCTTGTCTAACTCTTAACTCTAAAAATAATTGTTTTAATTGATGATAAGGAGTAACTTGTGAATGAGCAACAAAATATTTCAATTTAAATTCTGGAACAGAATTATCAACATTTCCATTAGCAAATTCAATTAATTCGTTATCATTTTTTATGTTTATTTTTTCACTATTTTTCATTTTATTTTCCATAATTTATTATTATTTATACTAAACTTTTTTATGTTCTCCAACCACAATGCCCTGAAGATTGTCCGGCATTTGCCGTAGGTTGCAATCCACCAACGTCTGTCCTAGAGTTTGTGGCATAGTATTGTAACCAAGTACCGTTATTTTGAGCACCGTCATAGTTACCTATCATATAGCCCCAATCTTGTCCCATTGTAAAGTTTTCTTCACCACAGTTTGCACGATACTTTGCAAAAGTGTCAACACTTGAATCTGTTACTAAATTCCAAGTTCTTAAATTATATCCACCAGCATAAGACCCCTCGTTGCCACAATAACCTAATCTTATTTTTGTTGGCATACCTTTTTGTTGTCCGTGAGCACTCCAATAACTACTACCAGATGATGTAAATGTTTGATGATTTATTTTTCTACCTTTGCTTTCGTCCCAATGATAACCGTAATCTTTATCTGAAAATGCTGAACCTGTGGCAGTTAAGTCAGCACCAAATTGTGTCTGTCTAGCTTCTGTAGCTAAATTAAATACTTCACAATTACTTTTTTCGCCGCCTGCATGAAAAGATAAAAAAGTTTCTTTAAATGATGTTGATGAATCATTTCTATCACTATAAGAGTTGTATTGGTCTAAATGGCTTTTACCTGTTTCAGTGTACATATGAAAAGCTGATGTTCTTACACTAGGCGTAAAATGAGAATTATCTGAAGGCGTTGACCATAAAAAGAAAGTTGTATCACTGCAAGCGCCTGAAATATATGAGCCAGGATGATCCATTTGTATGCCTAGATTTGTTGTTTGATGCGTGGCTTTATTTGTTCTGTGTACTTGTCTCCAAGGTGAACCGTCTTTGTAACCACCGCCTGTATAGGCTACATTTATAACTTGTCTAAATTTCCATTGAGCAGCACGTGAAGTTGAATCTCTAAAACCTTGTGCATTTGCACCACCATATCCTTCAGAAAAAGGACTGCCTGATTGAAGTTGAGTTGAAATATCATTACCTGAAAAAAATGGAGTGTAATAAGGATATTTACCTTGATTAAATCTATTATCGCCGTATATTCTTAAAAAATTAACTCCCTCACTAAATCCTTCACTTGTGCTAGCGCCACCGTGTTGTTCTGTATTATCATTTATTGTATTACTAAAAACTGGATGAGATACAGTGCTGCCTGAACTATTTCCAGACATTACATCTTTATAAGTTGAATTATAAACACTATTAGTGATTAGTCTTATGTCTCTTATGCCGTAATTTGCTACATAAGAATTATCATAAGTGTTAGCTCTTTTTGAAGCTTCGCCACCTGCGTCATGTATTGATTCGCAAGTTCCTATTTCGGAATTGTTTAATCTTCGACCGTATCTTCTACCTAATATTGGACCTGACATTTAAGAAATCCTTAATCGTCAATAATTTCGTATGATATAACGTAATCTAAGCGATCTGCCGCTGCTGAACCACCTCTAATTGAATCACCTTCTTCAAGGTATAGAGATGAGTTTTTATCTGTAACTATTACCACAGTATTTGACGGGCAGTTTACATTGTAAGCTAAAAATCTATCATTTGAACTATCATAAAATGATATTCTAAAAGTAGTATCAGTACCAGCAATATTTGTAATTACAATACTATTAATTTTATAAAGTAATCCTGAATCTGCGGAATTTGCTACTAAACTGGTTGTATAAGTTGTGGTAAGTCGGCCGCTATCCGTTTTACCGGTAATTGTTGCGACATTGACTACATTGGGTGCTGCCATTTATCTCCTATTATTATCTATTTATCCAAAAACTATTGCCATAGCAATAGCTTTTCCTGTTGTTGCTCCAGCTGAAGTTGCAAACTCCAAACCTGTAGCTCCAGCATTTACTCTTAAAACCTGTGTTGCCGTTCCTATTGCGTTTGGAAACGTTATTCCATCTAAAATAATATTTCCAGAACCTTTAGGTGTGATCTTTAAGTCTATATTTGTATCACCACCAGTTGATTGTATTTCTGGTGCAGAACCGGTAGCAGAATTAATTATTGTAAATTCATTAACTGCTGAAGCTGTTGTTGTAAATTTAATTTGTTCATTACCATTTGCGTCTGCAATAAATCCACCACTTGCAATCTTAGGTTCTGTTAGTGTTTTGTTGGTAATCGTTTGCGTTCCTGTAAGTGAAGTAAATGATTTCCAACCTACGTTATCGTAGTATTCAAATTCGTTTAAAGATGTATTATATCTAACACCACCAGTAAATAAATCTCCGCCTGTAGGTCTTTCGCCTGTTGTGCCGGTAGGTGGTACTAAAATACCTGTACCCATTTGATCACGTTGTATATGACCTAAAACAGCAAATTCAGTAGGCACAGCAGTGTTACTATTTCCTCCTAATGTTTCATCAGTTGAAAATTCGTTAATTGTGGCACCTAGTTGAGCACCAATAGAACCAAGTTGTAATTCTGAAAGACCTGAAAGATCAAAAGCGTCAGCATTTAAAGTTGCAACACCAGTTGCCTGTTGAATACGGAATAAATCACCAACTCTAAAGTCACCGCCTTGGTCGGTAGAAACAAAGTAAACACGGCCGCCATTTGTTTCATCAATTTCATCTGATTGATCAGCAGGTTGTAAAGGATCGCCTGGATAGTTTGTATCTACTATACCACCTGTACCTACATCCAAGAAGTCGTGGCCTGTTAATCTTACGTTTGAAAACTTACGTGTAACAAGAGCGACTTCGTTATTATCAATTGCTCCACCTATTTGTGTTACGCTATCTGTTAAACGTATCGTTGCTGTTTGACCGCTAGTATCTTCTTCGCTAACGGCACTTATTTTAAAATATGTAGAGTTGCCTGCAAATTTAATGTTAGCACCCACTTTAATGACATTTTGTGCATTTAATGCTGTTGTGCCTGCTTTTACAGAAATTAAAGCACCAACTTGACCTTGTTGTGCTACTGTTGTTGAATCTGAAGGACCAAATGTTGAACTTAACGCTACTTGAAAAGTTGTTGAGTTAGATTTTGTAATTGTAATTGTTTCACCTTTTTGAAAGTTGCCTGATCTATCTTTAATATGTAAATTATCTAAAGAAACGTTATGTCTAAAAAATGTAGCAGTAGCACCTGATGTTACACCTAAAATTGTTGCGTTACCAAAACCATTTGCTGCAAATGAATTTGAAATATCTGTTTCTGTCGCCGCACCTACAAATGAAGTTGGATTATATCTTAACATTTCACCATTACCTTGAACGTTTACAGGAGTTTCAGCAGCCAATTCGCCGTCTGCAACAGCACCTTGTTCACCATAAACAGATGAACCGTTTAAACTTCTTATAAAACCACCTTCAGAACCAAAATAAGATTTGTTACAAAAATATGTAAAACAAGAAACCATTTCTGCACGGCCGTTTCCGTGACACCATATACCAATACCATCTGAATTAATTTGTGTAAAATGTGTACCTAAAATTGATTTATTACTTGAAGCACTTGTATGTAAAAGTCCATCAATTTTTACACCAACGGCGTTAGAGTTTACGGATGTCATATCTTGGCAATATGGTGATTGTGATAAAATACTTCCTTCAGGATCTAACGAGGCTAAGATCGCACCACCAAAAGCAGTATTTGCTGATAAGTGTACAGATGTACCTGTCATACCTCTCAATGTCATTAATCGTAAATTTGTAGAGTCGTTTAGTAACCACATATATGAAGCATTATTTGCTTCTAATGAAGCAACTGTAATTGTAAGAGTTCCTGAGCCGCCACTACCAATTTGACCTGCTGAAAGCGTGGCCGTATTTGATACAGCATAGTTGTAACCACCGTGATAAACACCAACAGCAGAAACAACACCACCAGCAATTGTTACGTTTACAACTAATCCTGCGCCTGAACCTGTAGCTGTTGTAGGATGTTTATATTTGTAAGTGCCGTTTGTAGCGCCTGCAATCGTTGATGAAGTTGTAATTGTTGCAATTGTAGATGAATTGCCTGTAGCAGGTCGAACTTCAACTGATCTTAATGCTTCACCTCTTACTGAAACACCTGCTGGCACAACTAAAGGTAAATTTTCTCTATAAGTTCCTGATTTTACCCATATCATATCACCAAAACTTACGTTATTTACTGTCAGAACTAAATTTGATGCACCGCCAAGATATGTAGCACCATTAATTGTAATCGTATCACCATTTGCAAAATTTTTACCGCCGTTTGTAATAATTACGGAAGTTAGTGTTGGTGCTGATGAGCCATCGAGTGTAATTCTTGCAGAAAAACCTGTGCCTGAACCTGATGTTGTAAAAGTAGAAACATCAAAAACACCGCCTGTGCCACCTACACCACCAGAAATTGCAGAAAAATCTAAAGCGTCGCCTTTACCTGCAACTGCAAGAGCGGCCTTAATTGTTTTGTAAGGTAAAAGTTTTGAACCATTGGCTGTTGAGTCATCTCCATTATTTGAAACATAAAGCACATTTTTTGTGGCGTCGCCCATACTCCAAAATGGTATTGTACCATTTGAAGTTAAAATAGAGCCTGCTGGTCCTAAATCCAATCTTTCAGGAGCACCTGAAGCATTGTTGATAATTATATCACCAGCTTCATTCAATACGTTGCCTTCATCACCAACTGCTAAAGATTCCCAAACTGATGCGTCTGTGCCTGGTGTTACGCCTGTTTGTCGATCTTTTTTATTTACGTAAGATGTGCCTTCGTATCTTACAACTTCACCAATTAAATATGTTGTGCCTGAGACATATGTGCCTTGAAATTTAAAACCTGTTGTAACTAAATTCCAATAAGAAGTGTTTGTAGCGCCTGTTGCTTGAACGGCCGGATATTCGCTTGAATGGTTTGCATTTGCTACGTATGAGTTACCTCCGTAATTTACAAAGTCTCCTGTTTTATATGATGTGCCGTGTGAATATGTTCCTGTTGGCTTGAAACCGGTTGTTACTACGTCCCAATATGCGTTATCTGTGGGTGTTTGTCCTGAAGCTGGTGTCGCATTGATATATACGTAAGTGTAACCACCATAAGTTACAACGTCACCGTCCTGGTAAGTTGTGCCTGAGCTATATGAGTCTTCCCATTGTAGGCCTTCTGTAAATACTTGCCAGTTTGAACCAAT
>Ga0194133_10010463_pt1 | contig 10433 bp, 8 predicted proteins | sample TA2KigOf40mmetaG_FD_155448 | JGI IMG/M metagenome (GOLD analysis project Ga0194133, IMG submission 155448) | Freshwater microbial communities from Lake Tanganyika, Tanzania - TA2015055 Kigoma Offshore 40m | ecosystem: Environmental > Aquatic > Freshwater > Lake | place: Tanzania: Lake Tanganyika... | reverse complement strand
TGTTTCTTATTTGTTAAAATATAAAATTTGTTAATAATTTTAATTTTAGGCTAGTTGACAGCATTCCTCTTGTTAATTTTGAATTGAGTCATGTGCATTTGAAACATCAAGTGTACCTCAAATGTCACATTACATCTGTACACCATATTCAGGCTCCACGTTACCTAATACTCCCCTGCAATGAATCCAAAAGCTGTTTTACATTTTAAGAGACCCCTTGGAGCAAAGTTTGCTTTATAGATGAAATTTCAAAAACGTCTCCTTCAGCTTTTGGGGTTTTATTACCCCTGGGCCCTCGGTTCAAAATGTTCAAAACCTTTCCTGGGTGGGCGAGTGGTTGAGTGTTGAAATTTTTTTTTGCTCTACCATGCTGTTCTGGAACATTTAATAATCAAAATACCTCAACAGATTTTTAGAAAAATTATTATTCTTAGGAGGGGTCTAAGTTTGTGGAGTATGCCTCTGCATCAAATGTTAAGCGAACATGGGTAAACTACGGCGAAAAAAGGGACTGGTTTGATGACAAACAAGGTAAAACCGAACAAAGTTTTTCTTTCCCAAAAAAATCACTAAAAAACTTATTTTCAGGTCAAGGAGAGGAGTTTCTTTACCATTCTATTGAAGCAAAAAATGTCCATCTTACCATGGGGGATATTTTTGCTAACTAATCATGTTAACCATTTCAAAAAAAAGCAGTCAATAGATACTTATTTTTGTATGATGCTGGGTCATATTGCCTGTTTTGAAGGCTAAAAGGGATGAACAGGCTTTGTCTTTCTTTTGCCCAGGGTTAACCTGCCTAAGCATGATCTCTCCTTTCCCACGGGTACAGATGATTGTTGCTTAAGTCTGATCAGCCACATCTTGGGTTAGTTATAGCCTTTAAAGATTTCCCAATCACTGTAAATATTAACAAATTTAAAAACAGTAGGTCCAAAAATATCCCATCAATTTTTCCTCTCTTTGCAGGGTTTGGACCTTTTGATGTTAAGTGGAAGATTGGAAGTGATACTTGATTTATTGTGACATAAATTTTTTGTTAAGTCTGGCCAAGCTGGTTATTTCATTCTAACTTACCTTGACTCAACCAACCTCCAGAGCTTACCCATCCCAATCTTACCTTCTCAAAAGTATTATTTAAATGCCCAACCAAACCCTCCCAATGCTTATTTTGTTGGTTAGCCTGTTCTTACTTAACCTCATAAACCCTGATGACCTGAGCTAACCCTGTGAGTCTCAAATTATCCTGCAAATCCAATCAAACCGTCCTAGGCAAACCCTAATCCTGACATACCACACAACCCTGGGAGAATGGCGTTATGGAATTATATCTAATGGATTGAACTGTTGGAGGTTTGATTAAGACTTGTATTGAATTTAATCTTTTTTCCCTCAGTAGCATTTATTCTCGTGCGTTTTGACATAAACCTTATGATTTTCACTAGCAGCAGTTTCTCAGGGCAAAGTTCTCAGTTGAAATGGGACAACTATTCTTTGCTAGTTGGGAGCGACTAATAATTAAAACAAATAAAAAAATAAGCATTAGATGTCTATGGTTCGACCAACAACAGATGATTTAAAATAAATATTAATTGAAAAATTTTCTCAATATTTAGGTTTGTAAAGTAAAATCTCCTTCGATAGGAAGGTTAAAATTAATCTGATTTATTTGATAACTTTAATATCCCTGTTTTTTCGATATTCAGTAATTGGCCTCTTCCTTCTTTGCATTTTACACATTCTCCAAGAAAATCAGAGGCCACGTAAGTTGATCCATGCACAGAAGGCAGTCAGCGCTAACTCTTGAAAGGGATGTCTTTTTCTTTGATTTTATCGCTCAACACTCCTTAAGTAGTTGATGGTAATTAATACATCGTTTTCCACTTGTTGAGCAGATGTTTAGAATTCAAACTTTCTTTCAGTTCCTTATTCTGCCAGCTGCTTTGACAAACTAATCAACGCTGCCTGCAAGTGGCTTAAATAATGGCAAAACAGGCTTTATTTAAAAAAGTTACCAAGAAAGCCAAAGATGATCTACCCAATCTAATGTGCGTGTGGCCTAACCTGATACTTAAAATTTTTATCGGCAAGTTTGTTCTTTGGTTTAAAAAAATATTTTTTTAAGGTCTCCATTGAAATTTTTAGGCCTTTTGGTTGGTTATGTCCATCAACATCATGTATCAAGCTTGCTTGAAAGCGATCGACATTTTTCTCATTTGTCAACTTTAGAGAGGGAAATGAGTTTCAGGACAGAAATGGTGATTATACCCATTGTTTTATTAATGGCCTATGCAAAAAATATAGTCTTTTTTCAGGGACTCTATTATTCGTACTTCAAGAACATAATAGACGCCCCGTCATTTCTCTCAGGAGTGGAATCTCTATACAATAATAACCTGACTGAGTACCCTGACAGTATCAACACTTTGCAAAGATTCAACCTCTATCCAGAAGTTTGTTCAAATTGTGTTAATTTTTCTTCTGAATCAATACATCAGTTTGGTATTGTAGATCATACTGGGGGGAGCTTTCAGAGTCTTTACAGACTTGACAAATGCCTTTAATTGGAAAACCAAAGAATGTTGGAAAATTAACAGAGGAGAGAATCTCAGCCCGGTGTGGAGTTGTGATGGAATCGGTGATCCTGCATATTTTTATCTGGTAATAAACACCAAATAAAAATGAGCGCTTAACTTTGTGTGATTTTTGACTTTACTTCTAGAATGGTGTCTGGATTTGTGCAGGCCTGACAATGTTCTTCGTATTTTTTCTCGCGAGTGAGCTTTCGAATTCAATTTTAGGGGGCCTATTTGCAGTGCTTTGTTTTTTCTACAATCATGGTGAATGTACAAGGTAAAATTTTTGACCAGCCAAAAAAATATGCTTTTTAGAAACTGTCATTTGAATCAACCACAGGGTACAATGGACTCCACCTTTGAGAGAAAGTTTTGCTTATCCAATGTGTGTTGCTCAAATGTATCTTATCACACATATTCTAAAAAGAGACAAGATGTTTTTGAGTTATTTTTTTGTAAGCTTTCCATGAACCTTATAAAATTAACTTTTAAGGAACTGTGAGCCTAACATTTTTCGATTTATTCTTACAGGTAGTTTTGCTCTCATTGACAACAATGGCTTACTTGGCATTTTGGCAGTTTGCTCAGTTTGCTCTTTTTACCCAAGTATGTGCACTATTTTTGGTAAATGCCTTTGGGCTTATGAGCAATGGAACATTCACTATAATCCTTGGAGGTCAAATGGTAAGTTGAAAATATCGTCATGTTGATAACAGCCTGCATGTAGTTTTTGATTTCTTCCTAGGGAGGCTTACTTCTTGCTCTTGTCTTACTCTTCTTTAACAAAATGTTGATGGTATCTTGGTTAAGTTGCTCTCTGTTTGCAAGCACTGCTATTTTACACAATGATGTAGCTTTCGATAAAGTACGGAACTTTTTGAGTAGAGGTAAATCCCATACAACTTTATATGCTTTCAATAAAACTTCCGATTGTCTACTTGATGAAAAAACTTTCAGGTCAAAGGGGACCACCAGCAAAAGAAAATTGTGATGACATTTTCAAACTGTCTGCTTGGTACAAGCAAATCTTGAGCTCTTTGGTCAAAGTTTTAGCCTTTTTTTCATTGACGATTTTCTTCAAGATATCTGCTGGAATAATTCTAAACATAAAAGATGACGTGAGAGCACTCTTTCAATATCAGTTTACTTGTATTCAACTGATTTTTAATTTTACTTTTCTAGGACCACATATTTAATCTTCTCAGATCAAAGTTTTCATCTTACAGAGATTTTCACACGATGTTGTACACATGTGCCAAAGAGTTTGACTTTCTCGGCTCGGAAATGCCTTGGAAAGCCACCCAAACTTTTTTGATCCCCACTGTAATAATTGTTCTTGCTGTTCTCGTCATAAACACACATAAGAAGTTGACGAGGTCTGACGAGGATGTTATGGATGCCAACAATACCTTCCTGGATCCGGCAGTAGCCTACAGCTTTCTGCAATTGTGTGCCTTTGCATGCATGGCCATTCTTATAATGAGGTTAAAGATGTTCTTTGTTCCACAATTATGTATATTGGCAGCCTTTATTGCAAACAAAAGGGTAAGCTTATTAACTTTTTTTCATTTGGTCAATTAACTTTTTTTTCTCTTTTCAACTTAACCACTGTTTAATTAATTAGTTTTTGCCTCTTTCACGCTTTGATGGCACTCTCTGTCATTTTGGGTTACTGGCTGGATTGATTGCTATCATGAGTTTCCAAGGTGTGGCAAATATACAGCAGCAAAGATCTATCATTGGTAAAGTACTCAACTCAAAAATGGTTCTGTCTTAATATTTTTCTGGATCAAAAATTTGACCTGTTTCTTAGGCGAGTACAGCAATGTAGAGTTTGAAGGGCTGATAGAGTGGATCAATGATACTCTCCCTGAGGATGCTGCTTTTGCTGGTATCTTTTGGATGGATTCATAAAATTCAACAACAATTTGAATGTTTTGATAATTGATTTTTACGCCCTCTTAGGTCCAATGCCCGTGATGGCAAACATTCTTCTCTCTACCAGGTAATTAGTTTTAGGCAGAGAAAAATGAAAAGTTACTCCTATATTGCCAATTTGATTTTTAGGCGTCCTGTCACTAACCATCCACATTATGAAGATGTTGGCATACGTGACCGGACGAAAAAAATTTACCAGGTCATTTAAGCTTTTGCATCCTTCAAGCACTTCATCTTAGCTCTGAAAAAAATCAATTTTTCTAAAAATAAATCTTTTTACTTCATAGATGTATTCCAGAAGAACGCCACAAGAGTATTACAACACTCTAAAGAAGCTGAAGGCAGGATATCTAGTTGTCTCCAAAGGATGGTGCTTCAACGTACATATGGAGTAGGTTTTATCTGAAATTATTTCATTATTTTAATAGACAATGGAAAGCTGTCTTTGTTTCAGAAATGGCTGTGGGATGACAGACTTATGGGACCTCGAAGAGCCTGATCGTGCTGCCTTAAACGAACCCCCCTTATGTCCGAAGCTCTTTGGAGGCCATCCAACTATAAAACCATTTGAGACAATATTCAAAAATACCGAGTATGTTGTTTTAAGAATTCCAGATAATAATCCGAAAAAGAAAATCAAAACAGCAAATTTGTAAAAAAAATTGGGTCCAAAATTTTAATTTAAAATTTAGTGTGTGAAAAACTTACCTCTTGAGTAAGCTGGTGCAAAGTTTAACTTTTCTGTGATGTTACAGGACATAAAGAGTGTGTTTCATTATACTTAATTGACAATCTCGATTTTTGCCATAATTAACTTCATGATCTGTGTAAAAAGACATTTTTTTGTCTTTCACCTGAACTGTTGTCAAATAGATGTTCAAATTTTATCAATTTTTCTTTTGTTCTGGCATACGAGCAGCTGTTGGTAAAAATAAATTAATTGAAGTGCCATGCAAATGTGCAAAATTTGGGATAAAATGTCAGTTTTCAAAAACTACAAATTGTTGTAGTTGCAAGCACATACAAATCCAAACTTACTTTAACAAGATTGGTTTATTGGTGTTCCATTTTTGGGTCAAATCAAAGTTGACTTAGGGCTAAAGGTGAGGTCAACAAAGATTTATAACAACCAAACAGAAAGGCGTGCCAGCTGGATTCCAAGAATCCTGACGGGTTCTTTTTATTCAAAGGACCAGGTCACCCGTGGTCTAAATGAATGGTTGAGACCATCCAACCTGAGGATTTGGAAAGTCTGTCAGACACCAGAGCTGGAAAGGCAAAGACTTTTAAATGCTTCTTTTCCCAGTAACCTGTTTGATAATTTCGAATATTTTACTTTTCTCCTCTGAAAGAAACAATATTGACCACGACAAGGGGTAAACTTCAAAAGACTGACAAAAACTACAAAATATATTTACAAGACGCAGCTCCAGACAGCATTTTAAATTATTTTATCTCAAATTGAAAAGATGGTTTATTATATAGAGTCATTATCTTCCAAGGGGACCATTTCAGGTATCTAAAGTTCAAAGAATCACAAAGTTTGTCATTGATTTAGCACCTTGCGGTCACTGAGTTGAGAGGTTATAGAGAAATACGTCTTGCCACGATCTTACAATCAAAAATGAATTTATTCAAGATATAATTTGTTTCGTGTTCTGAAATCTTTTGAACACTCGGACTTAAAAATGCATCTAAATGTTCAATGGCAAAGAAATGCTTCCGATAGTTTGTTGATACAAAAAAGGCGTTGAATAAATTATCAGGTGTGATATAAAAGATCTTTAAGATGTAATTGAGAAAATGTAAAAAAGTTCGAGTATTCCTTTGTGTTGGGGAAAAGATTGGCTTGATCATTAATTATATGAAGATACAGTGAGAGGGCAAAGTTCAGTGGTTCATGCTTGTGGGTTAAGAGATGCAAGTCTCTTTGAAATTTGTGAGAAATTGAAGGCAGTTGTTGCATCTATAGCTTTGTTTGGTTCTCCAAGAATCAGAAGAGGCCACAATCCTTAAGATTATTCCTGATAATCACGTCCGTGACTGCATCGAAGACGAACTGGATGTTGGATGTGTCTGTGGCGCAGGTAAAATGAGTGTAAACTTCTTTCTGATCACGGCGTTTATTTAAACTTTCAAATTTCATCTTGATGTAAGAGGCACAGTCCTCATAATTGTTAGGTCCTAAAAGATGGGAAAATTCAAGATATTATTTGGCATTGTGAGGGAGGGCTTTCTCAATCTCAATCTGTTTGTCTCTACGTTTAAGTTGAACTATCCTCAGGAAAGGGTTTGATTAAACAGAGTTGATTTGTTTATCGTTGAACAGTCTTAAACGGGATGCATAATTAGCTTTGAATTGGCAGACGGACAGCTTTTTCACGATAGATTGAGTTTTTGGATGAACTTAAAAATGTACCCACCTCTATACTCTGGGAAGCAAATTGTCAAGGGACTATGTCTGATCTTGGCCTCAAACAAATCCTTCTTATTCAAGAAAAGTATGATGGATGTTTCAACAAACCTGAAAAAGTTAAAGATTTTCTTTTAAGTATTCTTAAAATCTGGGTCTGGGAAAGGCCTTGAGAAGTCAAAATATAATTTACAAAACTTGTTTTTTTTCTATTGAGGGGGAAACTAAACTCTGTCGATGTTATATAAGTTTTTTTTTACTTTGTCGTATTTTGACCCTTAACTAGCGATATTTAGACAATGATTTTAGCTTTAAAGCTGCAACTTTTTGTCTGCTTTACTATTTAGATCAACCTCTAGGCAATGAGTTCAGATTTGAGGGTTTTTTGTACAAAAAAATAGTCTGAAAAAACTTCAGGTAGGATAGCAAGAAGAAAGAATAGAGATGATGATACCTCAAAGCTGTAAAGAAATTAAGTACACTTTCTTATTCAAATAAAATGTTTTTTAACGTGTTTAGGATCTAATTTAAATCTAAAGCAATCGCCAAAGCAAAAGAATAATTATCGTTTTGGGTTCTCATAACTTCACCTTGACCTATCTTATGCAATCATAATTTTGGTAAGATTATTCAAATTTCAGGTGGATGTGGCGAAAACTGTTTTTCCTCCTCGAGGATTCTTCGCCTACGGCACACCGCAGGAGACTAGGGCCCCACCCAGTTGAGCCAAGTTGTAGTTTTGAATACGTAAAACTATTTCTGGATTCATTCGTTTGGTATTTTTTTCAGATTGTTTGAAAATTTCGGTATTCCTATATTTAATTTTGAAATATCATTAAATGCAGAATATAGGTAGGAAAAGAGCCTAGACAATATTATGAATAATATTAACTATCAACTGTCCAATCATAAAATTAATTGTGCTTCTAAAAAAGAGAAAGTTACAATATGAAATGAAATTATATTATGAGCGCTTTAAGACAGTTCTTTGTTTTAACTTACCACTTGTTGTTGCAAATAGAATCGAACAACTTCATGGACTCCATCATGCGATTCATTTCTTCATCCTCAGCCAAGACAAGATCATAACCAGACAAAGCAACACAGAATATGATTGCAGTGACTCCCTCAAAGCAATGAATCCACTTCTTACGCTCCGAACTATTGTAGAATTTGCAAATTATCTTTCATTCTGATTTAATTTTCTGTTTGCTTCATAAAGTGTACTTGAGTATTAAGAAAAATCTTACCGTTGGCCACCGACGTCAAACATTTTGAAGTGAAGACCTTTAAATTTAAATTGAGTTTCTATGATCCCAGTGGTTTTAACACGAGTTCGGAGAACATCCTCTTGTGTGGGAACATAATGTGGAGAGGCAATTCTGAAAATTTGAAATACTAAGATGTGTAATATTATAAAAACAAAACCTATTTTCAATTGATTAATATTTAGTCACTCTAGTTTGACAGCTTGTTGAAATTTTATCAAGAAGGAAGTTGCGTCAATAAACATTGACTAGAAGAAAAAAGACAAAAAAATTAAGTAAAAGCGGGGGGCATACCTATCAAGTGAATTCAGGTAATATGCAGCACTGTCATTCAGTTGGTACTCTCTGGATCTGATGAAACAATTTTGTACACCCCTATCGTTCCAGAGCCTCTTCATAAGCTGACCTATTTCATAGGTGAGGTCACCCTCGCTGCTCTGTCCAGAAAGTTCAAAAAAGTGGCGAGCATCCTCCAATCTTATAAAACAACTTTGAATAAATCCAAATATTTTATACTTTAAATCAGGCCATGAAAGGTTACCTTGATTTGTCTCCGAAATCGATTCTCAACTTGCTCATGGCACTGATGATAGCCAAAAGACTCTGAATGGTGTTGGAATATACAACCGGCCTGTATTGTAAGCACTCGTCTGAATTATATCCTTTTTCATGGATAATCTTCATTTGTTTGACAATGGTGGACTTTCCACTTTCGCCAGCACCTGAACATGACAAAAAAGGTCTTTTACAAACGCAAAAAAATTGTATTTGATTCAAAAAAACTAACCCAGCAGCAAAAGTTTGACTTCTCTGGAAGCTTTTTCCCCATCCCGTCGAAGTTCTTGGTCAATTTTTTTGCTCCGTTCGGCAGCTTCCTTATCTGTAGAACTTAGAGCACACCCCATTTTTGACGGTTAGAAGGTATCAATCTATGACGTCCAAGAGATGAATCAAGTGACCTCGACCTAATAGGACGGGTCTCGTGACAACAGAACCAACAAATACTTTCTTCTACTGTGTCCCATAAATGGATAATCAGGTTATATGATAGCTGGGGGTAGCCTCTAGAAAGACCGCACTTTACATGGCGAATCTCACACTAGCATTATTCCGATTGGGTATCTTCAAATTGTGAGATTTGATAGGTGAATTAGAAAAGAAAAGCCACTTCCTTCAAAAGATGAAAGTCTTGAAAAGTCACTCACTTAACAGAGAACAGACTAAAGTAACGAATCACGAATGAAAAGTGAACTGTGAAGAACGAAATTTTGAATCTCTTAATAAATAGTGGACTAATTTTAAGCCCGAGCAAATCATGTTCATATTCTTAAGAGACTTAAGGGACATTTGATTCAGAATGAAAAAGGATAAAAATCATTTTTGAAATTAAGCAACTAACTGTGGGCAGTTTCCTTGCTTTTTCATTTATTTACTGTTTTTGAAAAAGTAAAAATTCTCCCCGTTTTTGCCCACAAATTTAAAATTCGGTTTAAAAAGAAAATGTGTTGATTATTACCAAATAGCCAGCCGCCGTGCGGGCAAGCCGGGCACGCCAACCAAAAACGCGTTCTTTTTACTCCCACCCACGACAAAATTTTAATTTTTCGGTAATCGTCCGGTTCACCGATACTTCAAAAAAACAGATTGCGCGCGCGCGCTATGCGGCGCACTGTTAATCTCTGGCCAATCAACCTATGTAAGTAGTCATGCTGTCACGGTGGCCCACGGGCTACGGGCGTCGAGCGATCAGTGCAATTTTCATTCTGGTGCGAAACCCTTTTGCCCTTAATGGGGTGGGACAGTGAGCTTGGAGTTGAACGTCTCAGTTAAAACGATTGAAAGTTGAAACGAACAAATAACAGTTGGCTACCCAAAATTAGAAGTATGAATTATGAAACGTCAAAATGGTAGGCTTGTAAAAACAGTGTGTTTTAATTTCTTGTTTGTCTTAATTTCAAGTTCACTGTGCCCTGTAAAGAACGTTCTCTTTACTCCCACCCACGTCAGGAATGAGAATTCTCAATTCAGTATAAAATAATCAGGCTAAGTCAACAAAGTCATAAAAGTTGATCTTCAATTTTACAAGAAATATATACCTTTACAAAAGTAGCTAAAAAATTGTAAAATTCTCTATACACTTGAATCGAGGGGGTGCTGTTGGGTCAGGGGCAAAAGTTTTGCTAACTTTAACGGTAATGTAAAAGAGATTGCACATCAATGTTTTATATTGTAAAGAGA
>Ga0194133_10010458_pt1 | contig 10442 bp, 7 predicted proteins | sample TA2KigOf40mmetaG_FD_155448 | JGI IMG/M metagenome (GOLD analysis project Ga0194133, IMG submission 155448) | Freshwater microbial communities from Lake Tanganyika, Tanzania - TA2015055 Kigoma Offshore 40m | ecosystem: Environmental > Aquatic > Freshwater > Lake | place: Tanzania: Lake Tanganyika... | reverse complement strand
TCTGTTAATGACCATCCAATATCTGGTTTTTTAGCACAAAATAAATTTTTGTTGAACATGCATTGCTATTCTTTTGTAAGCAAGCTTGCAAACTAAATGTTTTCTTTTCCCCTTTGGGAAAAAAGGGCTAAATTTGTTAACAAAAAGTAAGACTTTTTTGTTGAAGAAAATTAGATCCAACCATGAAACAGCATGGTAAATAAAAATAGATCGAAGAAAAATTGAACCTTTTGTTTGAAGAAAAGCCCCTAAAGTCAGTTTAAAAGCTAAAAAAGAACATTTCAAGATAAACAAGTGAAAAAACTGTACAGTTAATTGGAAGCCTTTGTTGATTGCTCACCATTAGGATAATAAGACCTGCTCCTGCTGCAATCCTTTTGTATCTCAAAGACTGTGGGAAAGAGGGTTCTTTGACACCTGTGATCTATAATACAAAACATTTTTTTATGATTCAAGTTTAGTTTTTCTGCTTTTCATACTGGATTCTTCTCTAAATAGGGGGCTTTAGCTGCAAAGTCAGGTCTTGGCCTTTCTTCCTCTTCTTGGAATCCCATACAATCCCAATGGTGTGCCAAGCTTGCAGACTTTCGTTTCCAATATTCCAAGAAGGTCACAGCTAAAACAAAGTGGCATCAATTTTTATCAGGTCCGTTTGTGGTCGAATGTTTTTTTAGTAGACATCTCTCTTAAGTATCTACATATCTAAAAACTAACTTTTGGGTTTCGATTCAACCAGTGAAATGAAAGTACATAAAGTTACAAAAATACCCAGCAAAGATGTGTGCTGTCAAATGTAAAGCCTTTGGTTTATTGGCAAGCTAAACTTTTTCCTTCTTTTGGAGTGCAGTTTTTATACAAAAATAGATTCCACCAAAAACAACATTTTCAAAGCTTTTTCCTTATTTCTTCATTTTAAATCTTTTTTTATTACATATGAACTCAAATGTGTTATATATGAGCTATAATGTTACTTTTTAATAAAAAGTTTGATGAAAATCTAGCCAGGATTGTCACGTTTCTGCCATTATCTTCAGAACTTTTGTATGAAAAAGTTTCTGATTCAATTTCAAGTTTTGAAACTAATGGATGGCCATTGCAGTGCTTTCAGCTTTTCAATTTTACTTGAATGTTCGTAATTTTCTTCAATCTGTAGCAATAAAATGTTTCATTTCGACACAAATTTGTATTGTCTTCAATCAAGTCAAAGATTCACTACTTGCCTTGAATTGAAAATGAAAAAGATTTTTTTCTGACATCTTGAATTTTCCTTCACCATAATTTTTGTCTTGAAAATCTTATTCTTTTTTTGATTTGTGGAAAAGTTAAAGTTTTGCTGTTTTAATCTTTAGTTGACTGAAAGTGTCATTCTCTCGCCTTAGTTCTTTTGTTGGTTTGAAGCATCAAGGGTTTCTTTTTCCTCGGGAAGAACAAGTTATGGAGTCACAGAAATATGAACAATGTGGCCTTGTTCATTTGTTATACTTTTTCTTTACAAACCTCACACCAACTTTCATAGTTTACAAAAAGAAACTTTTCACATGCATTCTATTGAAGTAGATGATGCAAAAGTTGTTTCTCTCACTGCAGAGTTTTATCAATCCTTAGAAGTTATTGTGTGACCATGTAAAGAAAAAGACCATGAAAAATGTCAACAAAGATATCAAAATGAAATTCTTGTCCTTCACTCAAAAGGGCAAAATCCAATTAAATGCAATTCTGAGATATAATGTTAGCTTTTTATATCTTTTGAATGGTGGGTGAAAGAGAGAGTGACTTTCATATACTTACCCCAAAATGACATGAAAATAGCATAAAACACTGTTCCAGGATGATCAAAAAGATAGGACACACGTTTATACAAGCATATATCAGATAACTTCCACATTGAGCAGGATTCACATAATGGACACATCTGTGGAAAAAAAGGTAAAAGATTTGCTCTCATAAATAGATTTTAGATGGTTCTAATCTGAGATACTTTACAATCTCTAAACACAAAACTGAATGTTAAAAGAGCTATGAAATGATGGCCAAAAAACACAGGGCCATGGTTTTCCTTTAGAAGAAAGATGAATGTATAAATAAACCAAAAGAAGACGCAGAATAATTTTTGGCACTACAATTCAAACATCACAATATTTGAAGCAATGATATGTTTATTCATAGGACTTAAAATCATGGTTTTCCCATTCAAATAAGTCATTCAATCAAACTCAAAGATCCTTTATCTAGATAAAAAGATTTGACACCAACCAAGAAACTAATTCAAATTGCAATTTGTGTTGAAAGCAATGAGATTTTGGAAAAAAAATTCTAAAGTAGTTTTCTCACTAAAAATGTGTGAAGGTTTCAAACATCCATCAGATGTTCTTTTTTTGGTGTGTGAAAACTATACTTTTTGATTGGATATAACATTTGCATTGAAAATCAAATTCAGGCACAAAAAAGACATGATAAAAATCTTCAAACCCAATTCAAAACTAGATGAAAATGCAGACTGTGTAGCACTCGTGTTACAGAAACACCGAGTTTTAAAGTTTCTTATACTCACATGCTGAAATCAAATCCAAAGTTTTTTTAAATTTAAGAATTTTTATTAATTTTTAGACACTTTAAGTGATGCTTTTAGAGTGTTAATTTAAGTAGTGGTTGATTCATTTCATTTCATGTGAAATCTACCTGATATTTGTTTCCTTCATGACAAACTTCCAGAGCAATCTGATTCATATCCATTGTGGCAACACCATAGAGGAAAACAAGGACACCAACAACAGCTGCAGGTAGTAACCAGCCAGTGTAGAAACCTATTGGGCATAAAAAAAGAGAAAGGATTATTTCACACCGTACTTTGTAATTGGATATGGTGATTACAAAAGTCTCATTGGTATTCCATTCTTGTAAATCTTACAGATGGGTTTGATTAAAGAATGCTAATTCTGCTATAATCTTCAAATGTAAAGCTCAAAGGGAAAAAAATTATCCAAGCTTTCAGATGTTCCGAAAAACGTGTCTGTTGATGTTGGTTTGGTAACAATGGTCTGTTTAAAAAATGGTACAATTTTCTATTGTTGCAGGAAGTCTCATAAGTACTTAAGATTTTCAGAAACTGTAACCAATTTAAAACCATTGAAAGGATTAAGGTTAAACCTGAATTATCTAGTTTGTAATACCAACTTGAGTTCAAAGCTATTTGTGTCAATTTTATCTTAAAAGTTTTCAATTTTCCTTACTTCTCATTTCTGAAAGCCTTTGAGTATGGTTTCAACTCTTTTCAATTTACCACATGAAAACTAATTTGAGAAAAGATCATCTTCAGTTTGGATCTCAATCCAGATTTCGGAATTTGAATTCCCTTCAATGAGTGCATGTAATGAACTTGAGAGGATGATGTATCAATTTGAAAAGAGATTGATTTTATGCTAGAGGAAGTATTCTCAAGAGGTAGAGCTTTTTTAAACTCATTTTCTAAAAAATGCCTTTTAAGCATAAAAAAGTATCCATAAAATACCTCAAAAATTGGAGTTTTACGGAAATTTTTTGAATAGTTGTTGGAGTTTCATGCCATTCTTTAAACTTGATTGAAAATCAAGTCCTTGTGTAGCTATAAAGCTATTTTGGTAATCCTGCATGCTTCAATTCACTTAATTTATAAAGATGGGAATTCGAAACTTTGGCCATGTTTCGATGTTTTCTTTTTGTCATCACAATTACATTTGACATTTTTTGGAGACAGTTCATTTCATTTCATTTATAGCTTTTATTATGGTCTCATTGTTATCTACGTGGAACTTGTCACACAGTAACTTCACAAAAATCCTATCGCAGCGAACCACCTTAAATTGTAATGTTAAGGTGGGTTGTAAAAATGCACAATTTTTCTTATTTGTCACGTACATCAAAAATAATCCAATAAAATTTGGAAAAAATTTAATTGAAAGCAACAATGAAATCTTCTAGATTTTTATGGCATAATTTTATCCGTTGTCTGAGCCATTTTTAATATGCATGAGTTTCTTTGAAGAATTGTTTTACGTACGTTGCCTTTGCCATAAAACATTTTGTCAGCTTTAATTAAAAAATGTTCATTTTTTGTCTAGAGACCTTTCTTGGCCTTCACTATCCCTCAGTACATTTTACAAAACATGATAAATTGCCGAAGAGACAAGACTCTGATATCCTGAGAAGCTTTTCTTTATTTTGCCTACCAGCCAAGTCTACCCTGTAATTTATTGCTGACAATAAAAGAAGACTAAAACCACTGAGCTATAATATTATATAAGCTAGATTTAAATTGCAAATTTCTTGAAAGTCATACAAATATAATATTATGGTAAAAGATTTTCTGCTACCGAGTCTCAGAGCTTAAAGAAAGCTTCTATTGGGCTAGAGCAGATTATTTAAACACAAAATAAATTTAAATATTTTCCTCTTTTAATGAGTTGAAAATCTGGCTCATCAACTGATCAAACCATGATTTTTACTTTCATTATTTTGTTTTTAAATTTTTTATTATAATTTATATTTATTATAGTTAACCTTAAGACTGAGATGGACATCATAAGATGACCTAGGGGTCAAAGGTTGGCCCAAGCCAGGGATCAAACCCTGAACTCCCAGTTCTCAGTTGTCATAGCAATGAGCTACGACGATCCCTATACTTAGTGTGCAGATTTTGGATATCTGAAATATTGTGAGTCTCAAGCAGTCATTTATCACATATTTTTATTCTATCAGGATTTTTTCCCTAATAGGGCATCTCCTTTTAGCTTCATTGATTGTTATTCTTAGAGGTTAATCATTCCAAACTTTTTGCACCCTAAAGGTAGACTAATTTTTGATCCTTGTTGGGTCATTTTTTATTTTGGTCAGACCAGCCATCTCTAGGTTTGGAAAATTTCCCCTAAAAATCACAAATTTTCAATATTTTTCCCACCGGGTCAAAAAATACCCGAGTCAAGGACAGGTCAGCCTTTTTATTTACTGCGGGTCAAGAGTTTGCTTGGGTCAGGTAGGGTCTGGTCAAGGCCCATCTCTAAGGCAGGTCCTCACCCTAATCCAAAATATTGTAGTTCAGATCAATCTGACATTGAAATTGTTGATGATTCCACTGTGGCCTAAAAGTTAGAGCAACTGAATGACAACTGGGAGGCATGGGGTTCATTCCCCTGGATTTGCCTTAATGAATCATTTCCAGTAAATGATTTTCTCAGTCAGGATTGATTAATGCGCAGAAACTTGATTCATTAATTGTCTCTTAATCTGTGGATTATGATTAGTTTAAACTCATTTGGATGAAATACATGAGCCACTGATAAATATTATTTACTAGCTGAGGTTTTGTTTTGTAAAAAAAATGTGTACTTCAGCTTATAGGGTTTCAAGCCCCCCAGGCCCAGGCGGGGGCGGGGGTCAAAATGGCACCAAAACCTTCCTTGGACAGGTGGAGATGTGTATGCAAAATTTCATCAAGATCAGTGCAGGGGTTTGGATTTCCATTAGCCCTCCACATACCAACAGACAGACAAACAAACTTCTGTACGCCCATTTTTGTATATAGAGAGAAAATAGAAGATGGATACTCAGATGCTTCATGTTTTTAAAATCTTAGTTGAAAGATTGTTGCATGCATTTTAGGGGCTCAAACTTCTGACTCCAGCCTTAAATCTTGTAAGTCAGCTAAATTAACAAAAAGATCTTTACATCAACCAACAACGGTAACCAATTAGTTGGTTTCAACTTAGAAAGCTTGCATTTGTCAGTGAGGATATGAGCCAAAAAACAAATGTCGAATGAGTGACAAAATAAAAAAAAGCTGATTGACAGTCGGCTCAAAATATTTCTAATGACATATTCAGTTTGAATCTAATTGTTGCGAAAAAATTTCTAATGGTTGTTGTATGGAGAAAATATATATATATTTCTTTCCAAAAATCTAGATTAATCACAACCTTATAATGAATTGACTACTTCCGTATTCATTAAGAGTTCCGATAAATCTACGGATATGTAAATAAGGGGAAAGAAAGAATTGGAGATGAACAGCCACTTCACTTACCCAACCATGCAAAGTAAATTGCTATCTTTTCTCCAAAATACTCTCTGATGTGGTCCAATGGCTGGTATTTGTACCATTTACCCCAACGGGCCCAGTAGTGATAAAGAATTTGACGCACATTCAGCTGTGTTGGTGGGGCCCCTGGACCAGGATGTTCAAATGGCCCCTGAAATGGAAAAACAATAATATATGTTTAATTTCAGGGAAGAATAATAAGAAAAGGCTTTCTTTAAAAAGCCTAAATGATTGTTTGTTTGTGTCGCATTTATTGGCTCATAGATTGTATAAAAAATACACAATTTTTCAAAAGCCAAATAACTTCATTAGGACAATAATAAAATGATATGATTAAAATTTGCCAAAGTCTTCTCCTCGTGGTGTTTCCACTTTCGTCAAACAAGGGGGAAAAAGCCTTCTTCAACAGCCTTCGAAGTGCGTTGCTCGAAAAGTCCTTTCCTATCCAGTCAACGCCCAATGAGTCAAGAAATCTGATTGAACTACTTTAATATAAATATCAGGATAAAATTGCCCCTATAATGGATTATTTTTTGTATTTCGCCTTTTGTTGAACCCTGAATATCATATCCATTTATGGTAGAAGAAGAGAGCTTGTGGTAAGAATGTATTATTCTAACACCACATCAAGTGAATGAGAAAAGTGCTGACTTTACAACAGTTCTTTGACTGAAAGTTGTGTCTTTCAGTTGATAAATGTGAATAAATGAGTCAATAGATAATTCTAATCTAGTATGTGCAAAACATTCAATACTGACTGAGAAAATCATCTCAGAAATGATTAATAAAGGCAAATCCAGGGGTCAAAGATTTTGCCCAGCCTGATAATTGAACTCCCAGTTCTCAACCAGTTGTCATAGCAATCAGCTACAACGACCCCCTCTCATTCTTAGATGGAAATGTCTTGTATTAAAGTTTGTTTAGTAAAAAAAGCCCATATTTTTGACAATCTAATTAAGCTAAAATGAAGAATTCAGATTGGTTTTCCCTAATTTGCACACATTTTATAGGTCTTTTTTTGCACATTTTTCTCATAAACTCTTATATATTGAACCTTTCCAGTTTCTTTATTACTTTCATGCAAGTTGGTAGAGTTTAGGAAATAGTATGAGAAATTTTTTCATTCTGACTTACATCATGTAGTGGAAATGCAGCTGTGTAAGCTCCTTCACCAACAAGTCTTTCAATTCCAACTTCACCTTTCTTCTCCTTTCCAAATGGGGCTGTGGCAAGAATCTCATAAACCATGCGGGAACGTTGAGCACGTGTGAAAAAAGAATCCAGGTCATCACTTCCTAAAAACCTATTAATAGGAATTCGTGTTAAAAAATTGTCAAGATATGCTCTAAATTTGGCACATGTTTTGGCAAACATAAATAATAAGGTAAGCAAAAATAATCAAAATCACAAAATATGCGAAAAATGAGAAAATTGGAAAGTCTCTCTACAGGTTAATTGAGTTATTCAAATTTTTGCTAATTTATGTTAAGTTGATACAAAATCATTCACATTCTGTGACATAATTGAAAAATTGCCATGAAAAAGGAGAAGAAAAAAGTTTCATCCTCACTTGTCAAGCTTTGTTGCCTTGAATGGACAAGTGTAATAATCAAGTGGCTTGTTGGGAATATCTTCATACATCAAGTTGGGAAGTCTCAATTTCGAAAGGACCCACTCTGACCAGTTTCCAGATGGATTTGGATGTGCCTTAGAAAAGTTTGGAAAAAAGTTTAAAAAAATTTTGGCAGATAGTGTATTCAAATAAGCTTATTTCTAAGTTTACAAACCACTTTCTAACAAAGTAAACTAATTTTGAGAATGCAGGATTGACTACAATAATATGGCTTCAGAAGTTTGACAAGCACAAAAAAGCATGATAATATATCAAATTGCTTACATGCAAAATCAAAAATTTTCCTTGTTCAAAACTTAAAAAATTTATTTGCATTAGGATACCATTTGTCTATTAACTCAATTTATATTTGTGTTGAGGAAGTTCAATTTCACATAAAGATAAAGAAATTGCAAGTTGAAATTTTATCTTATTTCGATAACGTTTTGATGAGGTTTTTTTTATAAACATATGTACCAAACAAGAATCCTTATAGGTCCTAAAAACAAACAAGAGGAAATTGGGGATGGAATTATAGGAAACTCGAGGATATGTGAAAGAATGGCATAAATAATTTTTAATTAGTAGTTTTGTCGATAAAAATGATCAAATCTACTGATAAAAACAGAGAGAAAAGTACAATTATCAAAATCTTCAGTTAAAGTGGTAGACATATAAATAAACAAGACAAGTACAAACATGGGGATGAACAAGCTTCAGGGTATGGTAAAGTTTCTTCATTTTCAAACTAAAATAATACAACATAACATTTATAGGGAACTTTTCTTAAGGTCCCAAGGGGGAATAAAAAGATACAAACATACAATACAAACAGAAATGACAGACAGCAACTTTTATTTCTACAACTAACAATGAAAGGTTTCTTCAAATCTCTAAATAAAAGCCCAATGGATTTAGGATCATGCACTGAGCTATTGAATGAAGGTGTGATAATAATAACAACATTTAAAACTAGACAACACTGCTAAATTTACATTTCACAACAATCTTTGTACCGTGGTTATGCTTAAAGCTCTTCGAATATTTTGGGCTATTTTCATCCCCAGGGATTGTTTGTCTGATAGTGAAGTATTAATCTGCAAAACAATTTTTTGTTAGATACAATCAACTTTGAGAAAATTTATGTAGAAAATATATTAAAGCCAATAAACAAATAGAGTTTACACCAAAAATAACTTTGGAGGAGGGAATAAAGTTTTAACTTTTAGGAGCTATGCTTTATATAGGTTAACATCCTGAACAAAAACCGGAAGTTGAAACTAAACTTAAAAAGATTCAAATACAATTATGGAACAAAAAACCTTTTAAATGTATTGCTCTCTTTAAAGTCTAATTAATTATTGAATTTGAAAATTCAGTGTGTTTGATAAATGAACATTCTTTTTACATTTTCATGGCTCTTTAACTGCAACTTCAAAACTTTTTTTGAACTGAAATGTGCATATTTTAAGGTCCATCTAGATTTATTCAATTAATTTTTGTGAAATTTTTTTATAATTTAGAACAAAAAGTCATTAGTATTATTATGACAGATGTGCAATCCTCCAAGGAAATAAGTCTATAGCTATTAGTGTGCAAATAATGTATGGGTTGTTTCTGTGGTTTTTAGCATGTTTAGGTACATTTTTAGTATGATTTTGATTCAGTAAACAACACTCATGGCTCACATTTGGGGTCTAAAACATGCTGAGGTTAAAAAAAGATGGTTTTTGATTCATTTTGCTTGTTTACACAAAATACATTGTTACTTTCCAATTTGAACTTCAAAAAAAAGAGGCAATTTTTTGAAGATGACAACAAGGAAAGGGATGTGGATTCATTCAAAACACTAAATCAAAAATCCTTACTTTGTGGTAAGTATGAACCTGTTCAAAAAATAAATTGAGAAAAGTATATTAGTTTGAAAAAATAACCAAAATGTCAAACGAGTATTTGAAAAATGGGGCAAGTTTTTTTTGACCATGTAGTAGTTTTTTGTCCTCATTTCCTGCATTTTTCTTTCTTTTGTGACATTTTTTTCTCAAATGTCAAAGTGCATCACCTGTAGACTAGTTTCAACCTTCTAAGATGTAAATAATGAAAAAATGTATCAGCACATTCCAATAGCATCTCTGCAATGCGACGCTCTCATGCCAAACTAAGTTATGAACTCAAGAGGATTCTTTTTTAGGCTTCAGGAAAAAAAATTAAATGAATATGTGCATCTTGGTCGATGATTCATTTACTTTTTCATTTGGGGATAGTAAAATGAAGAAAACATTCTTGTTAATCTAAGAGAATTTTTATTATCATAGAGTTGGATATATGATGAAAAGATTTCAAAGCTTAATGCTATATTGATCGAAATTATGGAGAAAAGATAGATCCAATTGTTGATTTTGAGAGAAAACTGTGATTAGTTTGTATATGTAAAATATTTCTTTTAGCATGCTTTTTGTCTGTGAAAAAAATTGTCTTACTTGTATAGGAGCTCGAAGGTTCAGCTCCTCAGCATAACGACAAAGAAGTGGCCAAGGGGCATGAAGTCTTATAAAATGAATAGTATTTTTCGTCTGTTCACGAACATCCTGATGAGAAATTTGATCAGTGAAAATGGAGAAAAAATATTTGCTTATATATGCAAATATAATTTTAATTATTGTGAACTTTCAAGATGACGAGCTTATTATTACAGAGCTAAAATCATATCAGTACTGAATAACTCTCATATTATTTCTGACTTTAAATCCTACAATTTTT
>Ga0194133_10010456_pt1 | contig 10444 bp, 12 predicted proteins | sample TA2KigOf40mmetaG_FD_155448 | JGI IMG/M metagenome (GOLD analysis project Ga0194133, IMG submission 155448) | Freshwater microbial communities from Lake Tanganyika, Tanzania - TA2015055 Kigoma Offshore 40m | ecosystem: Environmental > Aquatic > Freshwater > Lake | place: Tanzania: Lake... | reverse complement strand
AGATTTTTTATAGTCAGTGGGATCAAATTTACACTCCATTGACCACAGATCGAATTTCAGATACTTATTATTAAACTCTGTTTTTTCCAGGCAGAGGTTGCAGACCCTGCAACGATAAAAAAGCAAATAAACGAGGCACTTAGAATTGATCTTGAGACTGCTTGCAAACTAATGGAAGCTTCTGTCAACGATGCCATTTTAGCAGGTTTTTAAAAATTTAGTTATTGATTGAAGAGACTGCTTTTTAAACCTTCTATCTATTTCTTAAAGGAAACATTAACGGGGATGCGTTGAGAAAGCATGTAAACTTGGTGATTCAAGTTCTCGAGGCAAATTCAGTTTCTTCGGAAAGAGATGAACAAACTTGGAATAAGGCATTTAAAATTGTTGCACGAATTTCAATTTTTAAAATCCTTTTTATTCAAATTAGGTATTCGAAGCTGGAACACTTAAAACTGAATCTATAAAGAATGTTAGTGCTTCAATTGAAAAGGCAAATGTGAGTGTTAATAAAAAATATGTTAAAATACTTTTTGACCAGTGATAAAAAAATTAACCCTAAAGGCTGGAATAAAAAAAGTTATGGGGATCATTGAATCTGCCAAGGAAAGTCATGATACAGAAGCCAACCCTCAGATTGTCATAGCAGACGAGAAAGTGAACATAGCCTTAGCCAGTTTAGAAAAAGTCAAGTAAGTATTTTTTAAAAGCAAAAAGGGGTTTTGTTTAAATCCTGTCTTTAAAATACAGGAAAGATGTTGAAGCTATCCACAAAGAGTCTCTCATAGCTGAACGATACAGAGACTTGATAGAAGAGGGGAGGCATCAGTTCCAGAAGGAAATCGCAGCCATCTTACCACACGTCAATCTTAATCTTAGGGATGGGGCTCACTTGTCCCAAGACGAGCTGAATATGGTAATACAAACCAAGGCTATCTTCTGCTCATTTTTTGAAGATTTCCATGATAAGATAGTTTTCTTTTACGTTTTTTACAACTTGATCTTTCATTCAATACTTTAGTTTTTGGCTCATTCATACCAAAAAGTATGTTCGTTACAACAAGAATTAGCTAAATGGAAAACGTTCGAAAACGAAAGGCTTGATCAGGTAAATTCAAACAGAAATTTTTGTTGATTTCATTTCCCAATAAATAGTCACAATAACTGGGTATATTTCAGCTCTCGAAAACTTCAAGAACAACAGAGGAGGTACTAGATACAGAACTTGCAAACCAACGTAGGGATTTAGAACGTGAATTTCAACGAAGATTGACTTCGTTGAGAGATGATATGGAGAGCGAAATGCGCAACCAGGTAGTTATCAATGGGCATTTTCAAATTAAAATTTTCAGTAATGTAATTTTTGAACTTCATGCAGCTCCGGCGGCAAGCTGCTGCTCATTCAGACCACATTTCAGATGTCCTCGAAGTTCAGAAAAGCGAATTATCTCGTGTCCATGAAAGGTACTTTACCATAACTTATTGCTTGCTATTTAATGTTTGTCTGATGAGAGGGAATAACGTTTATCGATGAAGGTCATTGGATGAGGCAGTGCTCTCTGAACGTACGGCCTACCAAAAGGACATGGCCAAGGTTCTTGGACGGGTTGGAGCTATTGAACAAGCGGTAGAAGAGAGGGCACAAATTCATGAGGTTGGACAATAAAATAAAAACTTTAAAAAAGGACTAGTGCCTTAAATATTTCTCTCAATAAAGGCCACCAGAGATGCCCAAGCACTGTGGCTTGCTAGCGTGGCTGTAGGTCAAGCATTGCGGGACGCAGACGCAAAATCAGTCAAGCTAAAGGATGAACTTGTAAATTTGAAAGAACAGTTTGGTGACGATCAATACATCAGCTCAATACTTAGTGCAATTCCTGAACAAGCTGTCTCAGATGAGGGCCTGCCGTCAGAGTCTGTTCTTAGAGACAGGCAAGAATATAGTTTTTCAGAAGCTGGAAGTTAATTTCACTACGATTACTTTTTTAGGTTTTTTAAAGTCGAAAAGGTGGCGCAGCGTGTCGCTCTGGTTGAGCAAGATGGAGGTTCACTATATAGATACTTTTTATCATACCTTCAAAGCTTTTTCGTGATTTCTCGAGATCGTACCAACATGCCAGACAAAAATGTTCCTCTTGATGTGGACTCTTTAAACACATTTGACATTGTCAGCCTCGCAAGAGGGTGTATAGAAAGGAGTGATCTCGAGCAAGCTGTTAAATACATGACCCTTCTAAGGGATCAGCCTGCAAACGTCTCGAGAGACTGGATCATTGATGCCATAAGGCTTTTAGAGATGAAGCAAGCTTGCAAAGCTCTTATGGCCCACGCAGCTGCAGTCGGGAGCGAAGTGTTTCCAGAAAAGAAATAATGAAAAAGGGATATTTCTCTATTGATACAGTCCATGAGCGAATCGCATCTATTAATCAGGTTCCTTCTCACAAGAGAAGAAAAATTCAACTCTGAGGTTCTGACTATCGAACCGTATGAAGTCGCAGAAAATAAACCTTGTCAAACAACCTATTGAAATTTTCTTCTACTTCCATAAATATTGGGGTATGGAAAAATAAGTATTCTCAAATATTTAGAAAGAAGAATTTTACATTTTATTTGAAAAAAATCTTGTGTTATTAGAAACTAGGAAATGAGCCATAATATTTTCTCAAGACAAAAAAAATCAATCGGAATTTTAGTTTTTAATTCACTGAAAAAATTGAAAGAAATTGGAATATTTTATTTGAAGACGACAGCATCAAGCATGGCGCCAAGAACTTGAACGATATTAGAGGTCATGACGTGCTCGACCTTCTCTTCAAGGTGGCGTTTCGGATCTTGTTTACCAACATTCTTGATTGCTAGTTGTTCAGGGGTCATTTTTTCCTCTTCTTCCAGTGCCTTATCGTAGTTCTTTGCCAAAGTCAACATTTCTTTGACGATGTCCTGTGTTGAAAAGTGGTGATTACTGGACCATAATATGACTGACTAGCATGGTCTTAAGTTATTTTGACCTTTGAAAATAGCTTAATCAACTTTTTAAGATAAAATGCACTCACAGTATTCAAGTTACAATGATCGTTGTAGTCTCTGAGGGTTAATCCATCAATCCATGACTTTTTATTAAGGTTCATTAGCATTTGTTGCTCCAATTCATTTTTGCGATAGTTGATGCTAATTGAATAGTAGTGTCTGTTCAAACCGTGGATAAGAGCCTGTTAGAGAATCAAGCTGGTTTTACTTTGTCTTCACAACATATAAAATTACTAAAAATATTTTGGAACATTCGATCGTAAAATTTACCTGTATGGAAGGCTTCTGTAAGTGTCCAAGAACTGACGTTGCTTGTCTGGTGAAAATGGCAAAAACAGATGTTTTCAGTAATATTTATGAGGAAAATTTTTATAATGGTCTGTTTATAGAATATTTTTGATGCTTGTTTTGGGTAAAACAAGCAAATTTAAAAAAATGACTTATAATAAATCTTATTAACAAACCTGGGTTCTTGTCCCAAAACCATCATGTTGGGATTAATAAGTCGAAAAGCGTCAATCACAACTTTTCCTTTCACACTCTAAAAATATTTTTACGATTTCCAAAGCTTCTTTTGTGAGAAGGTAAAATCTAATAAGAAATGAAAATTTACCTGAATAGGATCAACTACAACTGCAACAGCTCTTTCTGATAAAGCCTCGAAAGATTGTTGGGTATTAATATCCACACCAGACAACCAACATCCAAACCCTGGATGGGAATGGTACCATCCAACGACCATTTCAGGTCGCCCCGTTTGGCGCAACATATCCAACATTTTGGCCTAATAATCGATATGAAAATTAAATCAAAACTTTATTGTCGCCTTGAATTAAGATTTACCTGAAAAACAGGGTCCACTGCTTCTACGGACACACCTGTACCAGATTGAGGCATAGCAAAAACGTCAATGACACGAACAGTGTATTCGTCAACAAACTCGCCCAACATTAAACCCATGACCTCCATAGGGACACCTTTGTTAATAAGAAAGGCAAACATTTTAGAAGCAAATGCTGATTTTCAAAAAATAATAGCTTGACTTACCTGCTCTTCCATGTTTCAACATTTTCAGAAGAGCTAATGAGGAGATGTAAACTTGCTCTGCCGTATCAACTGCTGGTGAATCTGTTTGATTGCTAAAAAAATAAATAAAGAGAATTAGAAACAAACTAGCTCATAATTAAAGTAACTAGACATTTTTTTAAGGTCTCACCTTGATGGTGGTCCAATCCCCATGGCCCCAGGATTCATTCTCAGGTATCTCTCCATTCTTATTTTGTTTTAAAATAAAATTTGAGATGGAAGTGAAACTTCTTCAAATTTAAGAATTCCAATGAGTCGTTGATTTGTGTGAGGAATAACTTTATTTCTTTATTCCAAAAATTGCAAATCATAACACAAAACAAAACAAGCACGTATAGATCTGTTGAACAGCACCCGGTGCCGGTGTTATTCACAGGCATCTAATTTACGTCATAACGTAATAACGTATTAACAGGTCTTGAAAAAGATGGGTAGTTGGGTTCAATTAACGCTAAAAGCAAAATAGCAAATAAAATTTAAAAACATTAAATCATTAATTCAGTAACCACTTGGCACTAACCAGTTAATCACCTCGTTGGTATATGTCCGGATGTTCCTTCAATAAGTGAGTGTAGTAATTCTGTTCTTTTTTGAAGCACCCACCAAGATTATCCTTAACGTTTTTTCGCTGTTAGAAATGGGCCCTGACACGACCCGAGCATACTTCTGATCCGCTATTGGGGCCAACCCGGGTATTTTTAACCCGACCCGAAGAGGGTGTGGAGATAAAGTCAACCAAACAGGTCAAGGCCCCATTGTTTTCCGGTTTAACTTAAAAGGGATGAGGGTCTGGGTGTCCAAATTTGTTTTTGAGCCTTCCCTTAATTGGTACATTCAAAACTGAAAATGAATGCATCTATACCAACTTACTCATTTAACTTTTTTCATATAATTATTTCTCTGTTAGTGACGGGTGTATACTGAGGACAAAAAAAATGTTATCAGCTCGACTTGGCCCAAGGCCGACATCTCAGCTTAAGATGGCATTGATAATGATGAAAATTATTGATTATTCATTCTATAACATGCATCTTAACAAGATTTTAAAGTTTATTTTAATTTGACCTGTGTAAGGGAAATTTTTTCCTTTTTAGTATCAACCCTGCTTTTTAACACATTTGGCTACCCACCTTAGCACCAGCTTACTACTTCACATAATTGGCTCGACAGGACCTCAAAAACTCAGCCGCGATTCTGCCCAGCCCATCACCATCTTTTGAATGAGACCTTTGATGTCTAAGGCTAACAGGAAGAAATGCACCACTCTTCTGGTCTTCCACCTTGCACACAACCACGTACACACTGCCCCACACCTTACTTTGTGTGTCTCACCTTCTCCCAAAATAACCATTAGATCCTGGCTCTCCCCCACTTAACCCTGCCTTAAATCTGAAGTAAGCTTACACTTTTGAAAAGGATTCAAGCTGCTTCCAGCAGTCATAAACAAAGCAAAACATGAAACCCTATTTTTCATTTATATTTAAAATGAGGATATTTGGGAGTTCAGGGTCTCAGCGTCCAAAATGCCCTCTTTTAGGGAATTTTCTTCAAACTTTGAGTGACTTTCAACTGGTCCCTCTCTGGATCTAGAATCTAAAGTGGGAGTCTTAGCTGCATGTGCAGGGCCTCTAGATCATCACCACTGGTGGAAGAAGGGTCCACACCATTTTAACAAACTGCTCATAGTGAACCCCAGAATATAGTTGGCTACAAGTTGTGAGGGGGGGCAGGCAGAAAAAAGTGAGGATATACTTAACTTTAGTACGAGAAACTTTTAGCCTAACCCGTTTTTTCAGCTCTGGCATCTAGCCACACCTTGGGCCTCACATCCAGTGTACAAAGGACCCATTTCTAATTTGCTCTTCGGCCAGAAACCTTTATTTTGACGATGGCTATAATGAAATTTCAAAAGATCAAGAGTACTAAGCAAAAAAAACGAGATAGTGTTAAGTTAAACCTAATACTTATTTTTTCAATAGGCCGAAGCTTGACTAATAAGTTTCCTCCAGTGAACATCATGCTTTTTGATGAGCCCTTGGAAGAAATACTTGACGACTTTGGAAGCAATTGGAAACAAAAATTCAAGTGGTATCTCGATAATATTACTGATACATAAAAGGGGTTAGAGAGCTAAAAGACTTTTCTCTAGATAAACTATGAAAAATTCACCTTAATATTTAATTTTTTCAAAACTGTTTCTAGATTGAGGAGGCTCCCTGCCATGGACAAGGTGGCTCTGAATATTTGCGGATCAGTATGGCCAGGTATCACACTTCAGAATATCCTCCTTAGTTTGGCGCAACCAAAACTTTCCTGCCTCTTTTTTTAGTTTAGTTTTCTCAATTCTGTGAACTCTCTGTCCTCCTCTTTATTTTACTTATGAAAAAATGCAAAAAGTTATCTGATGCAAATATTTAATTAATAAAATAAGACAATTCCTTTTATTTGTCTAAATGCACAAAAATCATACAAAAATTTTCACCAATATTCTAGGGATCCCATCAAAGATGACCTAAATTTACTGATGATGGGAAAGCAGCAACTGTGTGGAAGAGCAAGGCAGTTGGACATTTGACCCAATGTGCCCTTGTTCAGCTCTTGGAATAAAGCATGATTCCTAGAGCCCAGGTAATCAATTGTAGTCCCACGATTCAGTTAAACTTTATCTGAAATTAAACGATCATAATTGAAAAGGTAGCAACCATAAAATTATCTTTCCCATTTTAAACTCTTATTTGACAAGAAAAACAATTTAAAAAGGCCCTATGCAGACATGCAAATTAAAATGTATTATTGGATAGTTTGAAGCATAGAACTTCTAAAAGATTGGTGTTAAATATCTAAGACAGCATTTAGCTCATGAAAGTAAGAATTGGGCGGTTTTTACTTCTCTCATGAAAATGGATGATAAGAATCATGATATTTCTAGGCGTTCAACTCTCTTAGAAAAAATAGCCTTAATAAAATATTTGAAACGATGATTTTTGTAACAGAGAATTTGTCTGTTAACTCATCAATAAAATCAAGATGTTCTTTAAAGAATTATTCCTTACAAATTTCCAAATTTGATTAATAAGATTTTATGGAAGAATGTAAAAAACAAAAATAAAAAATAATTTTTGTATCTTAAAAAAAATGTTTTAGGATGGCTTTTCTTTTCTCGAATGGATTGTAGAAAACAAACTTTGCTTCATTATTTTCTTAAAATGTTAAAAAATATTTCGTGTTCCATTTGAAAGGCTCTGATATTGAATGTGTACCTCCTTAAGCACATATTTTCCAGGGATGGTTGAGGCGGGGATTTACGCTTTTTTGGGACAACCCAAGGGAGGACAATCTTGACTTTTCCCTTAAAAGATGGACCACTTGATCCTCCGAGTTTAGTTAAAATCAGAAGTGCAAAGTGAAAGGAACAGACAATAAGAGAGCCAAAGGTGAGGAAAATTAACATCTCTTAACATTTTTCCAAGTTTAATTTTTATGAAGAGATTTACCCAAGCCAGAGAATGGTTAGAGTGGTATGCAAGGCTTTGCCCTCATCTTTAAACAAGACACGGAAGACTTCCTCAGAAGTACTCAAAATCAGTTTTCAAAATATGCCTGAAGCAACAATCAAATCCATAGAGAATGGCGATTCATCAAAGACTATTTTCAGATGCCCCAACTTTGTGGATAACTTTCTAAGGTTTCAAATTTTTCATTCAATTTTGCAACCCTCTAAACTAAAGGCTCAATTGGTTTTCAGGACTGCAGAGAGTTTTGTTGAAGATACCATACCCCACACATACGATATTGGATGTGAGAATGGTTACAAGGTGGCTGTTCACAAAGTGGTTCTAGCTTCCTCAAGCCCATATCTTTACAAGGTAAGACCAACTATATCAGATTTTTTTCAAAAATGGACAAGTTTCAATTACTTTTCACTTAAAGATCTTCAAGAGCCTTTCTGATTGGAAACATCCATCTGTAATCGTGACAGGTATAACCTCATCCTTACTGAATCATTTGACTCGATTCATGTACACTGGGCAAGCTGAGGTGCCAAATGATGAAATCAAAAGCTTCCTGATAATGGCAAAAAACCTTCAAATAAGGGTAACACAAGATTAAATTTTTTCCAAAAAAACCTTATTTTGACAAAAACATCTTTTTTTAAAGGGTTTTGAAAATATCGAAGCAATCCCACTCAGCCCCACTCTAACTGATCATGAATACTGTTGTAACCAAGAGCAGAACAAGGGGCCAGTCGCTAACAACTTAGACCTTTTGGCAGCAGTAGCTTGCTCAATGTAATTTCTTTTTTATTTTCCTCATGATTACAAACTTTTATTAATTTCGTCTTGAAATAGGTCAAAAGTTGATCTTACACCATCCAATCCAGAAGAGGGGAAAAAAGTTTTCCCTAGAATGCCTTTGAAAATTGCGATTAAGTCTCCGGATTCCAAGTAATGATTCAACCTTTTGAATGCCTTTAAAAATAAATATTCATGCTTTTCTTTTTTTATATAGGTATTTTACAACAAACAAGGAAAATGTTTTCTCCTTGAACGTAACCAATAAGACTGTCTCAATGAAGGTTTCCAGACCTTTTAGCCAGGTCAACAACAACGAGGCTCCCTCTCCAAGACTTCTTAAGAAAATCAAAATTACTGCCAAAGAATATCATGAAAGGCCGACTGTGTTCCGAAAATCATCCATCACTTCGTCCCAAGAGGACTTCTCTGAATGGAAAAAGCAGTTGGGTGAGAGAAGGAAACGCCTTTCTGGAACTCTTAACCAAACTGGAGCCTGTTCAAAGCCGGCACTAAGTGACAATTCATATTTGGAATGCACTCCATCAACCTCATCATATTCTTCATCGGCATCACCCTCATCTGCTAAAGACGATGCTTATTTGACTTGTCTCCCCTCTACATCTTCTGGTATATCAGCAAGCACTGGCAAAACAACCACAAAGACAACAGCTAAGAAGTCTGCCCGTAAGACTACATCTAAGAGTGCTAACTGGAAATCTCGACAACCGATGGAATGTGAGGTCTGCCAAAAGATCTTCTCTAACAAATTCAATTTGAAACAGGTAATAACCTCAAATAATTTCATGTGATAAATGACTACTTTCATGTATTTTACTTTACAGCACGTGTACAACATGCATTTTAAGGGCGGCGAAGTGAAGTGTAAAGAGTGTGACAAACTCATTAAGAATAAGTGGTACCTCAGAAGACACATGGTAGTTATTTCATCAACTTTATTAAAAAAAGATCTTGATTTACAAAAATAATTTTTATTCTAGGTTACCTCTCACGGTGCTCCATTGAACAAAAAAAATACTGCGAAAACTGATGAGGACTCTGACGATGACTACAGTATGGAGGAAAGTTTCAAAGGCAATTACAAGAAATGAAAGAATATCGAACTACTACCAACAGGATCAGTGGATTTTTCTTAATCACAAGTGACATCATATTTTGTGAGATCAATCGACTGTTTCAATTTTAGACTCTCATTATTTAAAATCACACGCTGTGGATGATTTTGACAAAAATAAAGAAGTTTGAAAGAAACAATATTTTTTTGAGGGAAAATGTCTGTTGTCATCTGCTGGGACTTTAGGCCGAGTATCAAAATTAAAATATTTTACAACTTCTTGGTAAATCAAAGAGCTGGTCCAGAACCAAAGGAAACTAAGGTTCTATAGGTACCCATTCTCACTAAAACCACCACAATTTTAGAAAAATGTTTCAAGTTTAAAACTTTGTATTGTGGGAATCAATATTTCGGTTCACTTAAAGTTAAGATTTTTTCAAACGGAAATTAATTGGATAATTTTACTGTTTTTGGACCCTACATCCAGAAAAACCTTGAGTGGGCAAAGGCAAATCTGCTCATTTGCAATGAAAAAGTAGGAAACAAGAGTTGCAAGTAATTCTATTTAATTTGAATACTTAACAACAAAGAATTCAAATTTTCACTTGGGATTCACAAAAAAGTTCTTTCAAATTTCAATTTTCCAAGCAACCACTAACACCATCCATCTGCACCATCAAGCCCGTTCTACGAGAACCACATCCCATCATGAATTTTTTTTAATTTTATCCGTATAGTTTTAAGCAAAACATTTAGTTGTCAAATTTTATTTATAAAGAAAATTACCAAATTAAACTTAAAAAAAGCTCCTAATTCAAAAATTTTCTCCTATGATTAATAATTTATCATTTGGCTGATTTAAAATGAATAAACTGCTCTTTCTGAATTCGTTAGTTAATCAGCGTAAGTTTTTTTTGTAAATTGTTTGCTCAATTTATGTCTACATTTTTTCGTCGACCCAATG
>Ga0194133_10010453_pt1 | contig 10447 bp, 9 predicted proteins | sample TA2KigOf40mmetaG_FD_155448 | JGI IMG/M metagenome (GOLD analysis project Ga0194133, IMG submission 155448) | Freshwater microbial communities from Lake Tanganyika, Tanzania - TA2015055 Kigoma Offshore 40m | ecosystem: Environmental > Aquatic > Freshwater > Lake | place: Tanzania: Lake Tanganyika... | reverse complement strand
ATCCTAAAGGGGAAAAAAATCCTAAAAAACTTAGGAATAAGAATCTTAAAATTCTAAATGATCTTTATTTCCAACGCGTGCAAACCTCTCTTAAACTCATCACTCAAAATTTTGTTAATCTGACGATGAATACTAACTTTACTCATTCCATCAAAACATTGTGCTGAGATTTGAATCATAAAATGAGTTTGATTGTGAAGCTCTGGGTCTGATGCAATAAAGTGATTTTTGTGAAGATGGGAATTATTAATTACCTCTAAAAAGCTTGGGGCAAATTCTCGAATCAACTTCTCTCGAATTATCTCTTTCATTGCGTTAATAATTGTGTTAATAAATTGTTGATAAATAGCTACTTACAAACATTAAATATTTTATCAAAAAACTTATCAACTTTATTAACATTTTTTTAACAAATTTATTATTGTTAATAACTACAAATTTAACTATTTTAAATTGTTAATAACCATTGCAAAAGCTCTATTTACAATAATTTTAAATGTTAATAAAGTTGTTAATAATTTTTAATTAACATATCAACAGCCCTTATAATTATTACTAAAAATAATGAGAAAATTATATAATGTTTTAGTTAACAAAGAATGTTACAAAATTCCACCAATTTGGATTATGCGTCAAGCAGGTAGATATTTACCCGAATATCTAGCCACTCGTTCTAAAATTAACAATTTTTTAGACTTATGTTATAATCCTCAATTAGCTTGCGAAGTTACTCTTCAACCCATTAGAAGATTTGATTTTGATAGTGCGATAATTTTTTCTGATATTTTGGTAATCCCTGATGCTCTTGGAATTAAGGTTGATTTTATCAAAAACCACGGACCAAAATTAGCAGAATTTGATATCAACAAAGATCTAGCAAAACTTAAAATTACTCATATCAACCAAAACCTTGATCGGGTTTATGAAGCTGTGTCGCTTACCCGTTCAAAATTACAATCCGACAAAGATTTAATTGGTTTCTGCGGTGCTCCGTGGACCTTGGCTTGCTATATGATCGAAGGCGGAGGTTCAAAAAATTTTGATAAAGTTAGAGAGGTGGCAATTAAAAATTCCGAATTATTTGCTGAGTTGATTTTAATTCTGACTGACTCACTAAAGCTTTATTTAAGTTCGCAAATTAAAGCCGGAGCCTCGGTGGTAAAAATATTTGATTCATGGGCAGGAATTTTACCTCCAGAGCAAATTCAAAAATGGGTTATAAATCCAGCTCGAGAAATTGTTGATTTCATAAAACAGAATCATCCAAAAACACCAGTAATTTATTTTCCAAAATCAATCGGGGTTAATTATCAAACATTTGCAAAACAGGTTGATTCAGATGGTTTAGCGATTGATCAAAACATTGATAAATTATGGGCGCAAGATGTTTTGCAAAACTCCTTAAACAAAGTTATTCAAGGCAATCTTGATAATTTTTTATTAGCTTTTGGCGATAAAAAGCAAATTGAAGATGAAGTTAAAAATATTCTCAATTCCTTTGCTAATAAACCCTTTATTTTCAATTTAGGTCACGGAATTTTGCCTCAAACCCCAATCGAAAATGTTGAACTATTATTAAAAATTATTCGCAATCAATAACTATGAAACCTCAAGCGCATCAATACCTTCTTGAAATTGAAAATTATGTTCCAGGTAAATCAAAAATTACCAATAATTCTAAAAAAATTATCAAATTATCATCAAACGAAAATGCTCTTGGAGCAAGTCCAAAAGCTTTAAATTCTTATATCGAACATGTGCAAGAAGTATTTAGATATGCAGATGGGGCCTCTTCAAATCTTAGATATGCTTTAGGTCAAAAAAACAATATTAATCCAGAAAAAATCGTTTGTGGTGCTGGCTCGGATGAAATAATTTCATTTTTAACAAGTGCTTTTGTGGGAGTTGATGACGAAGTGATTTATAGCGAACATGGATTTTTAATGTATCCGATTTCAGCCAAAAGAGTCGGGACTAAGCCCATTAAGGTTAAAGAAAAAAATCTCAAAACCGATATTCATGCAATTTTAAACGCTATCACCAAAAAGACTAAAATAATTTTTATTGCTAATCCCAATAACCCAACTGGCTCTTATCTTAATAACTCTGAAATTCTTGAGTTAATTGCTAATGTTTCAAAAAATATATTAATCGTACTTGACCACGCATATCAAGAATTTGTAAATGTAAACGACTATTACGATGCTATAAAAATTGTAGATGAAAATCCTAATGTGGTACTTACGCGCACTTTTTCTAAGATCTATGGCTTGGCTTCACTTCGAGTAGGTTGGAGCTATTCTTCGTTAGAAATTGCTGAAATTTTAAACAAAGTGCGCGGACCATTCAATGTGTCGGGTCCTGCTCAAATATCTGCGCTTAGCGCTCTTAATGATGATAATTTTGTTCAAGAATCTAAAAACCACAACACTAAGTGGCTAAAAATTTATCAACAAGAGCTGTCTAAAATCAACAAAATAAAGCTCTATCCGTCAATTGCTAATTTTGTATTAATAGATTTTTTTAATACTGAAAATTGTCAAAAAGCGAATAATAAACTTTTAGAAAACTCGATAATTTTCCGTGAGATGAATGCTTATGGCTTACCATCATGCTTGCGTGCAACTATTGGCAATGACGAAGAAAACGAAATAGTTTTAAATATTATGAATAATATTTGTCATGGATTATAACGCCCTTTCATCTTTCGAGCTAAGTAACGCAATATATCTTTTAATTTTGATAATTGTTTTGTTGATGGGTTTTTCAAATCGACAAATGCCCGCTCAAAAAATTATCAAATATATCGCAATTTGGACTGTGATTGGCCTAGTTTTGTTGGCATTTTATAGTTTTCGATTTGAAATTAGCGATACCAAAGAGCGCATTTCTTCCGACCTTTTTCCTTCAAAAGCTATCAACAAAAATAATGAGCAATTAATCATTTCAATATCTCAAGATAATCACTATTACTTAACTGTTAAAATTAACAATGAGTCCGTCAAATTCATGATTGATACAGGTGCAAGCGATGTAGTTATCGACAAAAAACTCGCTTTAAAATTGGGCATAAATATTGAAAATTTATATTACGATAAAATATTTCGAACAGCGAATGGAGAGGTGGCGGGTGCTTCAACATATTTTAACGAAATAGATGTGGCGGGTGTCAAGTTTTATAATGTTTCGGCTTCGATTACTAGCTCGGAACTGACAGTTCCATTGCTTGGGATGAGTTTTTTAAAGCGATTATATAAATATGAATTTTATCGTGATAAGTTAGTGTTAACCCTTTAACACGCATTTAAACTTAAATATTAATCGGTTTTTATCCCTTTTTTTAGATAAAAATTTTTTATTAAAATTTTGTTAAAAGCACAAATTTTAATTTTTAAAAACCAAAATACTGATAGCATATTTTCTTGTGATGAGTTAAATCTTTATCCTTAAAGCCACATTCATAATTAATCTAGCAAACAATTTCATGGAAGAAAAATACATCAAAGTCGTCGGTGCCAAAGAGCATAATTTAAAAAATGTCAGCATTGAAATTCCAAAAAACGAATTAGTAGTTGTAACTGGTCTTAGTGGGTCAGGCAAGTCTTCGTTGGTCTTTGATACTATTTATGCCGAAGGACAGCGTCGTTTTATCGAAAGTTTATCAGCTTATGCGCGTCAATTTTTAGATATGCAAGACAAGCCCGATGTCGAGTCTATAACCGGTCTTTCGCCGGCGATTGCTATCGATCAAAAAACCACTTCGCGCAACCCCCGTTCTACGGTTGGGACTGTTACCGAAATTTATGATCACTATCGATTACTATTTGCCAGAATTGGAGTGCCTTACTCGCCAGCCACAGGAAAGCCTATTCAAAGTCAATCGGCTTCGGTAATTGTTGATAAAGTCTTGTCGCTTCCAAAAATGTCTAGAATTTATATTTTGGCTCCGATTGTCCGCGCGCAAAAAGGTGAGTTCAGAAAAGAGATGATGAATGCAAGAAAGCAAGGCTTTCAGCGCATAAAGGTTGATGGCAAAATCCATGATTTAAACGAAATTCTTCCGCAATTAGACAAAAACAAAAAACACGATATTGAAATTATCGTTGATAGAATTGTTATTGCCGAAGATCTAGGCAATCGCGTCGCTGACTCGGTTGAAACTGCTCTCAAAATTGCCGATGGCTTGATGTGTATTGAAATTGTAAGTTTCCCAGACAGTTCAAGCGAAATTAAATCTGGCGCCAAACCAAAGCTCAAAAAATCAACTGCAAAATCCGGCGAAATTATTGAAGAAAATTTCTCCAATTCATCAAACGAGCTTTTGAATGCCAAAGTAGGCGAAGTGGTTTTGTTTAGTGAAAAATTTTCTTGTCCAGTATCGGGTTTTACTATCTCAGAAATTGAGCCAAGATTATTTTCTTTTAATTCGCCATTCGGGGCCTGCAAACATTGTGACGGACTTGGAATCGAGCGTTATTTTAGCACTGATTTATTGGTCGAAGATGAAAATTTGTCTTTGCGCCAAGGTGCTATTTCGATGTGGCAAGGTGTTCAAGAGCGTTTTTATCAACAAATATTGTCGGCCATGGCGAGCCACTATAAATTTAGTCTTGATGTGCCTTTTAAAACCTTGCCCGACGAAATCAAAAACAAAATTTTTTATGGAACTGGCGATGAAGAAATCGAGCTTAAAATTGAAGATGGACTCAAGGCGATCAAAATAAAAAAATCATTTGATGGAATCGTTAATAGCCTAAAAAAGCGTATCGAAGAAAAAGCCAACGAAGATGGTGGTGAAGAGTTTTTGAAATATCAAGCAACCAAAAAATGCGAGGTTTGCGATGGTCATCGTTTAAATCCTCAGGCTCTTTCGGTTAAAATTGGCGGGCTTCACATTGGTGAAGTTAGTAGGTTATCGGTCGAAAAATCAATTGACTGGTTTAAAAATTTACCAAAAGCCTTGTCCCCAATGCAATTGCAAATAGCCGAACGACTTCTGAGCGAGATAAGGCGACGACTTGGATTTTTGTCGAATGTTGGTCTGGAATACTTAACCATTAATCGCGAAGCCGGAACGCTATCGGGTGGTGAAGCGCAACGCATTCGCTTGGCTTCGCAAATTGGCTCAGGATTGTCGGGTGTAATTTATGTTTTAGATGAACCATCGATTGGACTGCATCAATCTGATAATGATAAGTTGATAACCACCTTAAAAAATTTGCGCGACCTTGGAAATTCTGTTATCGTGGTTGAGCATGACGAAGAAATGATGCGCGAAGCTCAATATCTGATTGATGTGGGTCCCGGAGCTGGTATTCACGGTGGAAAAATTATTTCGTCGGGTAAGCCTGATTTTGTTATTCAAGATGATAATAGTGTTACGGGACAATATTTGAGTGGCAAAAAAACCATCGATATTCCAAAAAAGAGACGCAAAATTGAAAGTCAAAAAGTTATTCGTCTCAAGGGTGCAACGTTAAATAATCTTAAAAATGTTGATCTAGAGTTGCCCCTTAAAATTTTTGTTGCGGTATCTGGAATATCAGGTGGAGGAAAGTCTAGCTTGATCATCAAAACACTATTTCCGGCTCTCGATAAAATTATCAATAAAGCTCGCGTTATGCCGGGGCCTTATCAAGGTCTTTCTGGGCATCATTTAATTGATAAAATTATTGAAATCGATCAATCGCCAATTGGCAGAACCCCTCGCTCTAACCCTTGCACTTATATTGGAGCTTTTACATTTATTCGTGAATTTTACGCCAATCTACCTGAGTCAAAAGCGCGAGGTTATAAAGTTGGAAGATTCTCATTTAATGTTAAGGGCGGTAGATGCGAAACTTGTCAAGGCGACGGCGTTATCAAAATCGAAATGCACTTCTTGCCAGATGTTTATGTGCGTTGCGAAACCTGTCATGGCAAGCGCTACAACCGTGAAACGCTAGAAATCAAATATAAGGATAAATCAATCTCGGATATTCTTGAAATGACCGCTGAAGACGCATTCGGTTTTTTTTCAAACATGCCTCATATTCAAGAAAAGTTTAAAGCCCTCTGCGATGTTGGTTTGGGCTACATTAAAATTGGACAAAGCGCTACGACGCTCTCTGGTGGCGAAGCGCAACGCATCAAGTTAGCTAAAGAGTTGAGTCGAAAGGCAACGGGCGATACTTTGTACATACTCGACGAACCCACAACAGGACTGCATTTTGAAGACATCAATAAATTGTTAAAAGTTTTGCACAAACTTGTTGACGCCGGTAATTCTATTTTGGTTATCGAGCACAATCTCGATGTTTTAAAAACCGCTGATTGGATCATTGATATCGGGCCATCGGGCGGAGAAAAGGGTGGATATATCGTTGCCCAAGGAACTCCCGAAGCTGTTTCTAAAGATAAAAATTCGGTGACCGGCAAATATCTTGCAAAATCGTTAAAATCTTAAATTAAATGCAATCTATCACGCTCCAAGAATCCATGCTGGGTTATTCTTATTTGGTTCAAAAGGCCATGGACGAATTATTGCCGGCCAATTATTCTGAATCCAAAATAGTTGAGGCAATGCGCTACTCGGCTTTATCGCATGGCAAAAGAATCCGCCCATTTTTATTGATGGCAAGTGCAAATATTTTTGGATTTCCTTCTGGCAAAACTATAGCGGTGGCATGCGCTCTTGAGTTTGTTCACGTTTATTCGTTAATTCATGACGATTTGCCGGCTATGGATAATGATGATTTTCGGCGTGGCAAATTATCAAATCATAAAAAATTCGATGAGGCGACCGCAATATTGGCTGGGGACGCCCTTCTAACCTATGCTTTTGAAATTTTGTCAAAGCCTGAAGCGCACCCAAATCCTGAAATTCGTTGCGAAACTATTAGAATCTTAGCTAGTTCGGCCGGCTATAAAGGTATGGTGGGAGGGCAAATGATCGATATCGAAAATATCAATAATCAAATTTCTAAAGAACAAATTGTTAATATTCATCGACTCAAAACCGGAGAGTTGTTTATGGCTTCTGCTGAATGTGGAGCAGTTCTAGGTGGCGCCACTAGCGAAGAGCGCAAAGCGATTCGATATTATGCTCATGATCTGGGTTTGGTCTTTCAAATTAAAGATGATATTCTTGATCATAAAGAGGGCTTGATTACAAATCCAATAGATGAATTTTCGCATAAAAAGCCCAAAGAAAATACCAGCATTGTTGATATAATAGGTTTAGAAAAATCTTATCAACAGCTTGATTTTATTAAAGAGCAAGCCAAAGAGCATATCAGAATTTTTGGAGAAAGGGCTCGTTTATTGGTCGATTTAGTAGATTTTGTTGTTAATAGAACTAAATAACAATTAATCAAAATTAACTATAGTTGTTGTATAGAAACCAAAAATAAATCTTTTTTTAAGAATCCCTGTTGACAAACTATTTCGCAATCCTATTTTTTGCCCTTGCTTACATTTCTGATAAAAATCCCTCGACAAAATTGTATAACAATTTTTAAAAACGGCTTTTTGTTGCGATATGTTTGCGCCTTCAAGTTTAGAAACAAACCTATTTTAAAAACATATGAAAAAATTTTCACTAATCCTTGCGGTTGTTGCTTTGTTTGCTTCTTCTGCTAATGCTCAAACCCAAGCTCCAGCTTCTTCTGCGGTCGTTCAAGTTCCAGTTGCTGGTTCAGTTGAAACTCCAAAAGCTGAAGTTAAAAAAGCTAAAAAAGCTAAAAAAGCTAAAGCTGAAGTTTCTAAAGATGCTTCTTTAACCCCTCCAGTTGTAGTTCCAGTTCCAGCTGAAAAAAAATAGTTTGATATTTTAAATCGGATTGTTTCTAACGATGCAATCCGATTTTTTTTGGGATTTTTTTTGGGATTTTTTTGGGATTTTTTTGAAAAAACCCTCCTAAAGCCTTTGTGGTAAAAAAACTTGCAGTTTTTTTATCAAATTTTACAATCCCACCCTTACTAAATTTCTGCTACAAATTTCCATAAATTGAACAACGAAATTTACCAAATAATTTTCGCTAAATTTATAATAAATTCCTTTTCTAGCCGGATTAGCTCAGCGGTAGAGCAACTGTCTTGTAAACAGTAGGTCGTCAGTTCGAACCCGACATCCGGCACCACTAAAATCTTTATCCATACAAATTATGCAGCTGTTGTTTTCGATGCTTTTTTCGTTGCTCATAAATTTGTGGGGCGCGATTGTTCCTTTGATTTTTTTATTACCCTCTGCACTTTTTAGAAGCAGAAAAATTGCCGATTTTGGCGCCAAAATTTGGTCAAAAGTTTCTATTTGGATGTTAAAAAAAATATGTGGAGTCGATTACAAAATTATTGGCGCTGAAAACATATTACATGAACCATGTATCTTTGCGTGCAAACATCAGTCGATGTGGGAAACCATAATAATGCATTTGATAATTAAGCGTCCAGTCTATGCCTACAAAAAAGAACTTGAGTTAATCCCTTTTTATGGCTGGTTTTTAAAAGTAATGAGCGGAATAAAAGTTGATCGCAAAGGCGGTGCGCACTCTCTTAAAAGCGTTGTAAATCAGGCTAAATATTATCTTGCTCACGGCCAATCGATTGTAATTTTTCCGCAAGGAACGCGCGTTGGGGTTGGAGCAAAAATTGACCAATACCCTTATCAATCGGGCATAAGCGCCCTTTACAAAGCCTGCAATGTTAAGGTTGTTCCGGTTGCTCTAAATTCAGGAATTTATTGGCCAAAACGCGGCGCCATAAAAAAGCGCGGAACTATTTTGATTGAATTTTTGTCGGCAATTGATGTTGGTTTACCAAGGCATGAATTTGAGAAAGAGTTAACTCAAATTATTGAAGAATCTAGCGCTAAATTAGCTATTGATAAAATCGATGTAAGCATCGCTTAATATTTTTGCGATTGATGGGTTGCTAGCCGATTTTTTGCCAGCGATTTCTTGGTTATTAATATAAAAAACAGGCCTAATTAAAAGGCTTGAGCTAGTTAAAAATACTTCCCGTGCTTTCATAATTTCTGCTACTGAAAATTTTCTTTCAATCACGCCAATATTGAGATTTTTTGCGAGAGCGATAAGTCGATTCCGAGTTATTCCGCATAAAATATTATTATCAGCCGGATGGGTGATTAGATTGTTTTTATCGTCAACCATAAAAATATTCGCATAAGTTGCCTCGGTTACAACATTATCTCTTATAAATAGCGCGTCATCAAATCCTAAGTCTTTAGCTTTTTGATTAGTAAGAGTCGAAGCCAATAAATTGACAGTTTTTATATCGCAACGATGCCATCTAATATCTTGGGAGGTCATCACTTTAAACCCTTTGACAAATTCTTCGTTGCTTACCAATTTGCGCGGTGAAACCGTAGCGCAGATGGTTGGTTTTATGTTTTTTGGACAACTTGGGTGGCGTTGGGCAGTTCCGCGAGTAATTTGAATGTAACAAGTGGCAGATTTATCAAAATTATTTTTGGCGAACAATTCTAGTTGAATTTGTCGGAGCTGTTCCGCAGAAAAACTATGCTCAATATTAAGTTCTTTTAGGCTCCGCATTAAACGGACTAGGTGAGGTTCGCCATCAATAAGTCGACCATTTTCAAACAATGTGACTTCGTAAGCCCCATCGGCAAATTGAAATCCTCGATCTTCTATATGCACCATGCATTGCTCATGAGGCAAAAATTGTCCATTTAAGTAAGATATTCGGGACATGTTATTGTTAAGAGTATGTTATTGTTAAGAGTTGATTTTGAGAATTGATTTTCCGGCGTATCGAGCTTTTGATCCTAAGCGATTTGATATACGAAGAAGTTCGTTATATTTTGCAGTTCGATCTGAGCGACATAGCGAACCAGTTTTGATTTGTCCAGCATTGGTGGCGACCGCAATATGAGCGATCGTGGCGTCTTCAGTTTCGCCCGAGCGATGAGAAATTATATTGTTATAATTGGCTTTTTTGGCGATATTTACGGTTGCTAGGGTTTCGCTAAGAGTGCCAATTTGATTAGGTTTAATCAATACGGCGTTGGCCATACCTTTTTTTATGCCGTCGGTTAAAATTTGTGGATTGGTTACGAACAAATCGTCACCAACTAGTTGAATTTTATTGCCCAGCTTTTGAGTCATGGTTTGCCAGCCCGTAAAATCATCTTCCGCCAGCGGGTCTTCAATTGAAAAAATCGGATAATTATTCACCAAATTTTGATAATACTCGATCATTTCGAGGGACGAGAGTTTTTTGCCCTCGCCTATCATGTTATAAATTCCATTGTCATAAAATTCAGATGACGCGCAGTCAAGGGCCAGCATAATGTCGTCGCCAAGTTTGTAGCCAGCCTTAACAATAGCTGACGATATAAGATCAAGAGCCTCCATGGCTGAATCAAGATTGGGAGCGAATCCGCCTTCGTCACCGACGCTGGTGCTAAGATTCTTTTGCTTAAGAATAT
>Ga0194133_10010450_pt1 | contig 10448 bp, 9 predicted proteins | sample TA2KigOf40mmetaG_FD_155448 | JGI IMG/M metagenome (GOLD analysis project Ga0194133, IMG submission 155448) | Freshwater microbial communities from Lake Tanganyika, Tanzania - TA2015055 Kigoma Offshore 40m | ecosystem: Environmental > Aquatic > Freshwater > Lake | place: Tanzania: Lake Tanganyika... | reverse complement strand
CGCGGGGGCTCCCGGGGTGGACCGCGACGCTTCGATGACGACCGGCCGCGTCGACCGCGCCGCGACGACGATGGGCCTCGTGGGGGCTCCCGGGGTGGACCGCGACGCTTCGATGACGACCGGCCGCGTCGACCGCGCCGCGAGGACGACCGTGATCTGTCCGACGCCGCGAAGAGGGCGCGCGAGGTTCGTCGTCGCACTGGCGGCCGCGTCACGACCGGCGAGATGTCCTCCCGTCCGACCCGAGAGAGGGTCGAGTGGATCGATGAGGGCAAAGCCGGTGTGCGCCGCACCGAAGCGACGCGGGCCAAGACTCGCCCCAGGGCCGCTAAAGGGGGTCGTCGCGAACTTCGTGCGCTCGATGATGTTGTTGAGGAGTTCGAGAAACGGCTCGGCAGGAAAAACTCCGGACGCGCAATCAAGCGATACGAAGCCGCACTCGTGCCCTTCGAGGCGAATCGATACGACGAGGCGCGCAAAATGCTCCTGCCCATGGCCAGGGAGTACAACGGCGTCTCTGCCATTCACGAGATTCTCGGATTGTGCCTGTACCGCTCCGGTAACTGGGCGGCGGCGGCGCGTGAATTGGAGCGTGCACTCGAGATCAATCCGAGGTGGCTCTTCAATCATGCGGTTCTCGCCGACTGTCACCGGGCCCTCGGAAACCACGCGCGGATCCTCGAGTTGTGGGAGGAGTTGGCGGCCGCGTCGCCGAATGCCGAGATCGTCGCCGAGGGTCGCATCGTGGTCGCGGGATCGCTCGCGGACCAGGGCGATCTCAACGGCGCGATCTCGATGATGAAGACCGCTGCGGATGATCAATCACGTCCCGGCGAGCATCACCTGCGGCTGTGGTACGTGCTCGGGGACCTGCACGACCGCGCCGGAAACGTGATCCTGGCGCGTCAGTTCTTCGAGCGCGTCGCTCGTCATGAACCCGAGTTCTCCGACGTTGCCGAGCGTTTGTCGGTCTTGGGCACTTGACCGGGTGGCCATGTCGGGTTTGCCGGCATGGCTGCGAGTACCGTGTCCAAGGGAGAGAGACGACCATGAACGCCGATCAACTTGCGAGAATGCGCACGGGCAGGGGCTTCATCGCTGCACTCGACCAGAGTGGCGGAAGCACCCCCAAGGCCCTCCGGCTCTATGGCATCGGGGAGTCTGAGTACTCGGGAGAGAACCAGATGTTCGATCTGATGCATCGGATGCGAGCACGGATGGTGACCAGCAAGGAGTTCGATGGAACGAGGGTGCTGGGCGCGATCCTGTTCGAGGGAACCATGGACCGCGACATGGAGGGTGTCGGCAGCGCCGAGTACCTCTGGACGAGGAAAATGGTTGTGCCGTTCCTGAAGGTGGACAAGGGACTCGCGGACGAGGCCGATGGAGTCCAACTGATGAAGCCGATGCCCGACCTCGAGGCGCTCCTCGCGCGCGCCCGGGAAAAGGGGGTGTTCGGGACGAAGATGCGCTCGGTGATCAAGCAGGCGAGTGCGAGCGGTATCCGTGGCGTTGTCGCCCAGCAGTTCCTCGAGGGGAGGCGGATCCTCGGGGCAGACTTGGTACCGATCATCGAGCCGGAGGTCGACATCCATTGTCCGGACAAATCCGTTGCCGAGTCCCTCCTGAAGGCCGAACTGCTCGCGGAATTGGACAACCAGGCCCCTGGGTTGCCAGTCATGCTCAAATTGACCCTCCCGGAGGTCGATGGCTTCTACGCCGATCTCGTGGCGCATCCGGCGGTCGTGCGTGTGGTCGCACTCTCGGGTGGGTACAGCCGGGATGAATCGAACGCACGACTCGCGCGGAACAACGGCGTGATCGCAAGTTTCTCCAGGGCGCTGACCGAGGGTCTGTCGGCGGGCCAGTCGGACGCCGAGTTCGACGCCGCCCTCGGTGCTTCGATCCAGAGCATCTACGACGCCTCGATCACCTGATCCTCTCCGAGGGCATCCCCGAACCGGATTGCTAGTCGAGGGGGCGCAGCACCATCCCGGTCCGCAATTTCGGAGTGAAGAAGGTCGACTTCGGGGGCATCAGATCCCCGGTGTCTGCCGTCCTGCGAATCTCCCCGAGTGACACAGGCCTGATCAGCACTGCCGACTTCGCGCGCCCCCCTGCGAGGGCCGTGAGCACGTGCCCGACCCCGTGCTGGTAGGCGACGACATGCTCGGTTGTCGAGAGTGTCCACTCCAGACGGGCGCTGTCGAGAGCGCGGACACCGTCGAATGCACCGTCCCGCTCGGCGAGGAGAACGCCGTGCCCGCCGGGGCCCACAAGGCAGATGCAGCCCCGCTCGTCCATGTCGGCGATCGTGGAGGGACCCACGACCACGTCGCCGATCTCGCGATAGCGCGTCCCGAGAGCCGCCAGGAGCTCGTCGTGGGAGAGGTCGTAGATGCGGTGGATCGCCGCCACGCTGAGCTGGTCCTCGACCAACTCTTGCACGAACGTCATCGTCGTCTCGGAGCCCGGGAGACCCGCTGCCCGCATCTCGTCGCGGTAGGCGCGACTGATCGCATAACGATGGTGACCGTCCGCGATCAGCACGGACGACGACGACACGGCACCGCAGATGGCCGAGATCCTGACCGGGTCGGTGACGGCCTCGGCGACATGTTGGACGGCGTCAGCCGTGGCGGTCGCATAGACACGACCTGGCTCGACCAGCAGTGCGCTCAGCCCGCTCGTGAGCGAGAGTCCCCACACGGGGCTCAGGTTGTGCCGTGTCGCTCGCGTGAGGTCGAGACGGTCGCTCTTGGCCTTCGGGGTTGTCTGCTCGTGGGGCAGGACACCCCCGGCACCCTCGTCGACGACTTCGAGCGCACCGATCACGCCCGAGACCGTCCGTCCGTGTCCGGCCTCGTCGCGGAAGGTCATGCGGTAGATCGTCAGGCTGGGAACAGAGTCGCGGACGGTGACACCAGATCGCGCCCATGCCGCGAGGGTGCTCGCGGCGCTCTGGTAGCGCGACGGCCCGTCCCGCTCCATTGGATAGTCGACAAGCACGATGTTGTGCGGTGATGCGGTGGCGAATTGATCCCTCTCGATTTCGCCGAAGACGTCGTACGGGGGTGAGGTGTGGTCGGTGACGTCGGTGACCCCGGCAAAGTGAACAGCGTCGAAGGGCTCGAAGCGGGGCATGTGCCTAGGGTGTCACCTGTGGAGTCATCCAACAAAACCGCGAGTCGGGCCGAATGAGGGTCCGTGTGGTGCTGCTCGACATGGACGGCGTGGTGTGGCTCGCACACCGCGAGATACCCGGTTCCTCGGAGGCAGTGGAGATTCTGCGCGCCTCGGGCGCGATCGTGGGCTTCGTGACGAACAATTCGTTCTCCACGCGAGACGACCATGTCGGTCACCTGGCTGCGATGGGCATCGAAGCAGGAGCCCATCTCTACACCTCCGCGATGGCGGCATCGATGGTGGTGCCCGCGGGGGCGAGGGTCTTCCTGTGCGGTGGCAGGGGTTTGGCCCAGGAGTTGGAGAGAGTCGGAGCCGAGGTGATCCTGGCTCACGAGAACAGGGGAGTCGAGCACGTCGACTCAGTCGTTGTGGGGCTGCACCTGGAGATGGACTATGGGACCGTGTCCGACGCCGCGCGGCTCGTACGCAACGGGGCACGGTTCATCGCCTCCAACGCCGATCCCGTGTATCCGACGCCGGATGGCCCCGTTCCCGGTGGTGGCGCCGTTGTTGCCGCGATCCAGACGGCATCTGGAATCGCACCCCTCGTGACGGGCAAACCGCATCGCACGATGGTCGATCTCGTGGTGGGCTCGCTCGGTCGCCTCGACACCGGTGATGTCTGGTTCGTGGGTGATCGCGCGGACACTGATGGCGGATTCGCGGCGGCCCTCGGGTGCCGATTCGCCCACGTCCTGTCGGGGACGGACATCGAGGGGAATCCGACCGCCGATCTCGTGGCGAGGGATCTCGCGGCGGTCGCCGATCACCTCGTCGGGGGGAATCGTTGAGGACGCGACTCGATGCGGCAATGGTTGCGAGGGGACTGGCGACATCGCGGGGCGAAGCGACCGATTTGATCACCGCGGGAAAGGTGACGGTCTCGGGTGCGCCCGCCACCAAGGCCTCGCGATTGGTCGAGCCCGGGGAACCAATCGTGGTGTTGGCGGAGAGGCGTTGGGTGGGTCGCGGTGCGCAGAAACTCGAGCACGCGCTCCTGCACTTCGGGATCGATGTTGCCGGCCGGGCGGTGATCGATGCCGGCTCGTCCACGGGCGGGTTCACGCAGTGCCTGCTCGAGCGGGGCGGGCGTCTCGTGGTGGCGATCGATGTGGGGACGAACCAGTTGCACGAGTCCCTCCGCGCCGATCCCCGCGTGGTGGTCCGCGAAAAGACCGACATCCGCGGGGTGGAGGCGTCATCCCTCCCGGGTCCGTGTTCGTTGTTGGTCGCCGACTTGTCGTTCATCTCCCTCGTGACGGTGATGCCGACGTTGATGTCGCTCGTGGCCCCGGAGGCTGGTCATCGGACCTGCGAGATGATCCTGCTGGTCAAGCCCCAATTCGAGGTCGGTCGGGCCGAAGCGGCCCGCGCCAGGGGTGTGATCCGGGACGAGAAGTTGCGGAGCGAGGCCCTGGACCGGGTGGCCCGGTGCGCAGAGGGGCACGGTGGCACCGTCGTCGGCACTTGCCAGTCCCCGATCACGGGCACGGAGGGCAACGTCGAATTCCTGATGCACACCAGACTCGTCCGGTGACCGTAACTTTGACGGGGTGGCGTCAAGCACTGTGATCGGTCTCGTGGTCCATCGGTACCGCGATGATGCGGTGGCACTGGGCGAGGCTGTGTCGAGTTGGGCACGCACCCGGGGTCTCGAGGTCGTGGATCTCGAGGGTGCCGATCCAGTGCCCGATCTGGTCGTCTCGATCGGTGGGGACGGCACGATGCTGCGTGCCGTGAGAGCCCTCCGAGGCGAGCCGGTCCCGATCATCGGAGTGAACATGGGGTCCCTCGGATACCTCGCCGATGTCGAGGCCGACTCGGCCATCGGGGCGATCGATACGTGGTTGTCCGGCTCGCCCGACAACGCGTGCAGAGTCGAGGACCGGATGCTGCTGGATGTCTCCGTGGATGACGCCTCGGGTGGCCCCTTCTCGGCACTCGCACTGAACGAGGTCGTCCTCGAGAAGCGCGATGCCGGTCACACTGTTCATCTCGCGGTCGAGATCGACGGCGCACCATTCACCACGTATGCAGCCGACGGATTGATCATCGCGACCCCCACCGGCTCGACGGCCTACTCGCTCTCGGCGCGAGGGCCGGTTGTGTCGCCGAGGCTCCGTGCGATCCTCGTCACCCCGGTGTCTCCCCACATGTTGTTCGACCGCTCGCTCGTGCTCGATCCGGGCGAGGCGGTGAGGATCGAGGTGCTGGACAACCGCGCCGCGACCGTCTCCCTCGATGGTGTGTCGCTGTGCACGCTCGACACCGGGGGAGTCGTCACGGTGGCAGCAAGCGACAAGACCGCCAGATTCGTGCGATTCGGCGCGGCCCGGTTCCACGAGGTCCTGAAGTCGAAGTTCGGACTCGCGGATCGTTGACCGCCCGTGCTGGTCGAACTCTCGGTCGAGAATCTCGGGGTGATCGAGTCGGCACGCGTTGATTTCGGTGGGGGTTTCACCGCCCTCACCGGTGAGACGGGCGCGGGCAAGACGATGCTGGTCGAGGCGATCGGCCTCGTCGTGGGGCGGCGCGCCGATGCCGACGTGATTCGGGCTGGCTGCGACGAGGCGCGGGTCGATGCCCGCTTCACGAGATCAGACGGCAGCGAGGTGATCCTGACACGCATCGTCCAACGCGGGGGCAAGTCGCGCGCCTACGTCAACGGACGGATGGCAACGGTGGCTTCCCTCGCCGAGGTGGGAACCGACTTGCTCGACATCCACGGCCAACACGCCCACCAGCGGCTCCTCGGCGTGCCCGCGCAACGTGGAGCCCTGGACGCGTTCGCAGGAATCGACCTCTCCGATCTTTTCGATGCGCGCGACCGGGTCGCCGAATGTGAGGCCGCCCTCGCGGCAATGGGCGGCGATGACAAATCGAGGGCACGTGAGATCGATCTCCTGTCGTTCCAGTGCACCGAGATCGACAGTGCCGGTCTCGAAGACGACGAGGAAGATGTCTCACTCGACCGGGAGGAGAGCCTGCTCACCGATGTCGTGCGGACGCGCGAGGCACTTCTTGCCGCATCGGAGGCGATCGTCGGGGAGGACGGCGCCTCGGGGCCCCTCGGGGCGGCGCTCACGGGGCTCCGGTCCGTGGACGGTCTCTCACAATGGGCCGAGAATCTGTCCGGCCTCATCGCTGATTTGGTCGAACTGGGTCGTGATATGCGCACGAGGGGCGACGCGGCCGAGGAGAATCCGGAGCGATTGGCGCAGATTCGCGAGCGTCGCCAGTCCCTCAGGGACCTGCGTCGGAAATACGGTGACACTCTCGCCGATGTGCGTCATTTCGGGGTCGAGGCCCGGGCCCGCCTCGACCTGCTCGAGGGCTGGTCTGAGAGAGTCAGCGTCCTTGAGGCCGAGCGAAAACGCGCCCACGAGGCCCTGGCGAGGTGCCAGAGAGTCGTGGGGGGTGCGCGGCGAAAGGCCGCGCCAGAGCTCGCAGAGGCCGTTCAGGGGCGTCTCAAGGCACTTGCAATGGCGCATGCCCGGCTGACCATCGCCGTTGGTGACGAGTCGACCGATCCCGCGGGCGACGCGGTGACCTTCATGCTGGCGGCGAACCCAGGGGCGCCTGCGCTGCCCTTGTCGAAGGTGGCCAGTGGGGGTGAATTGGCGCGCACAATGCTGGCATTGCGTCTCGTGCTCGCGGGAGAGGCGGGCACGATGGTCTTCGACGAGGTCGATGCCGGAATCGGGGGCGAGGCAGCGGTGGCGGTCGCACGAGCCCTCAGGGAGCTCGGCGGGGCGCACCAAGTGCTCGCCGTGACTCATCTTCCCCAGGTCGCAGCGGCGGCACACCAACAGGTCTCAGTCGTCAAGACCGTTCGCAAGGGCTCCACCACTGCAGAGACCGTCATGCTCGCGGTCGAGGCGCGGGCAGCCGAGATCGCCCGGATGATCTCGGGTGGAGTGGCGGACGGGACTGCGACGGCCCATGCGAGGGACCTCCTGGCGAGCCTCGGTTCGGACCGCGAGGGCAATTGATTCCTCGAGGGTGGTCGCAGGACCGGCCCGAATGGTTATGATGTAATCCCGTTGGCGGTGCGAGTTCGACGGGAGAAGCGATGCCCAAGCACATCTTTGTGACAGGGGGTGTCGCCAGTTCCCTCGGCAAGGGTCTCACTGCATCGTCTCTCGGGCGTCTGCTCAAGATGCGTGGACTCCGTGTGACGATGCAGAAGTTGGACCCGTACATCAATGTGGATCCGGGGACGATGAATCCATTCGAGCACGGTGAGGTCTTCGTGACCGACGATGGCGGTGAGACCGATCTCGACCTGGGCCACTACGAGCGATTCATCGACGAAAACCTGACGCGCTCCTCGAACGCGACCACCGGCTCGATCTATCAGGCGGTCCTCGCGGCCGAGAGACGCGGCGATTATCTCGGCAAGACGGTGCAGGTGATCCCGCACATCACCGATGAGATCAAGCGCCGGATACGGCGGATCGCCACCGACGACACCGATGTCGTGATAACCGAGGTCGGTGGCACCGTCGGCGACATCGAGATCCTCCCGTTCCTCGAGGCGATCCGACAGTTCCGCAACGAGGCCGGGCGTGACAATGTGTGCTACCTGCACGTCACCCTGGTGCCGTTCATCGGCCCGAGTGGCGAGCAGAAGACCAAGCCCACCCAGCACAGCGTCACGGAGCTGCGTTCCCGTGGAATCCAACCCGATGTGATCGTGTGCCGCAGCGAGGAGCCCCTCAGCAGCAGTCTCAAGCGCAAGATCTCGCTGATGTGCGACGTCGACACCAACGCTGTCATCAATGCTGCCGATGTGCGCAACATCTACGAGCTCCCCCTGATCCTCCACGAGGAGGGACTCGACGGTGTGGTCTGTGAGGTGCTGCGCCTAGACGGCGAGCCAGACCTCACGGCGTGGGAGACCCTCGTCAACCGTGTCGACGAGTCGGTCAAGCCCGTGAGGATCGGACTCATCGGCAAGTATGTGGACCTGCAGGACGCGTATCTCTCCGTCGTGGAGAGCCTCAAGCACGCCGGCTTCCACCACGGAGCCAAGGTGGACATCGATTGGATCCAGGCTGAGGAAGTCGAGGGATTGCTCGGGTCGGGTCGTTTGAACGGCCTCGACGGGATGGTGATCCCCGGGGGGTTCGGCCCGCGGGGCATCGAGGGCAAGATCGCCGCAGCCGCGCACGCCCGCGAGAACCTGGTTCCGTGCCTGGGTTTGTGTCTCGGGATGCAGGTGATGACGATCGAGTTCGCGCGCCACGTTCTCGGGATGTCCGACGCGAACAGCACCGAGTTCGAACCATCGACGACTCATCCCGTGATCGACCTGATGGTCGACCAGCGGGACGTGACGATGAAGGGTGGAACGATGCGACTCGGTGCGTACTACGCGGTTCTCCAGCCCGGAAGCAAGGTCGCCGAGGCGTACGGTGAGACCGTGGTCAGTGAGCGCCATCGTCACCGCTACGAGTTCAACTACACGATGCGCTCGCGCTTCGAGGAAGCAGGAATACTGTGCAGCGGCACGTCGCCCGACAAGCGCCTCGTGGAGTTCATCGAGCTCGTCGACCACCCGTTCTGGGTCGGCACACAGGCCCACCCCGAGTTCAAGAGCCGACCCGACCGCGCCCATCCGTTGTTCCGCGAACTGATCGGTGCCGCACTCGTCCACCGGGAACAACGCCTCGCATCGGCCCGCTCCGAGACATCGCGGGTGAATTGATCGCACCGGTCCCGACGAGCCGGGATCGCCGCGGTGGTTGATGCCATGAACGGCACTTTCTCGGTCGACTCCGACGAGTCGCTGCACTCGTGGTACGTGTTCGGCTTGGTGCGACGCACTGTCGTGGCCCCGTCGGGACAGCGTTTCGAGCGGACGTACGTGTCGACTCCGGGGGCGGTGGGGATTGTCGCACTCACCGACGAGGGCTCGGTGCTGCTCGTTCGTCAGTACCGCGCGACCGTGCACGACTCGATATTGGAGATCCCCGCGGGGATGCGCGACAAGCCGGGCGAACCTGTCGAAACCACCGCCGAGAGGGAACTGCGGGAGGAAACGGGCTTCACGGCACGCTCGTTCACTCGGCTCAGCTCGATCCTTTCGTCCCCCGGCGTGTCCGACTCGGTCGTGGAGATCCACCTCGCGGAGGGCCTCACCCGCGGTGTCCCCGAGCCGCATGGTCCCGAGGAACAGGAGATGGAACTCTTGGAGATTCCCCTCGGGGAGGCTCTCTCGATGGTCGACGACGGCAGGATCACAGATTCCAAGACGGTGGTGGGCCTGCTGTTGGCCGCGCGCTCGCGCCCGGATTTGGCGACCCGGGCCCGCTGATGGCGGGCACCCGGACACCTGCAACAGGTGGTTTTGGTGCGTCGGAGCGCGACGGGGTCCTGGTCGATCGTTTCTGTCGTTGGCTGTCCGTGGAGAGGGGCCGCAGCGACAACACTGTGTCCGCATACCGGCGCGACATCGCCGCTTGGCTGGCTCACCTCGCGAAGACGAAGAGAACGCTCCTGACCGCCAAGGTCGCCGACGTGGCGTCGTTCGTCGATGCCTTGATGGTGGACGGAAGTGCCGCGTCGACGGTTGCTCGACGACTCGCCGCGGTGCGGATGCTGCACCGATACCTCGTCGCGGAGGATCTGCGCGACGACGACCCGACGTCCTCGGTCGAGGGTGTGAGGGTGCCAAAGGGGGTCCCCAAGCCGCTCGACACGGCTGAGGTGGATGTGATGCTCGGCTCGGTGACGGGGGAGTCGGCAGAGAACATCCGTGACCGTGCGCTGCTCGAGTTCCTCTATGCCACGGGGGCGCGGATCTCGGAGGTGTGCGGGCTCGACCTGGATGACCTCGACATGACCTCCCGGGTCGTGCGCCTGTTCGGCAAGGGTGCGAAGGAACGTCTGGTGCCCTTCGGATCGCAGGCTCACGCACGTCTCGCCGACTGGCTCGGCACGGGCGGGCGATCGATGCTCGTCCCCGATGCCTGGCGAAACCCGGAGGATCGACGAGCGGTGTTCCTCACCGTCACCGGCCGCCGGCTCAACAGGCAGAAGGCATGGAATGTCGTTCGTGAGGCCGGACTCAGGGCCGGGATCCGTCGCGAATTGAGTCCCCACGTGCTTCGACATTCGTGCGCCACCCACATGCTCGAGCATGGGGCCGATCTCAGAATCGTCCAGGAGATGCTCGGCCATGCGTCCATCTCCACGACACAGATCTACACGAGGGTCTCGACCGAACGTCTGTGGGCCGTGTACCGCGGTGCGCACCC
>Ga0194133_10010448_pt1 | contig 10449 bp, 9 predicted proteins | sample TA2KigOf40mmetaG_FD_155448 | JGI IMG/M metagenome (GOLD analysis project Ga0194133, IMG submission 155448) | Freshwater microbial communities from Lake Tanganyika, Tanzania - TA2015055 Kigoma Offshore 40m | ecosystem: Environmental > Aquatic > Freshwater > Lake | place: Tanzania: Lake Tanganyika... | reverse complement strand
GGGGGGCTAAATTGAGTGTCCATTAATTTGCTCTTGTTTTTTAGCCTGGCATAGTTTTGAAAAAGAAAGATTTTTCAAAAAAGTTATACCTGAAATTGATAAAAATTGAAAAAAGACATTATCATTAAAATCGTTTTTTTGAAAGACATTATCATTAAAATCGTTTTTTTGAAAGACTCACCGAATGGGGTTGTCATTAAGGGGTCTTGAGAAAGGTAAAAGACAAAATGGTGAAATGACAGCCGTTTTTGTGGGGTAACGGTTGGAAAAAACTATGTCCTAAAGGATAAGAGTCGAGCCCAATTCTTTAAACCTGAACTGTATTTACTGTTTGTTTTGAAATATATAATTGGCTCGCTGTAAAAGGATTATCAACAGCTGATGACGTGATTGGGCTGCGGCGCGCTTGTGCCTCGATCGCGCTCTTGATCCTTCTGAAAAATATAAATAGCGGAATTGAACCGGACGGTCAAATTTACAGCCAGCGTTAGCGTAGCGCAGAGCGTTGCGAGGAAAAAAGGCATAAACAAGTGTGGGGAAAAGAATGAAAAGTTCTTCGTATTGTGAAACGGAACCGCGTGTCGTCGTTGGCGGAATCGGATCGGTGGCTCAGCTGTGCGCACGTGGGAGGGCCGGAGCACCAGCTCTGCACTGTGCATATGGAGGGATCTTTTTTTCAGTCCCTCTCTAATTTTCTTGGTCCCGTTCCTATATGCTTGAAGAAGTAGAAGGCCAACTTTATGGCGCGCATAATGGGAATAAGTGACTAGTGAGTGAGTCGTGATAGTGCATCAAGGCCAGCGGCAAGCGGCAGTGGGAATAGAAATGACTTGAATGAGAGACTGCCTTTTGAATCCACTTTTCCATCTGTCCACAAAAAATCAACTCCATCAGTTGCCAGTCGAAGAAAAGGGTAGTTGCCTTGAGGAACGACACCTAGATGTCAAAAGGGTGCTTCAAATCCTAGTCCAGAGGGGCACAAACACGTTGGCTATAGGTAGATGTATGTGGATTGACAGGTTCAGTTTTCACGTGTGTCAAGGTGTGATGTTCTAGTAGAAAAAGACATTGTTTTGTGATTGCTAGTGTCAGCGTTCATCATGCCACTTTTTGGAAAGAAAACGGCTCCCAAGACGGTCGCCTCACCCAAGGATGCCAACGACAAGAAAAGTTCCAAAGTGCCCACCGTCGAGGACAAATACATCATGAAGGATGTTCTGGGAACGTAAGTCTTTATTCAGCCATTGAACCTTTTTGAACCCTGTTCCTATCTCACATTTTCTCATTATGAATGACATTCAACGTGGGCGTGTTTTCTTTATCTTGAATTTCAGGCACTTTGAGATTGACCCTCACTTTTACCTAATCTCCGCGGCGACGACAAAATAACGTTCCTTATTGCTATTTAGTAGAGAAAATGAGTCTGAGCACACCAACAACGTGGGCCATAGAGTGATTACACTTTATCATTCGTTCTGAGCCCCGAGGCTCAGTGAAGAAAGTGTGCGGCTCTGTCTGACAGTTTAGCCAACGCCCTTTGCAAACAAGTTTTTTATTGGAATTTAGCGAAAGGATGTGCAGACATGTTGTGGTCAGACGACTTCATTGTGTTGCACTGTTAATGATTGCTCATTTAGCCACAAGAAAATCCTTATGACTTTTAAAGACCCAGAAAGTTTCCATAAAAATTTCCGCTCAGGACACTTTGAAGTGTATTCTTAAAGGCCTTTTGGTCATTCTTTATGTAGATTTCCCCGAGGACAAAAATGTGACTTTTTCTGCCCTTAAAATGTTTTTAGACAAAGATGGTAATTTTAGTGGGCTCAAAGTCGATAGAAAATACGGGTTTTTTTCAAATCTGGCTCTAAGTGAAGTTGAGTTATTTCAGTTTCCCAAATCTCTTTAATGCCTCTGAGTGATAAACAATGATCAAACACATTCCCACTAGTCCTTGTTTTCAAGAAGTGGAACAGGGGATGAGGGTATTTAAATTAAATTCTTTCAAGGTGTGTGAATTAACAGAGTGAAAGCAGGGCACAGCTAGATGAAAAGTAATATGAAAATTTTAATCTTCTGTTTGTAAAGGAATCCATGGGAAGTCGAGTCAAATCCAATGGTGGCACCTTTGACCCTAGTTATGCCCAATGAATGACATGATTTAGTGACCCAAAATGGAGTGAACAATTTTTATTTGCAATCATCTGACATCAAAAAGGCGATTTTGATAAACGTCAAATTGGATTTTTTCCTCTTTTCATACCTAGATCAGCAAAGACAATGAGAATGTCCAACGTCAAGAAATCGATCTCGCCATCTTGATCTTTTTTAGTATTTTTTCATGTTTGAAAATACTTACCAAGATATTGATTTTTCAAGGAAAACTTCTTATCCATTTTCATTATTTGATACACTGTAATGGAGATTGAAATATAGCTTTCACTGATAGCTCCTCTAAACTTATCATTTTATAAATATAAATGGAATTTTCTGATCTCTGATTTCTCTCAGGGAATTGAAAAACCATAAAAGTGAGTAATTTGATGAGAATCCTTGTAGGTTGTCCAAAGTCTTCTTTTCAAAAAAACATTCTTGAATAAGAACTTTCTAGAATTGTTTGAATTATCTTTAAAAAAAGTTGTGATAGTTAATTAAGAATCATGTTTTATGGAGAACTAGCCATCCAGGTCCAGTATAAAATCGATTGGGGCTCAAGCAAGGCTGAATAAACCCCTTGAGCCCGTGCTAGACTCAGCTGATGTTAGTGTCAGATCAATGCCTTTATCAGAGTCCCGCCTTTGACATGCCCATGGACTTTGCAGATGACTATTTCCCTGACTGAGAGTGCCTTGTTGATTATTTTGCAATATGGGTGTTGAAAAATTGCTGGCATGGCTGGGGATTTGAACCGACAACCTTGGATCTTGGTTCTCAGTCAGGTGCCTTTGACCTCTCAACCACAGTTTCATTTTCCCTTCTTATCTTGCAACTGTTGATGTTCATCAGTGCCTATTTAAGCACAAATGAAAGTAATGTTTTATCATCACATCACAACCACTCTCTTAAAATATTTTCAAGCTATCTTGTAAAATTGCATTTAAAGGATGGGAAAACTTTCTGCAGTTTTTTTACTCCCAATCTGTATTTATTTGTCAATCTAAATATGCTCTTTGACTGCCATTTTTCTTTTCTAATCCATCTAGAAGTTGTTGAGTTACTGTAAAAATACAAAGGTTTTCAATTTCAAATGGTAATGTGAATCCATCTTCCCTTCAAAGGTAAAACCAAAAGCTTTTCAATAGTGTCATTTTCCAAGACTTTGTGTTTTGTGACAGAAACCAATTTCCATCCTTCAATTATTGTTTGCCAGTGAAGAGAAAGAAAGTCATCCAGCCATTCGATTTTTCTCCCTGTTAGTCTTTTTTTACCTGTCTGTCCTTCTTCCCTCTTTTAGCCATTGCTTTTCTTTCTTTCTTTGCATAACAGAGTGGCTCAAACATCTCATCATCAGGATCTTCTTTGTTTTCCTTAATGCTTGCTGCCAGCCCTTTTGGACACTGGACAGACCTTCTTAACATGCAAAAAAAGGTGGCAGGAGCCAAATGGAGTTGTTTCTTATAAGCAGGACCACAATCATTGGAATGAATGTCTTTCTCTGTCTGCAATATTTTTCTTCACTTCAAGCTGCAACAATCCAATAAATGCACAAAATCATTTTATTTCAGAGCAAATCAAATCAAGTGTGCTACTTTTCAGTTCATCCTCTCTATTGAAATTCATACAAAAGCCTTTTTTTTGCTTCAGCCTCAAGTTCTTACAAAAGCCTTTTGTTTTCTAAGAGACCCAAAAGTGCATGGATTGTCAGATTGGGAAATCCAAACTGTTATTGATGTTGAAATGTATTGCACTTTCACTCTCAAACTTTTCTTTTCAATTAAGCTCTGGTTCTTTAGATGGTGGAAGAAAAAAAAAGCCTCTCTGTCTTTTGTTTGAAAGATGCTCTTTGTGCTTGAAACATGTACAAAATGAAAGTAAGATCTATCCATCCTGAATCTTATTGCTTAGCTTAACATATTGTTCGAAGAAAACAGCTTTTTTATTTGAGTGTGTGTGTTTGTTCATAAAGTCAGCAGATGCTGAAGAAAAGGGATTTTCAACCAAATTCACTGTTTTCTTTTGGCTTTGAAATTCGTGTTGAATATTTTGAGCTGAAAATTGGATTTGCTCTTTCATACAGACTTCAAACTTTGGGGTTTCCAAAGCCTAAAATTGGAACCTTAAACCACAATTTTCAATTATATCTTTTATTACGGACTCATGATCCACAAAAATCAATACATTTTGAGATGTTATAAGAATCCTGTTTTGGACTAATGTAACATAATGTTAAGTTACATTAGCCCTTTGTACGTCGAATAAAAATGTTTCATGGTCAAATCAGAATAACGAAAGCGATATTGTCAGTTTTGTCAAAATATGCATTGGCAAGTTACTGAATTTAAAAATTTTTTTTATCAAAAAGATTCTAATGGTATTTTTGTTGCCTAATGAGGTCCATTCATCAGAAAAATGCTTTGTGGAATCGTCAATTCGGTTGTGGGTGGGCTGTCTGCCAACCCTCAAGCGTGAAGAGTCGTAGAACCGCAGTTTACCATGTCTTCTTGTGGTCTAAACATTGGAGTAGATAAGATTGAGCAATCTTTTAGGCTTCCCAATTAGGGTTGAGTTGAGGAAAATAGATCCAACGGAGTAATGTGCAAATGCTTCGGGCTTAGCCTAGTCCAACCCTAAAGTTCTGGTACCAATAAGCCAAAATATATTCTTATGGCTTATAGAACTGACCAGGAAAAAGGGTTGTGTCTTTCAGAAAAGCAAGTAGTATACCTGGGAGTCAGGGTGGCAAAGTGGTAAGGAGCTGGATTTCTATCCTAGCAACCCGGGTTCGACTCCCGCCCGGGTATCTACCACGAAAAATAAACCCTCAATAATCATGGCCTTTCCTGCTTGAGTGAGATTAAAAAAGTTACTGACCCTTTAAAACAAAACAATACTAAAGATTGTATATCAGAGATTTAATTTGAAATCAAAATTGAAGGAACTGCAGAATATGATTCATTTTTAGTCTGACATTCTTTTTCAAATTTAAATTCATATCCCTGATTAGATTTGTCACTGAGGACTCTACTTGGCCAAGGTCCTTATGTGTGTGTGTGTGGGGGGGGGATATTTTGCCACAAAACAAAGACAAAATATATTTTCAAATTTCAATCTAGCTTCATGTTTGACCAGATTGTGCTTAAGGGGGCATGATGACCATCAAAAAAACACATCTGTCCCTAACTTAATTAGTAAAAGATCTTATTTTGATTCCATTTTTAAACTTTTTAAACAAATTATTTTTCTAAAAGAAAAGATTTTAAACTTTAGCTTTGTAATGGCCACATCATCAGTTGCATGTTTCCAGAGACCTTGATAATTTTTCATAATCATCTTTTAACAACAACCTTCAACAAAAAACTGCCTTTACTTAGGGAGCAAAAAAATTAGTAGCATTTAGTTTTGACATTTATCAAGGATTAGTTCTTTGATTATAGGTTCTTACTTGAACTTGCAATCTCAATGAGAAAATTGTGTTGTTATCTTTATCATAATTTGTCCAGACAGCTAAAGATTTTTGCCTTAACACTGATTTACTATAGCTAATCAAAGATTATTCTGTAAGTATTTGAAATTGATAGGAAAACTTCAAGTTTTCAAAGAACATTTTTGCCTTTTTTTCTCAATATGTGTGCCTCTTGATCCATAAAAGAAGATCAAAACCTGCAAGTTTATCTTTTGTTGTCAGACATCAAGTTTCAGCTGTCTAAAGCACTTTTTATGGCTAATCTAAAACCTGTCATTGTTTTTTACTTCTTTTTTCAAATAGGCATTCAAGTCATTTTTTCTTTCAAATGGTTCTAGATTAAAACTTTTGGGTCAAATCAACTGTTAAAATTTCTGTAAGAAGAGATCAACTTAGGGTGGCAGTGTCATGTGGCTAAAATCATAATATAAACTTGACCCTAAACATCTCTGATAATTTATCAAAAAAAAAGACTAGCTGTAATGTAGAATAGTAGTTTTTTGCCTGTGTGTCACCACTTTATGTGAGAAAAAACACTTTTTCAATTACAAGATAAATCCATTAATTTCTATCTATTAGTCAAACTAAGCCATTGATCCTTGGCCACCCAAGTTCCATCAACATTTTGAGAAAAAAAATAGAATAAAAATTTATGGAAAGATCTGTTCTCAATCTTTGGATAAATTCTAGCCTTGTTTGGAAAGCTCATTTCAATATTGCTCAATCATCTGTGAATCTCATGGAAATGAAAGTTTTTGATAATATTTGCTTGAAAATCAAGGCGGATGATCATCTTAAAGAAATCTCTAAAGATCATCTTAAAGATAGGATCCATTGATCAAGAGCCATTGAGTTGAAACTTTTCAATAACTCCTTTAGCATTTTTCCAATGCCAATAAGTTTTTTTTGTGAATTCAGTCTACTTACTTTTTTGAAATCCTATTTGGTTTCTACAAAAGGACAGTTTTAATGAACTTGAATTGTCAGTTGTTTATAATCTAATACTGATTAATAAAATGGTATAAGAACACTTTCCTCAGATCAATGCAAGTGTGTTGACTTTAGATACTATCTTTCTGTCCCAAGTTTTATTTCTTATCTGTAACAATATTCTTGAAGACTTTTGATACTAGAGAGTGTGATGTTGTAGTCTTGAGCGGAACTTTGTGTAAACGTAATCAGAGCCACAGTGATGATCTTGCCAATCAAGAAAAGAATAAATACTGAACTGTTTATTTCTTGAACCGCTGCCCTTTATATAGGGGAAAGTTGGATCAGAGATAAGACTGAAATTAAGGGTTGTGGATATCTTGCGCAAAAACCATTAGAAGATGTTGGGAAACTTTGTTTCCTAAACAGTGTGTGATTGAGAAATTAAGTGACAACCTTATCATGAAATGAGATTAACTCGAACAAGCCAAAAATATAAAATAGCAGTATTGAGCTCATTACATACTACAATAGATACTGCAGACCTCATTTTAACTCTTTTAATGTTTTCATTTCAGGGGTGCCTTTTCGCAAGTTCGCCTTGCTGAGAGCAAAGATGAGCCCGGCACACTTTATGCTGTTAAAGTGATCGACAAGAAGGCACTCAAAGGCAAGGAAGACTCATTAGAGAATGAGATTCGAGTTTTGAGACGGTAAGGAAGTTTCATATTCTTGACAGGTTACAATCTGAAAGCTGGGGGGGGCTTTGAGGTTATTAGGGAGTGTCTGGAGCTGTTAAGAATTCAGGGGGTACTGGTTGTAGAAGACTGTGAGAAAAGGTCAGGCTGGTGTGAGGGATATTGCAGCTGAGAAATTAGGAAAATATTGGGGAAGGCCAGCTAGTTGTTATTAGTGAGATTTTAGAAAAACTGAGTACAATGTACACATAAAATAAACTGTTTACATTTTATATTTTTATGTCCCAGGCTATGCTTAGGGTCTGAACAGCTTGTTTAGGGAAAAAACTTCTTATGACTGTCTTCTTGGTCTTCTCAATTTTTAAAATAAAATAAAATGATATGCCTCTCTATTCCATTTACAAAAGCCATTTTCAAACAAAAAAAAGATCAATACTTAAAAAAAAGTTTTCCTAGGATTTAGATTTACTTTGGAAATGCCATTACTTAAATACTCTTTTTTCCCATTATGTTTAAAATGTCTTTTCACAGCCATAAATGATGGAACCAGATCAATGTTGCTTGGAAAAAAGAGTTCCTATTTAGCCTTTAAAGATGATAACTCTAAAAAAAGAAATCTGATTTAAGCCTTTAAAGATGATAATTTATCTTTTGCTTTCTCAACTGTTTTGTTCATGGTTGAATCATTTTAGCTTTGCTAGAGAAATGACTTTTTATGTACACTTTGGAATGAGACAACATGAAAATCAAGTTCAACTTGCTACTTGAAAGATGATCTTTTGAAAAAGTTGAAGATCTCTTAGTCAGCTGTTTCCATTAAATAGCTTTTAATCTCTCTTTTTGATCTTTTATCTAAATCTTCTTTATTCACAATTCGAGATGTTTCTGTAATTTCCTTGACCCTGGATTCATTTGCCTCACAAAATTTTCTATTTCCATAAGGATTGTTTGAGAGGATAAAAGCTTTCCAGGATGCCTGTAGGGGAATTCAAGTGATAATTCGACTAAATTGTTATAAAGCCAGCCAGCAATTTTGCCAATAAAGTTATTGAATCATCAGTTTCTCAGAAAATCAAGTCATCTTTTTTCATCCTAACTGAATCTCTTGTAATGCAATCCTGTTAAATTACCTCAAGGGGAAAAGAAGCCTTTACTGAAGCTTTAAGGTTCATCAAACAATCTATGATTTGGTGTAATGAAGTAAGACAAAAATGATAAAAAATATATCAAAGGATAATTGAAATAAAATCTTTGGATGAAGCAGCAATCAAGGTGCAAAAAGTTCTATAAACAAACAACCCAATTGTTTTGTTCCATGCTTCTATCTGAAAAATGTTGTTTGTCTTGGATGAAACTCTCTGTGGAAAAGTTGGTTGGCAGAGATACAGAGGAAAAACACTCATCTGTCAATATCCAAGTGATAAACTTTTCTCTCCATCCACAACTCACAAGGCACCCAAAAGACAAAGTTTCTTATTTATCACTTTATATTGTGTTTACCCCATTTCTTCAAGATCTAGTGCAATTTGAAAAACATGTCTTTGAAGTTGAAAAAGAGGAACAAAGTGGAAACCTGACATTCAGGCTGAACAGCAAATTAATAACATCATGTTTTGAAAAGAAAATAACTATCAGTAGATCAAGCCTTTGCTCTACAGACAATCACAACCTTAGACTAACTTTTTTTAAAATCTTTTAAAGTACGCCTTGCGAATTTTCTTTTTCATTAAAGACACACTTCTTTTGGCTGGGAATTACTTAGTTGTTTTTGGCAGCCCGGGGTCAGTCAAAGGCTGCCTGCAGCTGCCGGGGTTTGAACCCCAGACAATCAGATTCCCAGCCTGATGCCATGACCATTCGCCCATGGAGACTCCTGTAAAGTGTATTTTGACCAGAAGAAAATGATGTGTGTGACAAAATGTCAAATTATGGTACCAACAAGCTTGCACAAGGTTGGCACCAAAATATGATAAGTTTACACACAGAAAGATTCTCACTCAATAAGACATGTTTTGCTTTGCATCCCGAGCAAATCTGGGGGCAAAAATAAATCTCTCTTATCTTTGACTTCAAAGAAATGTTCTTTTTGCTTTGGGCAGATTTATTACATCAAGGCTTACCAAAAAGCTTTGAAATGTTTCTTGATCAAAAGTAAAAAAAATTACAGATACTGAGGGTCTATATGAAAGATTTCTGGACATAATAATTTTGGAATAAATGCTTTTCTACCACTTTTCTGTGATTTTAAAAATCAATGCTTAAATTCAAAGCAGTTATTGGCTGATAAAAGTACAAAGGTTAAGGGCAGCTTTTGTGATCAAATGCCTAATTTTTTATGGATTAAATGACTTAATCATATTTTCACTGTATTTTAAAATTAAAGTAATATTTTTGCAATCTACTCAATGACCTTTTGATCCCAAAACCCTTTTGTTCATCCTTTAGTACTACTGTTCTCTGCTGATACTATCCACATTCCTTACCTTTCTTAACAGTTAATATTGATTTAAGCTTGGCCGCCAGAACTTCTGCACCGTCAAAATCATGGATCCATTTCTTTTGTTTATAGATCCGGCTTTAATGTATAAAAATCCGCCTCTTCCTCAAATAAACAGTTAGTTTCTCTTTGGTCTTTTTTTCTTGACGTTTAAATCTCCTCAACTCAATTTGCCATATTTTTATTTTATGTATCAAAAATACAGTTTGAACCTTTTCATTCTGAAATTCATGCATTTTCATTTTCATTTTTCTATTCGCGCGAATATCTCTAGTCTATAAAGTTTGTGTGGATCCAAATGAATCCTCTCTATAGGTTTCAATCAAATTTAAATAAATTCCTGAACCAGTTTTCACCTTTGGCCTTACATTTCTTAATCTTCTGTCCACTTCTAAAGAAAGCTGACCAAAACATCAGTTTTTGACTTTCTATTGTAACTTATTTTTGTGAAATAATAGTTCATCTCTGACAAAAAAACACAAATACTTCCCACATGGCCATTGCTCAAAGCCTTTCAAAAAAAAGTTTTGTATGATCAACAAGATTTTTTGAAATAAGCCAAATCTCATTCTGGACATGGTAAATTTTTTATTTTATGGTCTGTAAAAAATTCAGCAGTGCAAAAATACAAACAACATTTTTGAGTAATGTAATTATGCAAAATTAAAAGTCAAACTTTCATGAAAGACAAGAAACTTGAAAGA
>Ga0194133_10010447_pt1 | contig 10450 bp, 4 predicted proteins | sample TA2KigOf40mmetaG_FD_155448 | JGI IMG/M metagenome (GOLD analysis project Ga0194133, IMG submission 155448) | Freshwater microbial communities from Lake Tanganyika, Tanzania - TA2015055 Kigoma Offshore 40m | ecosystem: Environmental > Aquatic > Freshwater > Lake | place: Tanzania: Lake Tanganyika... | reverse complement strand
AAAAAATTGAAAAATTTGACATTTTTAGGGGAAATTTTCCAAACCCAAACCATAAATGGCTGACCTGACCCGAGCCACAAAAAATTGACCCAACCCGGGTCAAAAATTTTTGACCCGGACCCATCACTGCTTTACACATCATTATTATTACTAATGCCTTTTTAGACTCATACAAATAATCCTGATCAAAAGACAGATGCTCTTTACAAGAGTAAGTAGCTTAACAATGAACATTTATGATGGGGATCCAACTAATTAGAATTACAGCCTGAGGACTTCCCAGTACAGTTTGCGCTATAGTAGGAAAACTGGGATTCCTAATTCTTTGACAGCTTAAGATTATTGAAGATAATTGGCCTCACCCATTGGAAAAAACTACCAGTGTACTGGTTGGCAAAAAAACTATTATTAACCTTAATTATGGGTGAAAAAGGAGGCTTTTAGCTTAATTCTGAGTTGATCCGGGTTCAAATCAATTCAACACCAGTCAAACTTCATTTTTTTGCTTATCAGTCCAACCAGGTTTGCAAGGCTCTGTAGTCCAATTCTAGGTCGGCTCATATCATTGCACCCACAATTTCCAACATTAAAATCTTCTTGTATTTTTTCACAATTACTTACAATCCTTGCCATGAATTCTCATTTGTATCAATACCAAAAGGGGTCCTTTGATTTTTCTTAAATTTATTGATCTTTTTCTTTTCTTATATTCACCCATTTGGCAAGCAAGAGGTTTGCTGCTTCCTTGACTTTGATTGTATTTCCTTCCATTGTAAGATATATAACGAGAGTGATTAGTTTTATAAAACAGTTCAGAGCTTATTCTATATAATAAGAAGGATCTTAGGAAACCTTCAAAACTGGATTGCCAGGGTGGTACAATTAGTTTGCCAACAACTATTTTGTAAATCTCAAAATTCAATGATGAATAAATTTAAATTTTCAGATTCAAAGATTTTGTGAAGCGCCTTAAAAAGGCAGAATCAGCCTTGGACCGAAGAGAAGAAAGGCTGAGGCAAGTTTTTGAGATTGCAGAATCCAACATGGAGCTTATTGGAGCTATTGGAATTGAAGACAGGCTTCAAGTAAATCATTTTAAAATAGGCCTTGAGTCTTGAGTAGGTCTATTAACATCGATTCCAATTTATCATCAGTGTTTTTGAATTGTAGTGTTTTTTTATTTCAAATCAACATAAATTTAGGATGGAGTAAAAGAGACACTCATTTCTTTGGGAATAGCTGGAATAAAGGTTTGGATTCTCACAGGAGACAAGAAGGAAACTGCTATAAATATATCTTCCTCGTGTGGCCATTTCAGACCTCAAATGACACTTTTGGTAAAAATAAACACTGCCCTTTGCATTTTCACACCCTTGATGAAATATTTTTAACAAAGGATGTCACTGGCCTTAAAACACCTTTGAGCACTGAATCTGTTTTGGTTGAAACTCTGAAGAAAAGAGAGGAAAACATTGAGAAACCAGCTTGCCTAATCATCGATGGTAAGATAATATTCACGAAATTAAAAGCATTCGAGGGTCACTTTTGGCTGATTGATATGATAAATGACTGAGGGCTTAAAGGATGTTGGTTCAAATCTAGTCACTGATGCTTTGACCCAAGGTTGATAATAATAATCTGGGTCAGAGTAGACTCCAGCTATAAATTGCTCATTGTAATCATCTTTATAATAGTCATTATGTGGATTAATATTAGCCTGACTGAGGGTGCTTTACTGATTTTTTTTGGAATCCGGGGTTGAAATATTTCTGACATGGCTGGGGATTGAACCCACAACCTTAGATCTAGGTTCTCAGTCAGGTGCCTTTGACCATGTTGACCCCAAGTTGAATGGTTATTGTTGTCAAACATCCACAAATGTCAACTTAAAATATGGAATCCCCAATCAGAAAATTAATTGTATCATCTGGATGTAGTATTGCAACATACACTCAATGATTGGTTATTCACTCCATTTTCCCTTTATGATACTTTAGCTCTTTAGCAATAGTTGAAGTTGATAGTTAAAAGTTCTTTTTTCACAACCCTGGGGTTCCTCATTTCAAACAGGCTCCTGTTATTGGTTTTCATTCCCATGTGTTCTGGCATCCGAGCCAGTTTCTATACCCTTCTCTGAGAGGCCCAAACAAGAGTTCTTGATCCGTCTCATGTGCATATAAGGCTCATGTTTCCCATCAATAACCAGTTCATTATTGATTCTTTTCTTGATTGGGAAGGTCATTATTGGGTTTGACAAATATTCACCAGATTTCCACACACTCTCTCTAAGAAAACAGTACCTCACTTGTTAATAGACATGAAACAATATTTATAAACTTATGAAGGTACAACTGTGGCGTCAGTTTTTGAAGATCCAAATGAAAAATCCCTTCCAGACATTTTCTTGAATTTAGCAACAAAGTGCGATTCTGTAATTTGTTGTCGGATGTCTCCATTACAAAAGTCTGAAATTGTCAGATTAGTAAAGGTAATAATACAATTCAACTTTGCCAACCTAATCAACCAACAAAAGATGGTCTATTTACACCAAACAGGAAACTGGTGTTGTCACCGCTGCAATTGGAGATGGGGCTAACGACGTCTCCATGATTCAAGAAGCACATGTTGGTCTTGTGAGTGAATTTATTTGCCAGCAATAAAATGAAATAGGCGAGGATAAAGATTTTCATGTTGCTGTTCAGGGTATCGCAGGAAAAGAAGGACGGGCTGCAGTCCGGGCAGCAGATTTTGCCTTTTCCAAATTTCGATTTTTGAAGAAAGTTTTGCTTGTCCATGGACATTGGTATTATTATAGAGCTGCAACTTTAGTACAGGTATATAATCTTTAAATATTAAAATAATTTTTGGATAGTTTTTTTAAATCCTAAATATGTGTTTTAGTATTTTTTCTACAAAAATGTCGCCGGATTTAGTGCACAGTTCTTCTATGCTTTCTTCAATAGTTACTCTTCACAGACTTTGTACGACAGTATTAATCTGACTCTCTACAATATTACCTACACTTCTCTGCCAATTTTCATTTTTGGATTGCTCGAACAAAATATCAAGTCTGGTAGGTTAATCAAATAATTGATCCTAAGAGAAATGGGTTGATAATTGTTAGTGAAGAATGGTGAAAAATGTCTCTTTGGTTAACTAAAAATGAGCCTAATTGGCCTGTCGCTATGGCCGAGTGGTCATGGCATCAGGCTAGGAATCTGAGGATCGTCATTTGAACCCTGGCACCTCCAGGCATCATTCAACCCCTGGTTGATAGAACAAACACATAGAGCGAGTGGGGGTTTAGCCAAAATTATTAATAAAAATTTTATTATATAAGGGGCTGTTTGAAATGTTGCATTTTTACAGTACGTCAGTTTGTCATCCCTTATCTTCTCCCTCAGTTTTAAAGCGAGAGGGCTGAAATTTTGCATACAGACTCCTCATATGAATGCCAAAAAAGTTAACAACCTGGTTTTGAATTTTTGTCTAGGAACTGAGATATGGTTGAAAAATTGCCAAAATTTATTAATTGATAGCAGACTCTCGCCCTCTTTCTTTAATAGCTCTAACAATATTTAAGCTAGAGAGCTGATATTTTGCATAAACATAGCTTGAACCTATTGCTAAATATTACTTTATTCTAAAATTAAGTACAAAGCCAGCATGGGGGCTTTCCTCAACCCCAAGCTGAAAATAACAAATTTTTTTTTTGACTTAGAAGCCTGTCACATGACTGATACGAAACCTCGGTGAGGAGAATTGGCATTTTTTTGCGGTACTAAAAATTGCTCCCTGTCTACTTAATTCCCAGCCTTAGTACAATATGGCAAAAAACCAACATTTCCAGTAAAGTAGAGTTCAAGATCAAAGCTATATATTTCAGATTGGAACTTTGGTTTGGTAAGATTAAGGCCATTCTCTACCCCTCCCTTGCAACACCAGCCTTAATTTTAAGTTGATGATTCGATCTCTTCCTTCCACCCATTTGAATATGTGATAGATGCAGATTGATGTTTCGAGAATACCTTTTAGTTTTGAATAGTTAAATAGTTAAATTCTTGCAGTTCTTCTAACTTGATTCTTGAGTAGATTCAACACAAACGGCAGTCTAAGTTTCAGTAATTAATTGGGATAATACAGATCTAAGTGGTGAAGTTAACTCTTGCACTTTCATGAATATCAAAATATTTTTAAAAAAAGGTTTGACCTCAAAAAACTGAGTGTTTTGAAGAATGATAAGGAGGGTGCGTTCAAGTGGGTCAACCGCCGGATTTCCATCCTGGTGTCTTGGGTTGACTCTCAACAGGGGTAACTAAAATAAAGAAAAAAGGATCACCACAAGTCTGGCTTTAATGAATGAATTTCGCAAGGTAGACTCGAAAATTGTCAAAAAAAGTTACAGGCCAACTGTAAAAATATGAATTATCATTTGTTAAAAATTCATTTATCAAATAAAGTAATTGAAAAGAAGCTCTCAAAATAATGGATTCTAGTAAGAAGGCAAGCCATGACAATATTGATAAGGGAAAAATAAATTTACAATCTTGTGTTCTTAAAGTCTGTGATTTCTGATTGATACTCACTTTTGATCATAGATGAGTTGCTGGCCAGTCCAAAGCTTTACCAGACCATCTCCCACAACCGCCTGTTATCTCCAGGAAGGGGTGCCCTCTGGTTTATAGAGGCTGTTTGGCATGCCATTGTCACATTCTTTGGATTTTATATGCTGTGGACCTACAACCTCAACTATGTACCAGAGGAAAATGTCACAATGGAAATGTACTCCTTTGGAATAGCAATTTACCAGGCTGTTTTGGTAACTCTAATGTTTAAGTATGAATATACCATGACAAATTTTTCAATTTTATTTCTGTGGAATGCAGGTGGTTGTGAGCTTTCGCATACTTCTCCAGTCGAAATTTTGGAATTGGATTTTCATCTTTAGTGTGGTTGGATCCCTCCTGTTCTTCATGTGTCTCACATTCCTCTACCATGGGATCACAGTGGCACCAAGTTTTGCAAACTTCTTCTACAACCAGCCCATTGTTAAGCCACCTCAATCAAGAATGCCATTATCACTTGATAATTATTGGGTTTACATCTACCTTTTAAAGTCACTATCGATTTGGCTAACAACTTTGATTGTCACAGTTGTCTGTTTGTTACCTTACCTCATTGTTAATAGTCTAGGATCAACAAACCTTTTGAACAGAAATCTATTGAAGTCTAGGAAAACAGTTTATGAAAATGATGGATATGAACCTGACGATGATTCAGTGGTTAATATAAGATTATGAAAAAAAACAAGTTTTAATCACATTATTGTCCTCATTTCTTTTCCTTTTTATCACACAGTTCTTTCAAAGTCAGAAAAAATATGTTGGCCATATTTATTTGAAAAAACTATTTGCTTCCAGATTTGGTTCATTTTGAAAAGAAAAAATGTAGCTGAAATCATTTTTTGTAAAAATTATTTTTTTAAACAAGCTTTGCCTGATCATGCAATAAAAACTTGGAGCTCTTAAACAAATTTTCATTTATTGTATAAGCGAATAACTTTTCCCAATACCGAAAAGAAACTTTCTGGAGGAGTTCTAGCAAACAAACAAACATAGGGAGGGTGCGGTTGATGCTTCCTTGTTGTGGTCATTGCCATTTTCTTTTTCAAACAATGAGGTTGTTCATAGGATTTTAAGATTTTTAGGACCCGCCCGCCCTTAAGTCTCCGAATAAAACACAAAGGTCAACTGTTAGTTTTATTGGATCATCCACAGCTGATTTTAGGAAAGGTGATGATCTCATCCTCAGCCTTCAGATTGGCCCCCAGAGAGTCAATATGCTAGTCCAGACAAAGGACTTTGGAATGCAAGGTTTGCATATGCAGCAAGTCAGGCAGCATTCAAGCCCAGTGCTGGAAAAGAAGCAAGAGTTGCTTTTTAAGAGATTCAAGGAAGAATCTTAGATAACCCTGACTGCAAATGGGCATCATCCCACAAAGCCTCAGGGAAGGCGAGGTTCAACCTAGCAAAGACAGGGCAACTAGGGTCTATAGACCCCTCATCAGCAGAGTTTCCTTCCTCATCAACTGCCATGATCTCAATGACAAAATATTGGCATCACCTCCTCCAAGAAGGGGGGGAGAGAAAGTGTGCCAGCAGCAGAGTTGATGCTCAGCAAAGAGCTGTACAAGCAAACATCAACTCAGACAGCTACCACAATAGTCAGGACCCACCCAACCCATGCTGGGCAGGTCAAGCATTGCTCACACCTATAGTTATGACTAAGCTAGAGCATATCAAGAAAGTCTTTATAACTTGAGAAACAATTATGAAAGCTAAGACTAAGACTCAACAGGATAGCTTGGATGAAATATTTAGATGCAAGTACTTATAATTAAGGTGTGTATTGTTACGTTGTACTCTCGGCTGTGTGGAGGAAAGGTGACGTAGTTTTTCCATGGGTTGGGGCAGCTGCAAGGACAGAAATACCAGTTTTCTATCTAAGTCATTGCCTTGAACTCACCCATAAAGTCTCCAGGCCATACAAGAAGTGAAACGTAACAACAATCTGATCAACCTGACAACGAAGAAGTTCTAATTTAAACTTCACTTTATTCAACTGCTTGCCATTCTCACCCTTACAAAGTATTTTGCATGTATCAATCACATAAAAGAATCAAATGAGTAAAAATAACCTGCACAGTGACCTTTAAAAAGATGTCATTATGTGATTTCTCATCGCAGGGGCTGCAATCCTCTGGACTATTATCATTGCCCACTATATTGTTAAAGACTATCTTAAGTCTTATTCAAAAGTTCAATAAAGATTCATTTTTGAGTGTGAACTTTTCAAGACTTTTTCACCATTATTCAAAAGCTTTTGGTTCACCATCAAGTTCCTATAGCATTACCCTAAAACGAAATATTTTGTCTAAAAAATATTTATTGATAGTTTATTTTACTTAAATGTAAAACTAGTCCTCTTTTCCAAGGTTATCATTTTTATCTCTGGCCGTGTCAACTCACTTGCATCGAGGATTTCAAGAACAGAGAAAATTCTGCCATAAAAGTTAGATATTTATAGACAGCAACACAACACAAAAAGTCAATTTTATGACCTTACCCTGTTTCAACGTAACCTCTTTTTTTGTAGTAAGGAAATAGATCATCATTGCACTCAGCTACACACATTTTTGCCACAGGAGCTAAAGATTCTGAGAAGGAAAGTATTTTTTCTCCAATTCCTTTGCCCTATATTTTAACAGAGCATAATGAAGTTTGTTTCCATCAAATTAAAAAAATGTTAAAAATGACAATCTAAAATATAATGGTGGCCAGATCTTGAAATCTCTGGGATTTATTCATGATAAATCAAGGAAGAATTTATTTATATAACCATAAGAAAAATCTAACTTTGTGTCTAAAATGTTGAAATAAAATGTTCAATTCTGTTCAACAACTAAATTTGATGCTTTTATTTAGAAAGCTGTTTCAGATTTATTGACTCGAAAATGTAATAATATTTTCATGGATATAATTCTTGATCTGCAACATTACGCTTGCATGAACTTATTAGTCGAAAATGTGTGTCCATCATGTGTCTTTTTTGCTTGACCTTTGAATTGCCATATGGGCAATACACTATATATATTTGATTATTTACGGGCATGTAGGTTAAATCATTTTATATCCTGCAACACCAGTAGGAGTTCAGATTTGACATTCGTTTATGATTAATTATTGGGTGTAAATTTGTTTACACAGTTTATGTGGGGACTATAGAAATATTTGCTTTACACTTTTTGTAATTTTGTTATCAAATTTTGTGTTTCAAGTAGTACACAATAAGACCTTTCAGCTTAGTGTTTCACAGTTATATTCATTTGTAATTTTAGTCATGTGTTTTTTACACCAAAAAATAAATGTTTCAAAAAACAATCTTAATTGGGATCTTCAAAAATCATTCAGAAAAGCTCAAGTCTTGTTTGTAAATATGTTGGCATTAACCTTTTTACCTGACAAGATGGTTTTACAGTCAGCATTCCAATATAAACAGATTCTGGAATACCGTCTTCATTCGTCTTAACTGGTGAATGAACAGATCCAATTATCTCGCCGGATTCTCTTAAGATGTACAAATCCGGTAAAAGGTTTCTATAAAAAGAATCAAATAATAAATTGATAAGTAAGGAGACAAAACTTGTTTACCTTGCTTTGTCTCTTGTGGGAATCCTATCAACACATTTAAACGCTCTTCCAGAGTTTCCAATCTCAAAATGGAAAGCAGCATTAACCAAAGGAATGAGTTCATCAAGATCAGATTCTTTGGCTCTCCTTGAAATATAAAGTAAGTACATTCATTGTTTTGCCACTATTTTTATACATATAAGATAAATATTTTACTCACTCCATTTTCCAGCTGAATGTAATCAATAACAGAGAATGTCGACTCAAAGCGTTTTGCTTCTCGTTCTGTCCAATTGATGTTTGTTATGTAACCAAATCAAGTTATTTTTGTCTCAAAAGAATCACATGATAGTATTGGAACATTTTACGAATCTAAATCTACAGATAATTAATATTGGTTGAAAACATGAAAAATGACCTTATTTTCCAACTTAATTATTGAATTAGAGTCATACTTACTTTTTTGGAATTTCCAAAAAAAAGAATTAAAAGAATTCTGATTTAAGTTCTAAATTTTCTGGTAGATTTTTAAGCTTGATTAATTCTGGATTCTTTACTTTTGCAATAACTAAATTTTTAATCCCTCCAAAGCAAAGGAGAGTGAGGGGTTAGATTGGTAAAAACTGACATTCTGTCACCTCTATCTCCTCCCACAGTTTTAAAGCTAGAAAGCTAAGAAATTGGTAGAAATAATTCTCATATTAATGGCAAAAAATCTGCTGGGGCCTGAGATATTTGAGGTCAAAGATGGAGGTCAAAAATAACATAATCTAGCCCGGTTTGGTTTGTCAGCTTTGTAAAACCCTCATTTCTCAGCTCCCAGACAAGATATGAAAAATAATTCAAATAATACATTTTTTACAAGGAATGATGCTGTCTGGATCCAAATTTTTAAGTCTCTAGCTTCAAAACTGTGGGAGCTATTTGAGGTCAAAGATAGAGACCAAAAATAACATAATTGGTCTGATAGGACCTGTTTTTTTAGCTTAGTCAAACCCTCATTTCTCAACCTCCTGACCAAATATTAAAAATCTAAATAATATACCCTTTTTGTAAGGGTTGAGGCTCTCTGTATCCAAAGTTTCAGCTCTCTAAACTTTAAACTGAGAGAGAACTTTGAGGTTCTAGATGGAGGTCTAAAATCTGGGAATTTTCAAACCCCAGGAATTTGGGGCAATTGGTGGCTAGGGAGGGTTTGGCATTTTCCTGTCTGCTTAATTTTTAATAATCTATAAGCCAAGGCAGATAATAATTTAAAGCTTAGAGTAGACAAAGATTGCTATTTTCAAGTATTCAAATCAATTTTAATTTATAAGCATCCAAGTGTCTGGATCGAAATTCAAATCTTTAACACATAATTAATTCCCATTATCAACCCTTGTCGGAAAAATGTTTGATTGAGCATTCAGACCCCTGAACCTTCTTTGTTTTTCATGCTTCATTAAATAATATACTTTTTGGCCAGGATAAAAGATCTATTTTCAAGCAGGCTTAATTCAAAATCCGAATCTTACTTTTGTGGAGAATCCAGAAGCTTTTCACCATAATGAGGAATGGAATTTCAAATTCGACCTAAATGAACTCAAGTGTTTGACGTTAACTTTGGCATTGTTTGTAGTATGAGTTCAACTTACTGGAAATTGCATTTGAATGTTTGGATTGAAGTTAAAGCTGTCAAGATCTCGACAAGATAGTTAGGGCCAAACCTAGCCTATAGGCGAAGTTCTCCACAGCCAATCTTGTCCTAAAGGTCATGAAAATGAGACAGCCACAAACTCTCCATGGTGGAAACGTCCTATGCTACACGTAGAAACCCAAATAAGATACTTTTCTATGATGCTTCTAGGACAAAATTAGGGCATCAAGCCTTAGAAAATAGAATTGCACATATTATTAAAGATCTTAATAATACCTTTCATGTGAACATGTCAGATGACCTGATAAGAATTAATCTTAAAAAGTTAAATTTGTGCTTTTCCAGAATGCTCCGAAAAATTGCAACAGCAACCTTTTAGGCAAAACTGACGATCCTACTCAAGAGAACCTTGAAAGAAGAGATTGAAATTTTGATTAATTTTAGACGATTAAACCATTTGGTTAAAGAATTTTTTAATATTTTGCATAACTTACGTCTACCTGTCATGCGACTTCAGCCTCTATGCTGGTGGTGGTTTTTCCGCTGGGTGAGGCAACTCAACACACAAAATCCCAGTTTTTCCCACTGAAAACATAAGACCACCATAGTCTTCAAGTCCTCAGGC
>Ga0194133_10010446_pt1 | contig 10451 bp, 8 predicted proteins | sample TA2KigOf40mmetaG_FD_155448 | JGI IMG/M metagenome (GOLD analysis project Ga0194133, IMG submission 155448) | Freshwater microbial communities from Lake Tanganyika, Tanzania - TA2015055 Kigoma Offshore 40m | ecosystem: Environmental > Aquatic > Freshwater > Lake | place: Tanzania: Lake Tanganyika... | reverse complement strand
AAATGTTTTTTTTTTTGAAAATTGTACTTTTGTCTCTGGAATCCTAAAAGCTAGCTAAATGTTAAACATTCTTTTGTTGCTCATGATCTGGTCATTTTTATCAGAAGACGTGTAACATGTTCAATATTCCATAGCTTATAATTTTTATAATTGACCATGAAATCTTTGTGGTCTATAAATGATCTCAATAGGCGCTGAAATTGAGACAAAAGTTTTGGAGCTAGAGGTTAAATCATCAACTCCACCAACAATCTTTAACCATAGATTGCAAAAATAACTATCACCCTTACATTTACATTATGGCCTCCTTGTGTTGACAGTCAACTACCAGATGAGTGTGTAGGAGAGTGATTTTGTTGTAAATAATAAACCTGACTTTGAACTATATACATGTGAAATTTATTGGTTGATTTGTAGTCCATCATAAGTTTTGTTTGGTTCAAGCTGAAAGTGCATTTGAAGATGAAAGCTTTGATAGGCTTCTTGGTAAAAAATAGTTGTAAGCAATGTTTTTTTTTATTGCACATCAAATATTTTTCTTTTTTAATAGGTCTTTAAGTCTAAAATATCAACTGAATTAGAGGAAAAACTCAGCAGCCTAAGTTTAAATAATGAGCCTAAAACAATGATTGGAAAGTGGATTGTTTCTTTTTATTTGTTTTTTTCTTCTGTCCCAGGTATTTTGAAAATTATAAAAAATTCAATGATTTTGAATTTTGAACATTGAAGCCTTTTTTCAAGATTGTATTTGTGGCACACCGACGTTTTTGGGAGAGCTGAAAAGCCTCACTGTCACTCAGGGAAGGGATGCAACCTTCACCTGCAGTGTAACAAATCTAGGAGGCCACAGGGTAAGAAAAACATCCATTTTTGATTGAGTGATTTAGTTATGCCTCAAACCCTTCCCTATCAGGTTGCTTGGATAAAGTCTGATTCAAAGGCTATCTTGGCCATACATGATCATGTTATCACAAACAATGGTAGATTACAGGCAAGAAAATTTGGCAGACTATATCACAAAAATTAACAGAAATCAGTAAATTGTTTCTTTCACGAAAATAAAGGTTACACACAATGACAAAGACACTTGGACCTTGCTCATCAAAGATGTCAAACAAAAAGACTCTGGTAAGTAGCTTCAGAAAGATGACCCCATGGAAACAATTAAAGGCTTAGAGTTTGATCATTTTTTCCAGGTCAATATATGTGCCAAGTGAATTCAGTTCCCATGGTTAGTCAGGTAACAATCCATCAATTTTCAAAATGTCAATGAGCACTCAGAATTCTCATACCAAATTGATATTTTTTCCAACTCTAGACTGCTAACTTAGAGGTTGTAATACCCCCTGAGATATCAGACAAACACAGCACTAAAGATATCAGTATAAATGAGGGTTCTCCAGCAAAGTTTGTTTGTGCAGCAAGTGGTCATCCAACACCTCAGATTTCATGGAGGAAGAAGTCTAAGCATGAGTTTGACAGAGAGAAAATAAGGCTTAAAGACAAGTCTGGAAAAGATATTTTTGGTAAAAAGCTTTGGTCAGGCTCTGGTTCACATCTGGAAAGCATTTAAAGGGCAGGAGTCTTGATATATTTTCTGTTCTTCCCTTTGCGCTTTAGAAAGGGACGAAGTTGTGGGAGGATTATGGCTGATCCATGGTTAATTTTCAAAGGGGTTAGTTGGGAAACGATTAGGTTAATAAAAGTGTAGATTTGTAGGTTCAGTCATGAGGTTCAAAACTTGAGCCTGAAAACCTTTGGGACGGAAATGAAATGCTTTAAGTCAGTAAAAAGTTGAAATACATTATATTTTAATGCCACAGACAAAAACATTTATTGAGACTTTTACATTGTAAACAGAAACCCTAGTAACAGGAGAGGTGTTAACCTTACCACCAGTTGTCCGAGATGACATGGGTACATATTTCTGCATAGCCCAAAATGGGGTCCCACCAGCAATCAGCAAGAGCTTCAAACTTATGGTGAACTGTAAGAAAAGTTTTTATGGTTTAATCAAATCCAAAGTTATGTTCCATAATTGTCATTTTTAAAGTCAAGCCACAGATAAGTGTGCCAAACAACTTCATTGGGGCACCAGTTGGAACAGCCACAACTTTGAAATGTCAGTTTGAAGCATCACCCAAACCCATCACATACTGGAGAAAAAAGTCAGGTGAGACATTCTGAAATATGTAAAAATTATCACCAAGGGAATTGCATTAACTTTGACAAAAGTTATTGCTGTTTCTTTGCAAGACACTTTTTCATCCATTTGCATGCAATGACAATGTTTGTAATGAGCTCGAGGTGCACTTTTGCAACTAAACTTTACCCAAGCTAGGCAAAGTTTCAAATGAGCATAAAATGCAGAAAAACTGTAAAAAGTGCCAAAGCGAGATTGAGTTGCCCGAAACTTGACTTTTTAAACTGGTATCTCAATGATACCTTTTATGTTCTTTGCTAAAATTGTCTTGTTCCTTGCTTTTGGCAACTATCAGTATTTTGCAGAATGTCCAACTTAAATATATCCTTAGGTTAAAACAAAAGAAGAGAGTAAGATTTGGTAACCTGTTAATTATGACCATTTGAGGAAAACATACAAAAAGATATCGACCAAATGGTTCACACCTTCATTATAGTCTGTGTGCATTCTTCTGAGCGCCCAATCTCCCCCACCCAACAACTACCCCAATTTAACCAGAACTGTAATCTTTAAACCCAACTAGCCCCACACCAAAGCATTTTTTCTCCTCTTAGCTTGGTAATATTCGAGTAGACTTATTAATTGTACGACCAAGCTTTGTCACTCTTGATTTCTATTTCTTGTATGACCTAGCTTAGTAATATTTTAGTATACTTATTACTTGGATGACCTAACTTAGTCAAGCTTGATTAGTATTACTTGTACGACCTATAGCTTAGTAATATTTGAGTAGACTATTGACTTGTACGTCCTAGCTTAGTCGCACTTGATTTGTATTTCTTGTTTGACCAAGCTTAGTAGCACTAAAGTCATATTTGTAGACGTAGTAATTAGCTGAACCTAAATATCGGAACAATCCAATCTCAGTCACGTAACCTTAATAGCTATTTTCTCTTAAACTCACTTATCTCAGCTCCTAGACAAAAATTTAAAAATTTGACCAACCAGTTTCACCGCATTGATAAAACAAATCTTCATGCCAAATTTCAACCCTCTAGCTTCAAAGCTGTAGGACAGACGCGCAATATTTTATTTTTCCACAACCCTATATACAAAATTTCTAAACATCCTCCCATCCTTTCTCTTTAGATGTTTGGGAGGGACAGCATATCACATCTGTATGGTTGTAATTGTAGGTGGTAGACTGGTATGACCCTAACTTGCATCATAAGCTTTATGAAAGTGAAGATAGTAGCACTTAGAAACAGTATAAACAGTATTCTCCCCGCCTGCTGTAGTAAATTGTTAGGGTTACGGCATGGGGACTTCAGTAATAAAATAAAAACTGCGGCCTGTGGTTATATATATTTTTTCAGATCAAGTTTACAAATTCCCAATTTTTGTAATTTGAATAAAATTTGATTCTTATCAATGATTCTTCTAAATCCAGACATTTTAAGGTAGATGAAAGCACTAGGTACCTCTGCGGACAGTCATCAAAAGACCACAAGGTTATCATATACAGACTCCTTCCTTTTATAGGATCCTATGGCAAACCCATTCTTAGTCTGTGCAGTGTTGCAGATATTTTAGCTTGATTATGGTTGATGGTTGTGGTTATAAAGGTGGGTTACCAGAAATCTGTTTTTAATTAGTTAGGATCTATTCAACAACAAATTCAATAAAAGAATTACTAAAATTTAAGTATTTACAGGCAAATATACAACATTTAGAAAGAAGAGAAACTTTAGGAAAAAAATACTTGTCTCCTGGAATAGTGATTGCAGAGGCTTTTTTGTTAGACCTATAATCAAATTTTGTTGAAGCAATTACTTCCATAGATGCCTTTGGCATGTAATTACTTTGAATCTGGAAACCAAACCAAAGGTCTCGAACAAAAAGTTTGGTTGTAAATTGCCTTTTCATAGGGAAACTTTTTAAAAAATTAATGCAACTGGCTGTGTCTTAATAGTGTGTAGGCCTATCCAGCAAAAACATGTATAGGATAGGACATTTGGGATGTTTTAGGAAATATGGAAGCTAAAATTGTTAGCACTTTTTAACAATCAATTACAAGAAAAATGAAGAATGATTAAGAAAAAATAAATCCCTAGTGTGACTTTAGTATTTGGAGAATCCAGATGCACAAGTTTATTTTGTCCTCTGAGAAAACTGGAGGACAATCTAAATCTAGAATCAATCTTCAAATAGTAATTATATTGATTTAACTTTCAGGTGAGATGTTGGTTCCAAGTGCCAAGTACAACATAAGTGAAGAGAGTATTGGGGACTTTCGGTTCACTAGCACATTATATATATCAAAACTTGCCCATCAAGACTTTTCTGAATATCAGTGTGTTGCCAAGGTAAATAAAACAGACTCAGATTCTTTTAAATAATCTTTGAAACTGGTCTAAAATGGCCTTTTTGAGTTTGTATTAGCTCACTAAGATTTTTAAAAAGTATCCAGAGCCTAAGATTATTTTTGACATTTAATAAATTTGTAACAAAATCCACTGGAAATCAAGTGAAAAGCAAATCTTGAATTCAGATGACTTTAAATATTTAACCTTTTTAGAACACAATTGGAAAATCCGAAGAGACGATCGATTTATATGGTGAGTTGGAATTTCATACATTATCAAAAGCAAATTATATTCATATTTTTTTCGTTTAGAACTTCAAAGGGAACTTGGAACAACAATCATATCACAAACAGCTGAGACAATTCACTTCTTTGAATCAGAATATGAATCTCACACAGGTAAATTGAAAGAAAATTCAGTATTAAATCTACCAATACAAGAGGGATGATTTTAAATATTCATTTACAGGAAATGTGAACACAACACCCATTCCAAGGTACTCAAATGTTGAAAAATCAGCCATAAATAAAGCACATGCCGCAGAAAAGAAGCCAAAATCATCTGGAGAAGGTTTCTTTGGGGGAATCTCATCAGGTGTCAAAAGCAAATGTCCTATAAGGTGAGTTTAAACTTGAAAGAACCAGAGAAACATCATCATACAAAAAATGGCTTGCAAACCTGAAAAACTTTTCAAAACATAAATTTGGACATCAGTTTCTTATCCTGAAAATCAACATGATTGCAGCAACCGAAAATTATGAATTTTAACCCCCCTAATGCCTAGGGGGTTTGGGAATCATGAAACTAGAGATGGGCCCTGACCCGACCCCACCCAAGCTTGCTTTTGACCCACAGTAAATAAGAGGCTGACCCGCCTTTGACCCAGGTACTTTTTAAAGTGGCCCGAAAAGATTTTTTTTGATCCGAAGGTAAAAAAATTGAAAAATTTGACATTTTTAGGGGAAATTTTCCAAAATCAAACCCAAGCCATAAATGGCTGACCCGACCCGACCCAGATCAAAATTTTTTGACCCAAACCCATCACTACCTGAAATCCTTTTCAGGGTGATGTATTCCAAAGTCTGTAGAAATTTCAGCAATATAGCCCTGGAATTTTGTAGTGATGCAAAAAAATTTACCCACAATAAATCCGCTCATCAAAATATTTTATTGATAATATCAGTTCCTTAATCATATGGTCATTGTTGTATTTCTAATTATTTAGCTATTCTGTTTCGTTTTTTAGGTTGTACTTCTGTTTGCTGCTAGGAATCTTCTTGACAGTTGGATCTTAACTTAACATTAGCTCGTTTAATAATGGAATATCTAGAACATCAAAAGAGTTATTATAGTGAAGTAATTCACAAAGTTGTCAAATCTGCAATGAAGGAGTCACCTGATCAATTTCTTTTAACTTTTCATTTAGTACAAGACAAAGAAAGTTTTCAACAATAAAAACCATAGTTTTTCATGACTGGCTACTCAAGCTTCTCAACAAGAACAATTAAAAGCAATAGATTTTGAATTATAACTTTGATATTTGAATTCTTGTTGAGCTTTAAGTTTACATTTGTGAATTTACTCAATTTGGCGTGCATGATGCAAGGTAGTTTGAATCATATCATTTCAATTTTCTCAGTTTTTGAAGAAAATATTATAAACATATACCATATCAAGCAAAACATGCCTGGATTTATTGTATACTTATATTGAAATCAACAGGTTTTCAATGAAATATGGCATGTTACAATCTTACTTTTTGTCTTTTTATGTTCCATTGATTTGTACAATAAAAATCTCTTACTTCCAAATTAGAAATTTCTAAAAATCAAAAATTTTGAGGGATATAGGTGACATAAAATCAAGTTTGTTTTGAGCCACTCACCAATACTCTTAACCTAGACCCTTAAGAAATAAAACCATACTAAAATTGTTGTACTATGTTCATAAAAGCCTAACATGTTTGTATTAAAAAAGTAAAATATGTTATGGATTTAATACCTCATGGCTTATCCAAAACATTTCTAATATACCACAAGGTTTTCTAAATGAATGAAGATGAACTTTCTTATGGCAATTTTAACAAACTTTGCTTTCATTGTCTATATTTATGGTTTTTTTAATTGTGAACATTTGTGATATTCAAAGAGATTGTGTTGACAAGGCCTTATCAATCTTAGATTTTTGCTTCAGTCCCTTTCACAAATTGATCAAACATGGCTGATTCTTTTATTTCTTCAAGAGTGGCAGCTTCCTCTATGGTTATGTCTGCATTGATCAAGCTTGTGCTTCACCAGGTAAAAATATACTTTTTCTTTTCCATTTTCACAGGTTGCAATAAAACCCAATAGGCTCTCAGTCAGAAAACATCCTGTTGTGACTCTTTTACAGATGATTAGATAGACTAAATGAGTCAATACTGCTCAATATTTTTAAGTGACATCTAACCTCCTTAACCACTGCTGGCCATCAGTTATTCTGGATTAAGTCTTCATCTTTGTTATGGGCCTAACGACAGACTTCTTGTAAGACAAATTATGTCATCCTTAACTGTCAATATAAATTGTCCCTTTAAAGAAACACAAATGAAATTTATGAAAGTTTATGGACAATTTTGTGACATTTGTTGACACATAACAAGTTAACCTAATAAATAATTAAAGTTAGTAATAAATGAGAAATTCAATTGGCAAGCAATCAAGTAATCAGAACAAAGTCAATTTCAAAATCATCTAAATGAGTGCCTCATAATCGCCATCTTTGGTAGTGAAACCTCCCTGAGGTTCTGATCTGGCTGACCACAAGTAGCTGTCAATGTTAGTCACAGATGCTCTAGAAATAAGAATCATTTTAATCTTAGAATGTGTCACCGTGGAAGTAAATTTAGTCTAATTCTCTCACTCATTGTGAACAAGAAGGTTATTATAATTTGATATATTTGATCTGTACATTGACTAGTTGAGGACGTGAGGCCTTTTGTAAGAAGTCATGTAAAAGATACAGCAACTTATTTTACATATCTTGTGCAGCTATGATAACAAAGTGATTAAGAAATCCATGATAACAGGAAAATAAATTATTTGGATGATTTAATCTCACAGTTGCGGAGGTAGTAGTTTTTAATTTTACATGCCTGAATTTGATTTCTAGAATCCCTCCTTAGAAAGTAATTAAACATAAAAGCATAGTTCTACAGTAAAAGGAAAGTAGATGCCTTGTTTCATTTAAAAAACATTTTTTAGACTTTAGGAGTCATTAGTGAGGTTTTCTGATGGAACCCCTTAAGTCAGAATATAAAATGTTCAGTGATTCTTAAAAAGTTGGTGACCCTGTAACTAATAGGCATCCAGCAAATCCAAATTGAGGATAATATTGAAGTCTGAAATCTTTTATTAAAAAAAGGCTCTCTCTGTAAAAAAGATTATTGTGAAAGCCACAAAAAAACATGCTGCTTTGTGTTGTGCAAAAAATACCTTTTTTCAAAATCACTGAGGCAGTAATTGTCCACTCTTTTAACTAATTCGAATTCACTCAGAGGACAAGAAGGAGTTTTATGAAGCCTAAAAGCAACAATTTCATGCTTGAAAAACCAACTTCTTTATGAGATTGTAATGTTTTTAGCGTACTTATTTTTGGAGAATCCAGCTGACTTCTTCCTAACTTTATCAGAATTGGTTCTCTTAGCCTTCAGTGCATCAATGTTCGTCAAATCAAATAATATATCTCTTCTACATTCATCATCCAGATAACTATGTCCTAGATTTTGAGATATTTTGACTTTAAAGAATACAAATATTCTAAAAAATAATATTTTACTTCTGAATTTTTCTTCATTCCTCTTCTTCTCCTCATCCACATCAATACAGCCATAGAATGTGTCATCGAATTCATCATCATCATATTTGAATTGCATATTGTTGAATGATTCTTCACTGAAGCTGTTTCTGTACTGTTTCTTCTCTAATTCATTTTCACTTGTACTATCATCACATCTAAGCAAATTAGAAACATCAAAAAAGGTTTGAAAAGCAACTATCATAAGTTATTTTATAGTGGTTTCAAATTTCTTTAACTTTCTGTTAAGATTTTGATAATAATAAATCCCTTTAGAGATTGATGATTTATGGCCTTAAATTGTTAGATATCAAGGTTTCGATTCTTGCTTTCCAACCCAACATTTTGGATACAAATAGTAAATTAGATTACCACTGAAAAAAAGTTTGATTTTCTTAACTTCAAAATATCTACTGATATAAAGTAACTTGTAAGTATATTTTGATTAAGAAAATATTTTCATAGCAAGATTCTTTCTCTAATTGTTGAAGAATAATTATTTCATGATGATTGTTTGAATAATTAGGCAAGGCTAGACTGAAACCTCAACTTAAGGTTAGAAGGTCAACATTTTAATAGAGTGGATCATCGAGATAACAATCTTTTTCAAATTTTGCTTTTAATCAAAGAGCTTCTTAAAGTTTTCAGTTTGGTAAGCTAGAAAATGAATATTTTTGTACTCACTCTTGATCATCTTTCTTAACTTCTGACATTAGCTTAAATGCTTGGACACTAACTCTTCTAAGGTCCTGGGCCCTTTTCCGTAGGCGTAGCTCTTCCTGGAATAAAAGCTATTTAAAGACATTACCCACAAATTTAAAAATAAAATCAACTGAGACCTGTTGTAATGAGTCCCCCATCTGCATAATCCAGTCTCCAGCCTGATTCATGGCTTTGGTTGCTCGTTTGTGACCCTCTTCAGCTGTTCTAAGGTTTTTCCCACTAGATACCTGTCAAATGTAGAACCAATCAGCTTTTAATTCAGTAGTTAATGCTAGTGATGGGTCTGGGTAAAAAATTTTGACCCGGGTTGGGTCGGGCCAGCCATCTATGGAAAGGGTTTGGGTTTGGAAAATTTCCCCTAAAGGTGTCAAATTTTCAATTTTTTTCTCTTCAGAGCATAAAAAAATCTCTTCGGGTTGGGTCAAAAAGTAACCGGGTCAAAGGCAGGTCAGCCTCTTATTTACTGTGGGTCAAAATTATGCTCGTGTCGGGTCAGGGCTCATCTCTTAATGCCTCAATGGCACAACTTGAAAATATCAACTATCTTTAGATGGTATTGGATACAAGGCTATATGAAACCAGGATAATTTTTGTTTTGACCCTTTGATAATATCGAATCTTACTTTTGTATGAATCTTTCTTTTCCACTTTGTGAATGTACCCTCCTGGTTTGGAGTAGCACTCAGGGATGACAAAGGAACGGAAGTTTCACTTGAAGTATCAGTAGCAAATCCAAAAAATATGTTTAAGCTTTTCCTACGATTATTTCTGGCAAAACGTGTAGACAAAAAGTCATCCTGAAAATAATACCAACATACTTTACAAAATAGTATGTCAACAGTCATAATAATTGAACAAAGATAACTCAAATCTTCAAGTATCCGGACAACTTTACTTGAAAAAGGTAGGAAATACTCAATCTATCAAAATTTATATTGCTATATCAACAGTTGATCTTAGGTGGACATCAGATGATTTCCTTTTAAAATTCACAATAAAAAAGTTTTCATCTATTCTATGTTTTGAGGCAAATTTACCTGCAATCTCTTTTGCTTCTCCAAAACATATTCCATCCTCTTCTTTTCCAATTCTATGTCTTTGGCAGAATTTGTCAGGATTTCAATGCCCATCTGGATGTAAATGTTTATTCTTAAGACAAATTTAACAGTAATATATTTTGATAAAAATAAAACAATCGAATTTTTGATGCAGCCCTGCAACTCTGATTATTCCAAAGTGGAATTGGGGGTTAGGGGTCATGCTTTTGATTCCAGGGCTCCAAGATTGAGCTAAAGTTAAAATATTTGAATCATTCAAAAGATAGTTCACATGAAAATCCATCTTTTGATACTTCATAGTCAAAACTATAAACATTCGAAGTTTTA
>Ga0194133_10010444_pt1 | contig 10451 bp, 3 predicted proteins | sample TA2KigOf40mmetaG_FD_155448 | JGI IMG/M metagenome (GOLD analysis project Ga0194133, IMG submission 155448) | Freshwater microbial communities from Lake Tanganyika, Tanzania - TA2015055 Kigoma Offshore 40m | ecosystem: Environmental > Aquatic > Freshwater > Lake | place: Tanzania: Lake Tanganyika... | reverse complement strand
CCAAGGACCTGCTGCTCCTGAAGTGGGAGGAACGCATCAATGTGGAATCTCTGCTCACCGACAATGACCAGGACGACCAACGTTTCCAAAGTCTCCTTCAGGCTGCCGGGAACGAATCAGCCATTCTCCATCAGCGCATCCACCAGCGGATCATCAAAGCCCAATCCCTGCAGTCCTTCTTCAGCTATGGGTTACTGATGTTCTGTCTCGTCCTCACCATCGCCGTGGGAACTTTCTGCTTCTGCCGTTACTGCAACCCCCGGTCAATCAATCGAACCTCGTTTGATTACCCTCTGCCTCGACCTCGATCACCCATCCTTCGCGCTCAAGGAGCCTATGCCCGCGCTCTTCCGGAAGCTACGCCGCTCGCCGCCGCCTGAGTCCTCTTCCCCTGAGGCCTCGAACTTCTTTGTACATAGGAGGGATAAAGTAAATTCACTTTATCTGCTCCATTTTACTTTATTTACTTTTAAGGCATTTATTCCAATTTGCAATTATCCCATCCAATTTGCAATTATCCCATTGTCATGACAACAATTATCTGTTAATTAACATTGACCTTGTAAGCTGACAAGCCGACTGGTCCGCTGTCTGAGTCTCCACTCTGACACGCGCCTGGCCTAATCTAGGTCTGACTGGATCTAACTAGATCCTTCCATGGAAATTCCACCAGATGAAGGTCAGGTGACATTTCCTTGGAATTATGTCATCTCTGTGTCTGACTAGCTACCAGACACTCTCACTGACCAGCCTGCCTTTCAGCAAGTGTATATATATCTGTATATCTCATGGAATAAATCAGTTAGCATTCAACTGTCTTGTCCTTTGGACCCAGGAGTTCAACCTTTTATTAAATTGGTGGCAGCGGTTTCCCTTCGCCCGGAGGAGACTATTTGTGTAAGTGTTAGACGTTAACATTCCAAAAGTTTAGAAAAAGACCCGACGTGCCACCATGGCTGAGAACCCTCACGCTCAAGCAGCAGAACGGGAATTGTTGAAGATCCCACTATGGTTCGCCGACGAAAGCAAAGACTCTTTCACCGCGGAATACTGGGTACGCCGAATGGAGCGACTGAAAACTACATGCGGATGGTCAGAGCAAGCCGCCGCTATGCATGCGTGTAACGCATTGCGAGGAAAGGCTATATGGTTTATGAACTACATTGATAGCCTTCATCCCGATGCCAGCGATAGTTGGACCCGGTTCTCAAAGCTGTTTTTGGAGAACTTCGGCATCGTGGGAAAAGATACCTCGAGGATCACCAATCTCAACATCACGCAGCATGTTGGAGAAAAGGTCCAGGTATTCGCCTACCGTGTTACAATGACGGTAGAAGAGTTTTACAGTAGCCTGCCAGAAGCTAAGGACGATGCGGAACTCACCGAGTTGGATACCATACCTACTGGTATCAACCCACCGGGACCACCGGCAGACCCGGCCCTGGTGCTGGCGGCACTGCGGGCATACGCAGAGAGAGTGGCCCAGCACTTTCACAAGCGCGCCAACAAGATGGCGTTTCAAGGGATTTGCAAATCCCTCTTCATCAATGGACTTCTACCCTCCTTGAGGAGCAACGCCAAGTTGCTCAAAACCGACACGTTCCAGGAAGCCATCAAGGCAGCCCTAACAGCCGAGAGAGCTGTACAAGGACCCCTGGACCGCACTACATCCACTGACAAGAACGTCAGTTTCATCAAGAAAAGATCCTCCAAGCCCTACCGTTCTGGAGGATCCTCTGCTTCAACCTCCAAAAGGATTAGCGAATGCTGGTATTGCCATCACAAGGGTCACGTCCAGCTGCACTGCCGCAAACGACTGTCTCGCGGGGCCTCGCTGGTCTCCAAACCACGATCCGTCCACGAAATTCAGGCCGAAGACCTTGCCTATCAAGACGTGGACGACAGCGATGGTCTCGAGGACATCTCCGACGACGAGGATTCCATGGACGAGGAGGACGAGGGTGATGCACAGGTCAACGCGGTGCATTTAAACTAGCTGGAGTCCCCACAACCACTGGTTCTGGGGACATGCAAGTATGTTTCGTTCAAGGAAAACCGACTATCGCCGTACGGACCTGCAATACCAAAACCAACTGGCTCTACGATACGGGAGCTGCGGTCACAGTAATCTCCAAAAAGCTGTATGATCGTTTCTCCCCGAAACCCTCACTCTCGCCCAATCCTTACCACATCACGGGGGCAAATCAGAAACCCCTCAAAATCAAAGGACTTATCAACCTCCCCATCAGGGTTCTCGACAAGAAGTCCGACATTCAAGCCCTTGTGTGCCCACAACTATCCGGTGACGCCATCCTCGGGATGGACACCATCCGACAGCTTGGAATAGCTCTCAATCCCGTCACCCAGGAATATTTTGAGGTGAACTCCATCCAAGAATTACAGGGCACCATCACTCAAACCACACGCCTTGAACCGCTCAGTGTGTCCACGATCAAGATCAAGGTTCCTTGCGACGACGGTCAGGAACTGTTGATTACCAATTCCACTCAAATCGACGACTGCTTCATTCCTGAATCAGTCGTCGCCGCACGCAACGGAATGGCCAAACTGCGAATCAAGAATTGTGCCACGGTTGACAAAATTTTGCCAGCTGGCACTCCCATCATAGGCCTCGAAACAGTTGACGGCCACGCCTGCGTCATCGATCAACAAAAGTGGAATGACGTTCTGTCTAGCAAGGACACGCCTCTACCTGCCCCGCTACCTACGAAGGAACATTCTACCTTCCTCAAGCGCCTAAAGATCAACGTACCGCCGTCAGAACTCGGTAAATACCACCAACTGTTTCTCCGAAATCACGACGTCTTTAGCGCTAACAAAGAGGACCTGGGACGGGCCAATAATTTTGAACACAACATCAAGCTCAAAACAAAGGACCCCATCTACAAGAAACAGTTTCGCATACCGGAGGCCCACCAAAAGGCTCTGCACGATAAAATAGATGAATGGCAGAAAATCGGAATCATCGAACCTTGCTTTTCAAGGTACAATTCTCCCATCTTTATCGTCCCCAAAAAGGACGGCTCTTTCAGATTCGTCCTAGACTACCGAGCCCTGAATGAGAACAGCCTGGAAGACCGGTATACCATGAAAGACGTCGGTGAATGTATCGGCGAAATTGGCCGAGCCGGTTCTACCATCTTCAGCACCATGGACCTCACCTCTGGGTTTTGGCAACTGCCACTCGACGCTCCATCTCGACCCCTCACGGCCTTTACCTGTCCCGGTAAAGGGCAGTACCAATACACGGTACTCAGCATGGGCCTTAAAGGAGGCCCCGGCTCGTTCCAACGTATGATGGAATTAGCTATGAAGGGCGTGGACAAAGTCTTGGTATACATCGACGACCTTCTAGCGCATTCAGACACCCATGCCGAGCATCGACGCACCCTCCAGCTGCTTTTCAACCGCCTCCGCAATGTGTGCCTCAAACTCAACCCAGAAAAATGCGAATTTGGCGCCACCAACGTATCCTATTTAGGATTTCGCCTCACCCCAGAGGGAATCCTTCCTGGGACTGACAAACTCAAGGCAGTCCGCGATATGACCCCGCCAATCAACGTTACCCAAATTCGACAATTTTTGGGTTTGTGCAATTACTTCCGCACCCATGTTCGCAACTTTTCCACCATTGCGGGACCTCTTAACACCCTCACCAGCAAAAATTCTGGGTGGAAAGGAGGCCCTTTACCACCAGACGCCAAACTGGCTTTCCATCAACTCAAGGATGCTTTGTGTAGCAACCCCGTCATGGCCTACCCAAGAATGGATAGACCGTTCCATCTTATCGTCGACGCAGCAACAGGCGGCCAGGACACCAAAGGAGGATTTGGTGCCATTCTGGCCCAAGAAAACAACACTGGAAAAATGCATGCCATCGCTTACGCCAGCAGGTCACTAAAAACGCATGAGAAGAATTACAACCCCTACCTTGCAGAAATGAACGCAGCCGCCTGGGGCATCGATCATTTCGATGTTTACCTACGTGGTCGTAAATTCATTCTCCACACGGACCATAAACCATTGGAAACTCTGGGAACTGTTCATCAAAAGACACTCAATCGTCTACAAGAACGAATGAATATGTACGACTTCGAATTGCGTTATAAAAAGGGAATTGAAATGCCAGCTGACATCTTATCACGCAAACCCGTCAACAACATCACGATCAGCAATTCTTTTCTGGAGCACGTAGCAAATGATCCTTTCTGCCTACAAATGGAAAATTTTCTTCAACAACGCCCTGTCTCGGGACCCTATCAGAATATCATCAACAAGTTGGGCCCCTTTACCACCAAAGAAAATGGTCTTTTCAAACTCACTTCCGAAGCCAAAGACCTCATCATCCTACCACATTCTCTCGCCACCGCCATAATCGACACCGCCCATGGCACCCTCCTCACGGGTCACGGGGGCATCGATAAAACGGTAGCCCGTCTACGTGAATCCTACTATTGGCCTTCAATGATCGCCGATGTCAAACAACGCCTACAAGAATGTCAACGCTGTCAACGTGCACTACGTTCCCAACCGTTCTCCTACCCGCTGCAGCCTCTTCCATTGTGCCTCTCACCTAATCAACGCCTTCACGTGGACTTGTTCGGTCCCCTCAAAACCGAAACTGGCAAGTCCCACGTCTTGTGCATGACTGATGCCTGCACCAAATTCGTCGAACTCGCTGTGGTACCTAATAAGGAAGCCGACACTGTGGCTAAAGCCATAGTTATCTCGTGGATATGCCGCTATGGGGTGCCCGATCAAATTTTTTCCGACGGAGGGAAGGAGTTCTGCAACAAACTCCTATATGAAATTTGCAACGTGCTGCAAATTAACAAAAACAAGACCACACCAGCGCATCCGCAGTGCAACGCACAAGCAGAAATCGTCAACAAAACCATCAAGAAGTACTTGGCCACAATGACGGACAACTCGTTGAAATGGAAGCACCTGATCCCCTCGCTTGCGTTTGCGTACAATACCACCAAACACAATACGACGGGTAGATCACCAGCAGAAATGCTGTACGGATATCAGCCGCGATGGATCCTATCTGACATGGACTTCACCACAGAGGAAGACCGAGAATTGCCAGAATTGATAAGACACATGAGGATAACGAGATTGTTGGCCAACAAACAAGCACTGGAAAAGACGGAAGATTACAAGACCCAACATGATGAGAAGCTCCAGGCAAAGAAAGAAAATCTCATCAAAATTGGACAGTTTGTCTATTTAGACAAAAGGACCTTCTTAAATGAAAATGAAAAGTTGGCAGATAAATGGGAAGGACCCTATCTCGTGACAAAATTATTCGACAATGGAGCCGTGGACGTCATCAGGAACGGCAGAACAATTAGAATTAATCGAAATCGTCTTAAACCATTTGTGGCAATGGGAGATCATGCAATCCCATTACCCGAGGCGATACCTGACGAATTTCATCCCTCACCGTTTGAACAGGAGCCGCAATTAGCACCTAATCATAAATCAAATGAAATTGAAGCAGAACACGACATCTTGGAGGAACCACTGGACCCATTTGTGTCACCCCACATTGTGGAAGACGAGATATTTAAACAATCATCTGAGACAATTTCTCCCAGTCTTCAACGAACCAGATTCGGGACACATCCAATGATCTTGCGGAAACGAACTGCAAGAACTCTGAACCAAGTGCAAGACTTGTCACAGAAAATCAAGCGATCCAAGTTATCCACGGTTGAGGTCAACCATTTATTAATCGAGAAGTTTGTCAGGCATGTCAACCATTTGGCAGACAACAACCTCCTCGATGAATGGAGTCTCCCAAAACAGGTAACTGGTCAACCTCAAAAACTACAGGACCACCGAAGGCGAAAATACCTGCAATCCCTACCTCCGCCGAAACGCAACACCCTCCTTACCGGAGATCCTCTCTTCCATTTTGACCCCATCGCCTACGAATACCTGTGGATGCCTGGAAGACCTCAACTCCCTCCACGGATCGCCAACCTTTTCAACCATCTCCCTGACCTGCCAGAAAACCCACCAGGGGTTCTCCAACCAGTACAACTCCCGAGTGGTCCTTCTACACCTCCAAGATCTCCTTCTCCGTCCACTCCACCACCAAACCATTCCACTCCTAGACGACCTGGACAACCCATTCCCTTCGAGCCTAACTTAGAAGATACGGGGGATACCCCTCCACCAGAAGTTCCTCCCATACGACGACGACCTCCGCCACTTATCCTGCCTCCCCCATCCCCTCCAACACCTGCCATCCAATTCCTCCCAGAAATGGGACTCCATCTGTCACCCCGGTATGCAGAAGAACCTCGCCTCTTCACCCACGGGTTCAGATTTCCCATACCAATGACAGACCATGTTCCCGCACCGCCTGCGCTCCAATCTTTCCCCTCGCCGTCGAGCGCGAGCTCTCCCATGTCTGTGGGTACCCAACAACCGCCAGCCCAACAAGGTGGTTCGACAGCGCAGCCCACGTTCGAACTCCGACCTCCTCGTTTCCACTTTGACCCAGGACTAGGAGGAGCTCCTAACCCTGTCCTCCTTCAGCGATCTTCTCCTGAGGTTCCCATGATCCTAGACACTCCTCGGCTCGCCCTCGAGCTGGATCCCTTCTACCTCATGCCTCCTATCCCTATGGACGCCCAGTCAATGGCCGACCCATCCATGTCAATAGTCTCCATCCCTAACGCTGTCGCGATGGATGTCCAAACTTCCTGGGCCCCACCTATGTCCATCACCTATCGAGATCCTACCGTTGACCTCATGTCGGTGCGATACCCTGATCTGCCCTCAATGTCCATCCTCTCCCAGGAGCTACCCAGCATGTCCGAGGACTCAACTCGATTTCTGGAAGGACCCGAGTTGGACCACTTCCCACTCCGGGAAGACCTTGATTTCCGCCGCCTAGCGGAAGCCGCTGGACCTCAGGCTCCTATCCTAAACCCTCAATACCATAGCCCCGCCTTTCGTGAATTTCGAGATACTGATACCTTCGGTCTTTCAGATCCCTACGACCCGACAACGGCTCCTCGTTTCCTACGCGACTATCGGCACCCGTTCCCCTTTCAATGGGACAACATGACCGAAGAAGAGCGAATTCGGAACGCTCAGCGTGCAGGAGTTCCCCCTGGAGGGATCCCTGGAATGAGTCTGGGCCCTCCCGCCATCCCGGGCCCCTTTCCAAACGCAACCACTCCACCGAGGGATGCCATCCGACCGACCTCACCATCTCGCCCTGGAAACGAATCGCCCTCTACGCAGCCTGCAGTGGATTGGCGCCGGCCCCTCTCCTTGACCCATCAACTCAGGCATCCCCAGATACCCCCGTCACCGTACGCGACGGTTCTTCGACGCCCAGTCGCCGAGAGAGGCCAACTAGCGCTACCTCCTCCCCCTCGGGAGCTACCAACCTTTCCGTCCCAAGACCGGAACCTAGCGACTCTACGACGACCCCGCAACCCGACTGCTCCTGCCCTGCCTGCACCCCCACAGACGTCTTCCTCCACTTCGAGCGCACTCTGTCTCCTGCCATCAAGCAACATCTCAAGGACGACGCGCTCACCCGAGCTGCCGAGCGCCTCCTCCACAATCTCGATCGATGCGGTATTTATGGAGCCGAGACCTCCGTCCGTCAAAGGTGGTTGGAAATCCACCGGGCGGTCATCGAACGGCTCGTGGACATCGGGTACGGTGCCATCGCTGGCAGCCTTACCCAATACGGAGGCACCGACCGACTTCCCTACCACTTTTGGGAGGGCCTGGTCGTTACCGATGCAAAGACGCACTACGGCACCCTCTTCCGGTCGTTCTTGCGTGAACTCTATCGACTGCACCTTGCGGAGGGCGCCGCCTACCTCACTCTCGGCAAGTTCTTTCGGCACCTTCGGGATAGCTCCCATCCCTCGGGATACCGGTATCCCCACATTGACTGGCTCCGCTCTGATGACCCCCAACCTGAGGCAGAATCGCATGGAGCGGCCCAACTTCGGCTCACCCTCACTCGCGCAAACGGAATTTGGTCTACCTGTGGAGGAGAATTTATGTCTAGAGGATTTCCACCTACCACTGACGTCAACTCCAATAGCCTACGATGGCGGACCCCCACCATGGTTCCGACCAATCGACCCTCCTCCGCCCACCATCCCCAAGGTAACCCTTTGGCACCGGATCCTGGCCTTCTTCGGCCACAAACGGCACCTGGCCCGAGTCAATTGGCGACGAATCCTACTAGCCATGAATCGTCAACAACGAAGAAAAATGGAGTACGAAATCCGCCAGTGGGAAAAACGTCAGCGAAAAGGACGAAGCGACGGGGCGGGATTCGGCTAAGCATCACCAAGTATACCGAAATCCTGGGAACGCTAACCTCGGTCCTCTCCCTTCTCAAGGGAGCGGATAGCGCTCTCAACAACTCCCCTGCCCACTTCACTATCTTCGAGGACATGGGCCAAATGGTCACAGACACCTCGTACATCCATGTCATCTCATCCATCAACCTCAATGACTTCACAGAGCTCTTCGGAAACGCGCGAACTCTGCTGATGCAAGACCAAGCCCAAACTTACAATTCTACCCCTTACAAAGACAAACTATGGTACAAGACCTACACCCGAGCACTGCACGAACTCTTCTTCGTGCCCTCCACCGTCAACTCGACCACGTCTTACCAGGCAGGCATCTCCATCGCTCATCGTTTAGCTCGCATCACCGACCGCTACAACGACATCCTTAAGATCCTTCCACCAGCCTCCCGTACCCCTAACATCCAGTCTCCGTTCACCCCCGACACCTACCATCCCGATGCTCCTAACGTAGTGGACTCCGGACGCAAGGTGAAAAGAAGCCCACTCATACCTCTTGCCGCGAAGAGCATACTCAAGCTAGGCCTGAAAGGGGGCGCGCACGCCCTGGTCCTAGGCACTATGTTCGGGCTGATGTCCGCTACCCAGGTGTCCGAGATTGAACACCTCAAAGCTAGCGAGCTCATTGTGAATCTAGAGAACATCGAACAACAAATGTTCTCCAACCTGAACAACCGACTCGTGCGCGCCTTGCAAGTTATCCGCCACAACAATCTTCAAGGAGGAGTGCAAATGCGATGGCAAATCTGGGACACCCTGCTCCAACAATTGGAAGCCCGACTCCATCAACTCCAGTCTCTCATCGAAGCCTTGCAAATGCATCGTATCAGTTTGGATTGGTTCGCACCTGGTCAATTGGCAGATATCAACGCCAAGGTCCAAACCCAAGCCCGCATCGCTAAGCTAACTCCCCTAGTGGACCAGCTCTCTGACTATCTGCAACTGGAAGTGTCGTACGCCCGGATTCAGGGAGAGCTGCACATCTACATTCACGTTCCTGTCACCTCGGAGGATTCACTTTGGACCGTCTACCGATACCTTCCCTTTCCTATTCCCCAACCGGACAATCAGCTCGGCCTCGTAGTAACCAACGAAGACATCATCGCAGTGGGACCAAAGCCCCGATACAAGGTCATGTCGGTGGCGCAATTCGAAAAGTGCCACCGACGATACAATCGGGTGATTTGCGATCAGCCTCTGGTGGCTGGCACTAACCTCTCCAACACCTGTGTTGGAGCTCTAATGGAACATCAGTCTAGTGCCATCACTCAACTCTGTACTATCAACGTGGTCCCCGATCGGGAAATGGTTTTCCAAATCTCTTCCCAAACCTTCGCCGTCCACTCCCCGGTTACCTTCACCGCGCACGGTGTCTGCTGGGATCAACGACGTCTCACCTTTATGATAGGATCCTCCTCCCAAGTCAACATCCCCAAAGGATGTTCCCTGGACCTGCGCCAACACGAGATCCGACTCCCTCTCGCCATCAACCCAATTCAATCCCCTTGGGTTATGCCGTCGGAATGGAATGTCTCCAAGGTAGCTAAGGACCTATTGCTTCAGAAATGGGAAGAACGCCTCAACGTTGGATCACTACTCGCCGACGAACAGGATGATCAACGCTTTGCACAGCTCCTTCAAGCCGCTGGAAACGAGTCGGCCCTCCTTCATCAACGGGTACATCAACGAATCATCAAGGCGCAATCACTACAGTCCTTCTTCAGTTATGGACTGTTGATGTTCTGTTTTATCCTCACGATTGCGGTTGGAACCTTTTGTTTCTGCCGATACTGTAACCGCTCAGTCCACCGCACCTCTCTCGACTACCCCATGCCACGACCTCGGTCACCCATCCTACGCCAGATGTCCTACGCGCACGTGCCCCCGGAAGCTGCTCCTCTCGCTGCTGCCTGAACCTCTTCCCCGAGGCCTCGGATTTCTTTGTACATAGGAGGGATAAAGTAAATTCACTTTATCTGCTCCATTTTACTTTATTTACTTTTAAGGCATTTATTCCAATTTGCAATTATCCCATCCAATTTGCAATTATCCCATTGTCATGAC
>Ga0194133_10010442_pt1 | contig 10452 bp, 10 predicted proteins | sample TA2KigOf40mmetaG_FD_155448 | JGI IMG/M metagenome (GOLD analysis project Ga0194133, IMG submission 155448) | Freshwater microbial communities from Lake Tanganyika, Tanzania - TA2015055 Kigoma Offshore 40m | ecosystem: Environmental > Aquatic > Freshwater > Lake | place: Tanzania: Lake... | reverse complement strand
ACGGGTACAACGCCACGCCGCATGGATGCGGCGGCAGACTCAGCGGGCGAAGGCCAGGGAGGGCTTCGCTCACGGGTACAACGCCACGCCGCATGGATGCGGCGGCAGACTCAGCGGGCGAAGGCCAGGGAGGGCTTCGCTCACGGGTACAACGCCACGCCGCATGGATGCGGCGGCAGACTCAGCGGGCGAAGGCCATGGAGGGCTTCGCTCACGGGTACAACGCCACGCCGCATGGATGCGGCGGCAGACTCAGCGGGCGAAGGCCATGGAGGGCTTCGCCCGCGTGAAGCTACCGCGGACTCGGCACGGGCAAGAGCTCGATTGGCTCCGGTCCGGTCGCGGCCGATGGCGCGCCGTCGGCTGCCACCGGCTCTTCGCCCCCCACCAGCACGCTACGAGTTCCGTCAGCGCCGATGTCGTCGCGCGATTCGGCGACAGCCGGGCGCGGCGACTGCGCTGGAAACTCGAGCGACGCCGCAGCAGCAGTCTCTGGTACGGGAGCGACGGGCATCGCGGGGCGCGTCTTCGGGAGCGCCGACAGCATTCGCGGCGGGGACGGTGCCGGGATCCGGGCGAGCGGAGGCGTCGTTGTGACTGCTGCCGGACCCGGGGGCACGATAGCCGGTTCGACACCGACGGCGCCGGCTGCACTTGGCAGCGGAACCAGGACGACGCGGGGCGCGCCCGGCGGCTGCGACGCGGCGATGATCCCCTCGAGCGGCACTCCCGCGCGGAGCATGCGCCTCACGGTGGCGGGGCGCGGTGGCGGGGGCACGGGAGCGACAGGAGCGATCGCCTCGACGCGAGCCCCCGCGCGCTCGGCGCGGGCCTCGGCGATCGCCTGGCGGGCGTAGGCCCGTTCGGCGATCCGCGTCGTCACACGCTCGGAGCGCGGCGGCAGCGCCGACGCGGGCGGCGCTGCGAGCACGAGCAGCGCCGGTGCGATCAGGAGGGGAACGATCGAAATCGTCGTCTTCATCGAGGTTTCCTCAGTCATCTTTGGCCAGGTCGGAAGGACCACCACCCGACCGCCACCACCTTATTGTTGGCGCGCAGGAGAAAAACCTGCAACTTTTCGGCCGTGCCACGACGGTCGCCAGTCGCCACCACGTGGCAGGCGTCTCCCGGATTCGGCGGAGGGCTGGATCGAGGTGACGCACCGTGGTCGTCCGCAGATCCCCGCCTGGGAATTGTTTTCCGTGGAGTCGGTGTAGCATACGGCTCCGACGAACGGGGGGCGGGTCCCCTGAGGGCACTGCACGACCTGCGGAGGTGACTGATGGCAGCCGACTCGAGCCAGCAGTACGAGGTCCGCGAGCTCGGCGTCGGCGGCATCCTCGACCAAGCGATCCGGATCGTCCGCGATCACTTCGGCCCGCTGTTCAGGATCGTCCTGCCGCTGCTGGCGTTCAACCTGGTCTTGGGCCTCGTCAATGTCTTCGTCACGCCTGCCGTCAGCCCCGATGCGAGCCCCGAGGAACGCGCCGCGGCGGTCGCCGCAGCCCTGCCCACGACCCTTGCCTTCACCGGCGCGCAAGTGATTGGCGCCTTGGTCATCGGCTCGTGGATCAACGCCGCGCTGATGCACTTCGTCGCGCAGAAGTACCTCGGCCACGCGATCACCCCGGGCGCCGCGCTGGCGCGCGGCTGGCGGCGCTTCGGCCCGGTGGTGTGGACGACTTTCCTCGTCGGTGCCACGATCAGCATCGGCTTCCTGTTGCTGATCATCCCCGGGATCTACTTCAGTTTCTGGTACCTGCTTTCCCAGCAAGTGACCGTCGTCGAGAACATCTCCGGATGGCAGGCGATGAAGCGGAGCCGGGCGCTGATGAAAGGTTCGATGAACACGGCGTTTCTCGTCCTCCTCGTGCTCGGAATCCTCGGGTTCGTGGTCGGTGGCGGAGCGGGTCTGCTGGGAAACCCGTACCTGATCACCGGCGCGACCGTGGTCCTGCAGTCGATCCTCACGCTGGTTTCGCTGACGGCCCTCGTGGTCCTCTACTTCTCCTGCCGCTGCAAGGAGGAGAATTTCGACCTCGAGCACGTGGCCGCATCACTCGGCGCCGAGAGCCCCGCCGTCCGCTTCGGGGACGACAGGGCGTCGATCCCCGCTGAGTTACCATCCACCCGCGACAGCGGCGCCCGATGATCCCAGCGTGGGGAGCGTGCGCGACGCTCGGGGGAAACGAACGTGCCAGTCGTGCCCAGCCCCGGTCCGACCGCCGACGCCGACACGATCCGCCGCGCCGCGGCGGAGGTCCTCGCCGGCCCGGGCTTCCGGCTTGACCGCGGAGGGGGCGACCCGGAGCGATCGCTGCTCATGGAGCTGTTGCTCCGCGTGCTGGCCGCGATCGTCGATGCCTTCCGGTTCCTCCAGGGACTGCCGATCGTCCTCCGTCTGGCGGTGGCGGCGGTCCTCGTCGCGATCCTGGCATTCATCGTGTGGCAGATCGTGGTCTCGATCCTGGCTCTGTTCGGCAGCCGGCGCGCACCTCTGCCCATGGGCCGGGCACGGGCGGAACCGGTGCGGCCCGAGGACCTCGAGGCAGCGGCCGACGACGCCGCCCGGGCCGGCGACCTCGTGACGGCCGTTCGGAGGCTGTTCCTCGCGGCGCTGCGGCGCATCGAGATCGCCTCCAAGCCCCTGCCGCGCGGGCTCACCGACCGCGAAGTGCTCGCACGCACCGCCCGTAGCCCTCTCCACGCCCCGCTCTCGGGATTCGTCGACACGCTCGAGCGGGCCTGGTACGGCGACCGCCCGTGCACGCCGACCGACCTCGAATCCTGCCGCCAGCACCACCGGAGGATCGTCGACCTGCTCGCTTCCGGAGCGAGGGTCGGGTTCGCCGACGGTCGCGGGCGCCAGGGCAGCGTGACACCGCTCTCTGCCGAAATCCGCACGGAGGCGACGGCCGATGCCCTCTCCCCGTAGCGCGATCATCGCGGCACTGGCGCTGTTCGCGATCGCGCTGGCGACAGCGATCCTGTCGACGCTGGCGCCCCCCGATTCCGGTGGCGTCGGCCGCGACTCGTTTGGCGTCGAGGCGCTCGGCCAGCGTGGGATCTTCGACACGCTGGCGGCGCTCGGCATCCCGGTGGACCGGCGCACCGCCCCGCCGCTGCCCGACCTGCCCCCGGCGACGCTCGTCCTGCTCGCCCCGTCGCCGTCGATCGTCGGATTCAATTCGCGGTACCTGGCCGGACTCATGCCCTGGATCGAGGCAGGGGGTCGGATCGTCGTCGCCCCCGCCCCTCCGACCGCGCCGGAGCCCGGTGACCAGGCGCGACGGGGCCGCGACCAGGTCAAACCGGTGGACGTGGCGACGGCCCTCGGCCTCGAAGGTCTCGTGGTGGTCGACGCCGGTCCGGCGGCAGGCCGCGATCGGCAGGGACCGGACGAATCGCTCGCCGGCCGGGGACGGCGCGTACTCGAGGGCATGCTCGGCGGCGGCACGCGCCTCGAAGCCTGGCTCGACGACGTCGCCTGCACCGGCGCCTGGGCTGGCGCTGGGCCCGACATCCGCCGGATCGCCCTTCCCGTCGGCCGCCGGCTCGGGCTCGAGTACGGCGACCACCGAGCGGTGGCGACGCTCGAAATCCCCGACGGTTCCGCGGAGGAGCTTTCCGGCGAGGAGCCGGCCTCACCTGCACCGCGCGTGATCGCCGCCGCCTTTTCCCGCGGGGCGGGCTCGATCGTCGTGGTCGCCGACCCGGCGCTGTTCGCGAACCGGTTCCTCGGCCAAGCCGACAACGCCATCGCCGCGGTGCGCCTGCTGGCCCCCGGCTCCCAGCCGGTCGTGTTCGACGAGTTTCACCATGGCCTCGGCCCCCGCGGCCAGCCGATGTGGTTGGTGACGCGCCCCGGGTTCGGCCCCGTCGCGGCGGCACTTCTGGCGACGGTGCTGCTGGTCGTGTGGCGGCAGGGCACGCGTCTCGGCCCGCCGATCGCCGACCGGCCCGTCGATCGACGCGGCATCGGCGAATACCTCGACGCGATGGGAAACCTGCTGTCGCAGGGCGGGGGCGACCCGCGCGCGATCGTCATCGACGTCCGCGCCGGGATTGCCCGCGAGCTCGCCCTCCGTGCGGGGCTGCCGCCGGAAGAGGCTGACCTCGACCGCCTCGAAGCCGCCCTCGCGCGCCGCGATCCTGTCCACGCTCATGCCGCGGTCGGCACCCTCCGCGACGTCGACCGCTTCCTTGCCGAAAGCCGCTGGACGACGGCGCGGACGCTCGAAACCCTGAGGAGATTGACGCAGTGTCTCTGACCCAGTCGCTCGCGCGGATCCGCGCCGAGCTCGCCAAAGTCGTCTACGGCCAAGACGAGGTGATCGACCTGTCACTGGCGGCACTGTTCAGCTGCGGCCACGTGCTCCTTGAGGGTCCACCGGGTGTCGCCAAGACGCTGCTGGTGCGCTCGATCGCCGCGGCGCTCGACCTCGACCACCGCCGCATCCAAATGACCCCCGATCTGCTCCCCAGCGACGTGACCGGCTCGAGCATCTACCGCGACGACACGCGCGTGTTCGAGTTCCGCCGCGGACCGATCTTCACCAACCTGCTGTTGGCCGACGAGATCAACCGCGCCTCGGCGCGCACCCAGGCGGCGCTCCTCGAAGCGATGCAGGAATTGCAGGTCACCTACGACGGCACGCGCCACCCGCTCCCCGAGCCGTTCCTCACGTTCGCGACCCAGAATCCGATCGAGCAGGAGGGCACCTATCCCCTTCCCCTCGCCCAGCTCGACCGTTTCATGTTCAAGGTCGTCGTCGGCTACCCCGCGCCCCAGGCCGAATTGCAGGTCCTCAAGGAGCACCATGCCTCGGCGGGACTGGCCGCCCCCGAGCGGGCCCGCATCGAGGCCGTGACCGGCGCCGCCGACATCCTCGCGGCCCGGCAGACGATCCGCGAGACGTTCGTCCGCGACGAGGTGCTGGCCTACGTCCAGCAGCTCGTCCAGGCGACGCGCGACCATGACGACCTCGAGGTCGGTGCCAGCCCGCGCGGCGGCCTGATGCTGCTCACCGGGGCCAAGAGCCTGGCCCGGTTCCGCGACCGCGACTACGTGATCCCTGACGACATCCAGGCGGCGTTCGTCCCGGCGCTGCGTCACCGCGTCGTGCTGGCGCCCACGGTGGAGCTCGAGGGCACCTCGGTCGACGAGGTCCTCCGCGACATCCTCGCCACCGTCGACATCCCGCGCTGAGGGAACCCGTGAGTGCCGCCCAACCCCCGTCCCCCGCCGTGACGCTGCGTCCCGGCCGTCGGCTGGTCGCCGCTGCGGCGCTGGCGATCGTCGCCTCCGTACCCGGGTTCTTCGTGCCGGGCTGGGGGTGGCTCGTCGCCGCCGCCGCCGTTGGCCTGGCGCTGCTGGCGATCCGCGACGGCCGGGCCGCGGCGCGGGCCGTGGCCGGCGTTCGTGCACGGCGCCGTCTTCCGGCCGTGGTCGGGCGTGGCCTGGAGTTCACCAGCACCGTCGTCGTCTCCGGTGACGGTCCCCTGCCGCCTCTCGTGATCCGCGACGTCCACCCCGCCGACTGCCTGCCCGAGTGGCACGAAGCGGCGCTCGCCCCCACGGCGGGGTCCGGCGCCGAACGCGCGGTGGCCTGCCGGATTCCGCGCCGTGGCCGCCATCCCTTCGGACCGGTGTGGGTCCGCCTCGCCGGCCCGCTCGGCTTGCTCGAGGCGCAGCGCGTCGTCGAGTGCCCGGGGACGATCGAGGTGCTCCCCGAAACGTTCGCCTCGCGCGACGAGTTGATCAAGGAAACCGGTGCCGCCGTCCTCCTCCTCGACCGCACGCTCCGTTCGCGCGAGATGGGTGCGGGAACGGAGTTCGTCTCGCTCCTCCCGTTCCGCGACGGCGACGATCCGCGCCGGATCGACTGGCGGGCGACGGCCCGCCATGGGGCTCCGGTCGTGCGCCGCTTCCAGATCGAGAAGCACCGCGACGTGATCATCGCCCTCGACCGGGGCCGGTTGATGGGCGCGGCGACCGGCACCGGCACAAAGCTCGACGGCACGGTCGACTCGGCGCTCAACCTGGCGCGCGTCGTCCTCCAGGGCGGCGACCGCTGCGGTTTGGTGTCGTTCGACGACCGGATCCGCGGCTACCTGCCCCCGGTCGCCGGCCCGCGGGCGCTGTCGCGCCTCGTCGAGACTGCGGCGTTGCTGGCATGCGATTACCGTGAGACCGACTTCCAGACGCTGTTCACCGAGCTCCAGCGCCGCGTCACCAAGCGCTGCCTGGTCGTCGTCCTCACCGACGTCGGTGATCTCGAGGCGTCGCGGACGCAGGTGGCGGCACTCGCCCGGCTGGCACGGCGTCATCTGCTGCTCCTGGCGGCCGTGCGCACGCCGCTGCTGCGCCGCGTGACCCGAACCCCTGCCGAGGATCTCGCCGCCGGGGCCCGGCAGGCGGTGGCGTTCGGCTTGCTCCGCGACCGTGGGCGGGCCTTGGCGGCGCTGGAGCGCGACGGGATCCATGTCCTCGACGTCGAGCCGGGGCAGTTGACCGTGCCGCTGATCAACCGATTCGTGGAGCTGCGCGGGCGGAACCTCCTCTGAGGCGCCCCGTCTGCGCCGCCCCGGCCGCCGGTCAGTCGGCGACCCCGGCGCGACGCGCCGCGTCGGCCGACCGCTCGAGCAGCGCGCCACGGCCGAAAAAGACCGCCCAAAACAGAGCGCTGGCCGCGGCGAACGCGAGGCGCTGGTTCGTCGTCAGATGGCTCTGGCGGAGGTAGCTCTCGAGCACCGCTGCCGCCACGAGCAGGAGGGCGATTCCGATGCAGGTCGCCGCTGCCTCGCGCCCTGCCCGGGCCAGTGCCGTCCAGCGTGAAACCCGCCCGGGGTTTACGAAGGCCGCGCCGATCAGAAGGCCGACACCTCCGCAGAGGATCACCGCGAGGATCTCCGTGATCCCGTGGGGCAGCAACCAGGCCCAGGTCTCGGCGCGGAGGCCGGGGCGGTCGTGGATCGCGACGAACGACCCGAGGTGGAGCCCGTTGAAGAGCATGAGGAACACCGGCGGAATCCCGGCCAGCGCCCCTCCGACCATCGCCAACAGGCCGACCTTGAGGTTGTGTTGGAAGAGCATCGAGGCGAAGCCGAACTTCTCCTCGGCGCCGTCGTCGCGCCCGTGGCGCAGCACGGCCGCGAGCTGCTCGTCGGTCGCGCCGGGCTGGCGCGGGTCGCCGTCGGCCCACAGCGCGTGGGCGACGACCGGGTCGGACCGCGACGCCCCGAAACCGATCCCGAGGCCGGCGAGGAACAGCAGCGCCGAGAGCACGTGGAACCGCCAGTGGCGGGCGACGCAGCGCGCGAAACCGTCGGCGAGGAACGTGCCCGCCCCCGCCCACAGGGAGCGGCGCCGCGGCCGGTAGATGACGCTGTGCGCGGCGGCGACGAGGCCGTGAAGATAGGCGGTGAGCGCCGGGTCGTCGCCGCGGCTGTCGATCCGCGCCATGCACGCCGCCGTGCGGCGGTACAGCGCGTCGAGACGGCGGCGGTCGGCCGCCGAGAGCCGGGCCGGCGACCGGCGGGCGACGCGTACCAGTGCCTCGAGCTCGTCCCATTCGGTTTTGTGGCGGGCGACGAATGCCTGCATACTGCCGCTCCCGGGGGCGGGCGGGCCGTGCGGTGCCCGGTCGCGATCCGGCCGACTTCAATACGATTCTCGGTGCACGCCCGGCCCCACGGTAGATCATCGTCCCCCGGCCCCGTTCCCGCCGCAAGGCGGCCCGCCCAGCATGACCGATGCCGTCGCATTCGACACGCCGGAGAACATCCAGGTCCGCTACCAGCCTGCCGGACTGGGGACCCGGTTCATCGCCTGGGTCATCGACCAGACGCTCGCCCTGCTCGTCGAACTGGGGCTGCTGATCGTCGCCCTGGTGACGGTCTCCTCGCTGGCGGCGTTCCGCGAATTCCGCGAAGACGCGGACCGGTCGATCGCGTATTTCGTCGGCCTGATGTTCGTGATCTTCGGCTTGGGAAACCTCCTCTACTACACGTTGTTCGAGCTGCTGATGCGCGGCCAGACGCCCGGCAAGCGCTGGTGCGGCCTCCAGGTCGTGAAGGCTGACGGCTTCGGTCTCGACGCCGGCGGGATCGTCGTCCGCAACATCTTCCGGCTGATCGATTCGATCCCGCTGACGTGGGTCGTGCCGCTGCTGTCCAAGCGCTCGCAACGTCTCGGCGACATGGTGGCCGGAACGGTGGTGGTCTCGGAGCAGCGTCCGAAATTCAGCGACCTCCGTGCGGTTCTGGCGCAACGCCCAGCCGGCGACGCGCGGTACCGCTTCTCGTCGGTCGCGCTGGCCCGCCTTCCCCGGCGCGATGTCGATGCCGTCGAGAAACTCCTCGAGCGCTGGGAGACCGTCGCCCCGGAACAGCGCACGAGCCTCGCCCGCCGGCTCACCGAGGCGATCGCCGCCCGCCTCGCCGTCGAACCGCCCCCAGCCGACGCGGAGCAGGCGTTCCTCCTCGACCTGCTGACAGCGGAGCTGCGCCGCCGCGAGCGCGGCCTCGGCTGACTGCGCCCCGCCCTGGGGAGCGTCACCATCTTCCCAGAACGCCGCGCCCGCCAGGGGCAAAGCAGTCGCCCCGGCATCTGACCGGTTCTCCACAGCGGTTCGACAAACCGGGCAAGACGGCGTCACCCCGGGGTTTCAGGCGATCGGGGGGCGACCGTTCCACGGGCCGCTTGCCCGGCCAATGCACCTTGCCCCGCGGTCCGATTGAACCGGCATCGGGACCTACCCCGCCAACTGCCAGCGGCGGACAAGGTGCCTCACGGGAAACAGGAGCACGAGCATGCGCGGCAGACGCGTGGCATTGTTGATCGTGGTGGGCATCGCCCTCGTCACGGCGGCGACGGCGCCGGGCCAGGAGAGCGACTTCGTCGCCGGGCCGGGACAGGTGGGCTCGTTCGAGCGCTTCGACCCGGTCCTCGTCGACGAGGTCTCGGAGGGCGTGATCCCCTCGGGGCAGGACTGGTTCCTGGTCGGCGAAGGGGAGCGGGGCCGCGTCTACGGCTGGCTCGACGGCGGCTTCGTCGGCAACTTCGGCAACCCGGCGAGCAAGTTCAACGGCCCCTACAACGCCGTCGACCGTGCCAACGAGCCGATGGCCAATCAGGTGTATCTGATCGGGGAGCGCCTGCTCCCCGAGGACGGTGTCGGCATCGGTGCCCGCACCGACGTCCTGTACGGCGAGGATTTCCCCCTGGCGATGTCACAGGGCTGGGAGGTCAATCCCGGCACGCGCGACTGGAACTCCGGAGAGTTTTACGGCCTGGCGATCCCGCAGCTGTACGGCGAGGTCGGGAGCCGCGATCTCAACATCAAGCTCGGCCACTTCTACTCGCTCGTCGGCTACGAAGGAGTGCCGGCCGTCGGCAACTTCTTCTACATGAAGTCCTACAGCTACCAGTTCGCCGGCCCGTTCACCCACTGGGGCGGACTCGTCAACTGGCGCGCCACCGACAACGTCGAGGTCAACGGCGGCCTCGTCAACGGCTGGAACGGGCTGGCGAGCCCCTACAGCAAGGCCAACTTCCTCGGCCGGCTGCGGGTCAAGAACGACTCCAACACGCGCGCCGCCCAATTCGCGATCATCACCGGCGACGAGGCCAACGACTTCTCGCCGTTCTTCCAGCCGCAGCCGCCGCTGATCTCGGCCAACCGCACGCGCTAAAGCCTGATCCTCGAGGCCCGGCCGACGGACAACGTCGAGTACGTGTTTCATCAGTGGCTCGGCACCCAGGCCGAGGGCCTCGTCGGCGGCGGCACGGCGCTGTGGACCGGCATCGACCAGTATCTCTACTGGAAGGTGAGCGAGACGTGGCGCTGGGGCGTGCGCTTCGAATGGTTCCAGGACACCGACGGCACGCGCGTCGGCCTCAATCGGCCGAGCAACCCCAACCACGTCCCGCTGCCGGGCAACTATTACTCGCTGACGATCGGGCCCAACTGGGTGCCCACCGGCAACTTCCTCGCCCGTCCGGCAATCCGCTGGGACTTCTTCGGCGGCCCCGACGGCCAGCCGCGGCGCCCGTTCAACGACGGTGCCAGCGACGACCAGTTGATGCTCGGCTTCGATCTCATCCAGAAGTACTGACTTTCGCGCCCCCGGGCCATCCATGGCCCCGGGGGCTTACGCAGGCGGAGGGACAGCCAAGGTGTCCCTCGCCTGCGGCGGTCGCACCTCCGGGCGACCGTGGCCGCCGCCAGTGGCGGCGGCGGGGGCGCGCTGGGTGATCCACAATCGGCGTGGAGGGGCTGCCCATGCCCCGGGAGCCGGCGTTCAGGCGACGAGCGGAGCCATGGATGGCGAAGCGAAGTCGACATCCGAGCGAGCGGAGGCATTGCCGAGGGAGCCAGGCTTCGCCTGGCGACCGCAAGCCGGAGCCGACGCCGGGACGGCGGCGACGGCGCGAAAGCCTCGGGCCGA
>Ga0194133_10010441_pt1 | contig 10453 bp, 15 predicted proteins | sample TA2KigOf40mmetaG_FD_155448 | JGI IMG/M metagenome (GOLD analysis project Ga0194133, IMG submission 155448) | Freshwater microbial communities from Lake Tanganyika, Tanzania - TA2015055 Kigoma Offshore 40m | ecosystem: Environmental > Aquatic > Freshwater > Lake | place: Tanzania: Lake... | reverse complement strand
GTTCCAATCATTTCGTTTGTTGCTGCGAGCCATTTGCCCCGAGTTAATTGGCGGATTTATGAATCTGTATAACTGGTGATTGTCATTTGATGCATTGGGTGCTATATATGGAGGAAGAACTGTTGCATAACTGGCGTCTCTCCATTTTTCCACATCATGAATAACATAGAGTTCTCTCACGGGTTTAAGTTTAATTGTTATAAACAATTCATTGTATTGTGATGAAACTAATGGAAAGGATTGTTTTGAATTCATTCCAAACCAAGGCATAATAGGGACATACAGTTTTCGTCCACGAATTGATGGTTCTATGTCACCAGATGTGGTATAATAAGCATTCGGATAAAATTTATTTATAAGTGTAGGATTGTTTGCTAATTCTCTGGCCGGATCATTTAATTCTGCTATATTCCCAACCATCCTATTCCACAACTCTTTTTTAGTGCAATTTAAGTCTCTCTCCACCAAACAAGATAAATATTCACCTGAATATTTGGAGAGAACGAGACCACCATGCATAATACTGATTTCGTTTATCATTTGGACACCCAACTCTTCAATCCACTTGAATTCATATGGGACTCTATATGTAGTTGAACCTGATACATCAACATAAACCCCGCTCCAAATATCCGGCAAATTCATCACTAAATACATATCATTCACCAAGTCAGCGTATCTCGGTATTTTAAACGTCAATTCCGTCTCCTTATTAAGGTCGAGCATGCGTTGTCCATTGTAATCCACACGGAATTTCTGTATACCAAAGTTGGTATGTGTCTTATACACCGTTTTAAAATACGTCGTTTTAGGATTCCCATTTATAATGAGGTTTTCCGCCCCATGAGCCATTAAATTCAACAGTCCTCCGCCCATTTATTAATATATACATTATGTAAATTTTTTAATTGTTTATCTCTCTATATCTTATATAAAAATATGGAGACATCTGACATTATTAATTATACTTTATATGTCGTCATAATCTTGTTAATCATCTGGATTATCAGTTACATATACACACAAGCCAACAAAAAAAGCACTAATAACGACGAAATGGAGAGTTCTCTCGATAGCATTGAAGTTAAAATCACAAACATAACGTCCAATTTTAAGGGCAAGTTGCGCGACTATTACATCGCCAGCAGTTATAATTCGTGTTGTGGCGGTGATTTCAAGAACGATTACGTCGATTATGCCCCCCTTAAACAGGTTATCAAACAGGGTGCTCGTCTCCTCGATTTTGAGGTCTATTCTCTCAATGGCAAACCAGTCGTAGCCGCATCATCTGACAGCAGTTATCATCTCAAGGAAACATACAACAGCCTTCCGTTTGATGACGTCATCAATGTTGTCTCTCGATACGCATTCTCGGCGTCAACATGCCCGAATGCTAATGACCCCCTCTTTATTCACCTGCGAATCAAGTCCAATCGCGAGGATATCTACAAGAGTATGGCCAAGTCCATTAAATCCCACTTTCAACAACGTCTTCTTAAAAAAAAATATCAAAACGAAGCACATGGAGAGAACTTGGGTGCTGTACATCTCAGTGAATTCCTCGGAAAAGCAATAATAATCTGCGATGCCGGTAACGAACACTTTCGAAAGGTGCCCGCCTTTGAAAGACTTGTGAACACAACGAGCGGTTCCGTGTTTTTACGACGATTGCGCAATTATGACGTAACATACACACACGACGCCGATGAATTAAAGGAGCATAACAAGAAAAACATGAGTATTGTTATGCCGGATTTGACGAATGAGAGTACGAATATGCCGGCTTCTCTCCACAATAAGTATGGATGCCAGTTTGTTTGTATGAATTACCAGACGCTTGATGAGAACTTGAAGTATTATTTGGACTTGTTTAACGAGCATGGACATGCCTTTATATTAAAACCCAAGGCATTGCGGTATTTCCCTGTGACTGTAGCCGCACCAACTCCACAAGACCCTAAGATGTCGTATGCCCCACGTGTGATTGAGAAGCCGTATTACAAGCACACGATTTAGGCATAGGCATAGGTTCACTAAAATAACCAATTGGTTTTAGCCATCCTCCTTTATAAGCAGGATCACTGCTCACTAAAAATAAGAAAATCCTGTTTAATAATTCGCTGAAAATTGACTGAATTAACCACTTAATCCACTCAATTATGTACATTTAAAATTCTATTACATTTTAAATTTAGTAAATTCAACTCAATTTTGTTATGTATGTATATAATGCCCGCGTCAAAAACATTAAAGCAAAAACGCGTAAAATGCGAAAAACGTCAATCTCTACAAGAATGCGAACTCGCGATCGTGCGCACAGCAGTCGACGCAATCGAAGAATTGGAAGGTAAATCCATGGTTGATGACCCCAAAGTCCGTGACATCATTGCCATTATGGAGGATTTTATGCGGGATGAAAAACTTATTTGCTATGGTGGCACTGCGATTAACAACATTCTCCCCGAAGAAGACCAATTTTACAATCATGACTTGGAAATCCCCGATTACGACTGTTATTCACCGAAAGCACTTGAACATGCGAAGAAATTGGCGGATATATATTTTCGCAAGGGATACACTGAAGTAGAGGCTAAATCTGGTGTTCATGTGGGAACATACAAAGTCTTTGTGAACTTCATACCAGTCGCCGATTTAACGCAACTTGTGCCCGAATTATACAAGAATTTACGCAAAGATGCGATTTCAATCGACGGAATACTGTATTGTCCACCCAATTTCCTGCGCATGGCGATGTATTTGGAGTTGTCGCGACCCCGTGGAGATGTATCACGTTGGGAGAAAGTTGCGAAGCGTCTTGCACTCTTAAACAAGAATTATCCACTTGAAGACGTGAAATGTGAGAATATTGAGATTCAGCGGTTATTTGAAACAAACATTCCTGAAAACGAGAGAGACGAGTTGTTTTCAGTTTCTCTCAAAACTCTCGCTGATAATGGAGTTGTTTTCTTTGGAGCCATTGCACAGCGTCTTTATATGAAACATTTACCTGAGTTCGCAAAGAAAAAAATCCCAAATGTGCCTGATTTCGATGTTCTCTCCACTGACCCAGCGAGAACCGCTCGTATTTTAAAAGAACGACTCGAATATAGCAACTTCAAACAGGTTCGCATCATTAAACGCCCAGGAATCGGAGAGATAATTGCTCCCCACTATGAATTGACGGTTGCTGGAGAGACGGTTGTCTTCATTTACCAGCCTCTTGCATGCCATAGTTACAACATCATAAAAACCAACGGAAAATCACTGAAAATCGCCACGATTGACACTATGTTGAACTTGTATTTGGCGTTCTTATATGTGAATCGTCCTTATTATAATCCAACACGCATTCTTTGTATGTGTGAAGCCCTCTTCAAGATACAAGAGAGAAATCGCCTCTCACAAGACGGTGTTTTGCGCCGATTTTCGATAAATTGTTACGGAAAACAGGAGACAATACAAGATATGCGTGCGGAAAAAGTGGAGAAATATAAGGAACTCAAGGATAAGAAGGGAACGGTTGAATATGAGAAATATTTCCTCAAGTATTCACCTTATGAGGAGGCGATGGAGAGAAAAATGACACGAAAAATACGTAAACCGGCAGCAAAATCAAAGTGGTTTTAAACCTATTTAAATATAATTAGACACATTATTTCACAAATTAAAAATAACATGTTATACACTGAATGGTATATGTGCTTTCCGACGGATGGATATATTCCGCAACTCAAATGTATCCAGACAAATCCCACTGACCAACACGAGAAACACAAAGACAGCAAACTCATTCCAGTTTGCGGATTTCAACCCAAATTTATGAAAGAATTTATGTTGAAATATAAGTATTACAGCGACACTAAAGCATCTATTCAAATAGATTTAAAGGCACAGCACCATTAATAATTACCACATCCATATAAAAATGCTCGCATTCGCTGGAATCATTGGTTACGCGTCTATTTCCGCCTATCAGAGGAATTGTGCGGCAAAGAAGGTTCTTTCCCGCACAAACACCGATGGATATAACAATATTATGGTGATTTACAAGTCTCACTGGCTTTGCCCTAATCTTGAGGCGACTGTAATTGGATTTAAGGACAATTACATTGGAGACAGTGAAAAGAATAAGTTGTTGAATGATGCTCTCAAGGCAAACAACACGATTGAGATAATTGATGGTCTGCGACAATTCAAGTCAGACACTATTATGGAAGCAACCGCATATGAATTGGTGAGCGGAACTTCTTCAGAGAAAGACGGGCGTGTGCTTCACAAGGAGAGAAATTGGGTGCTTCCTGCGATTTTACCCGGTGGATTGTCTGTATACAAGTACAAGCGAAGCCCAACGACAAATGAACTTGCTTGGAATGGCACCCACAGAACTTGGGATCAAGGCAGAACTACATCTCCACTTACAACACCACCACCACAGTAAGCAATATTCTATTTTATAACAGCAATAATTACATCTTTTAATGTGTCTGCTATTTTTTGCCATACAGTAATTAAAATACTTATATCGCCCTCACTCAGAAATCCATCAACAATTGCGTCATAACCTGGGTTATTCTCTCGGAACCACTTCCATCCTAAGGCAACGACACATACAATAAGAGATACAATCAGGCAGAATACTTCTTTCAATCCATACACAATGCGGTCTGTTGTGCTCCAATTCGCAACCCAACTACACATATCACTCCCAGTCTCGCCATATAAGAAGAAATTATATGCCGATACAATGCCTTCACATACTCTACCGCGTCCGTTTTTCTCTCCACGATGACTAAACATGTTTCCCAATTTATTCCAACCACTCAACTTAACATACAACGTTTTGTCTTCAAACAAGAAAGGCAATCCACCGTCAATACACTGTCGACCACCCCGTCGCAAAAAAGTCATTCCACCGTCCATAAGTACCGGCAAATAAGCCGTAGAACACAATGCATCACGCAAATCGCTGACATCAGCATATTCACTTTGAACAACGCGTTTTCTCTCAGGTATGACATCGTAATAAGTTATAAACAGCCGTCCATTAAACGCGTTCGGTTTAACACCCGATACATCACACGCCACCGCCTCTTTATAGTAAGACAAATTGAGACGCTCTATAACAGACGGTTTCGCATTTAAACTGTGTGTATACGACGCGGATAGCGAGTCATTTAAGTAGTGAAATCCGATGTATGCCCCTACACTGGTGCCAGACACTTTTGCCACTCGCATAACTCCTCTTCTCTCCAATTCCTTTAAAAACATAGCAACACCAATGAGATAATAACCGTTGAGAGAACCACCCTCAAAAACCAAGTTGACATCACCTAATTTCGGGAGAACCTCTAAATTGTCTATCATTATGTTGATTTGCTTATTAAAAATGTCGATATCGTTGTCAATTGACATATATTAAAAGACAACGACAATAATTTTACTGTGTAAACGTGTTTTATACTCGGCACCTGTGGTTTATGCTGTAAACGTATTAAACAAGTAAACACCGGCTGCAAACACAAGCGCCTGAACAAGGAGGGCACTTATCTTAGGGTTTCCATCTGTAAAATAGAGAGAAGGCAAGTATTTTAAAAGTGTTTTGCGAACAATTGGCAACTGAAAAAGGAAGAAAATAACCGCACACATAATCGGAATTTGGAGACGGTCAAACAAGTCACTATCTTTTTCCTTGTTTCGCTTTGCAATCTCAGCAAAATCGCTATATTGCTGAATATAATCTCCGCCGCTTCCACCAGGTACATAATTCGGACGTGATTGGTCGTCATGCGGGTTCATCATCGGGATATCGCGACTCGGCAACTGATTTCCAGCGACATTGATGGTACTCATGATTTGGTTAATAGTGTCACTTGACATTGGACTAGCCATGGGTTGACCCATTGGTGCTTGACCGAATGGATTGGGGTTGTAAACGGGTGCTCCGCCCATTTGTGGTTGTTGTGGAAATGCTGGCTGACTCATACTTTGAGGGCTTTGCTCATGAACGCTAGTTGAAATAGGCTGGAGAGCAGCAGGCAACGCAGGTGCTGGACCGCCTTGCATAGGCATGCTACCAACCGGAGGCAACGGCATCATCCCACCCCCACCCATATCACCACCAGGCAAGTCATCTATACGCGTAGCATTGGCACTCATTTATAAACTGAAAATAAGTAATTTAAGCGAATTGAACGATTTTCTTGCGTCCGTCGCATGATTCGGGATTTTCCTCAAATCTATAGTGTTTTCCGTTGAATTTATAGGTTTTCTGCTTGATTTCTTCTAAATTGGGTGCTCTAAACATAAGACAATTTCTCTCCTTACATACTCGCCTGAAGAGTGTTGCTAAACCAAGTCCAAGTATGATTGAGATGATATAACGACCATATTCGGAGTGAAGAATGCGATTGAAGTTCATGATACATTATAATGACATTTTAATATGCCTGCCGGCATGGGGCTTTGTACTTATTTTTTTCAACTCAATCAATTCCATATGAATATGCTCAATCAATGGTTTCGAGTAAATCTATTAAAAATTGTTATACCATAAAACTGAAGGTTGTTCACTCCGAATTGCCGGGAACAACATACATAAGGCCTTTATTGAGCGTCTGTAAGGCCTTTATTGAGACCCTGAACAGGAAACATGCCTAAAAGCCCCTTATCGGTCGGTTCTTCCGTTTCAATCGGCTTAAATGAAAAGCACATTCCTGAGCGATCCTTATATAACACGTCCTTGTAGTTGTCCGGTGTCGGATAAACGAAAATCGTTTGCTTTTTAGGTGCTGACACGTAAACAAAAAACAGACCAATGGAAAATGCGATTATAAAAGTAGGAACATCAATGTATTTCATGTTTATAGTATACATTTTAAGGAGATATTTCTTCTGCTCCTTCGACCAACTCGACGGGTTCAGTTGCGACTACCAGTTTCTTCTTTTTCAATGTCCCTGTTGTAGTCGACGATTTCTTTGTCTTCGCTGTAACTGGCTTTGTTCTCTTTTCTTTCTTGCTTTCATTCGAGTTGACGACTCCAGATGTCACCGTTATAAGTTGATTGTTGAGAGAAACCTTTTCACGAAGGAGTCGCATAATTTCGCCCTTGTCCGACTTATCCTCATTCATAAGAACATTTCCATCTACTGTTTCTCTCACAATATCGATGACGTCATATTTATCCTGACGAATTTTGTTAAGCATAGGCAGCATAATATTTATATAGTGCTCGTTTGCACTAAACACTTCATCAGATTCCTTTAAAATCTGTTTTAATTCGCCGACTTTTACCAAGAAATCATATTCTTCCTTCTCCACTTTCTCTCTTCTCTCGTCAATACGAGAAGCATTTGTGTATAATTCCGCATATTTCTTCTTCAAATCGTCATATTCCTTGATTTTCTTACGGATTTCATCTGCTTTATCCACAAAAGCATTGTCAAACTGGGAGAAATTGAACAAAATGTTGTATTTACTGCGGATGATGTCATCCTTCAACTTATTAATAGCCGCATCCAGTTGTTCTTCAACTGCTTCATAACGTTTAACGCTCGGTCTCTCAACATTTATGTTTAAAGAACAAGGACTAGCGCGATTCCCGCATATGGCACTTAGAGTACGGCCGTTTTGAGAGAAAATAGTGCCTTCTGGAGATTCACAAACAATACATTTGCGAACAATTTTGCGTATTTTCTCTCGCTTTTCAGCATCAGACAACTCTCCATCTTTGCGAACAGTCTCCTTTTTACGTTCATATTCCTTATCATAGGTTGCCTTCTTTTGATAATATGTGCTAATCGCTTCTTCAACTGTAGTCATGCTTTACTATATAATTATATGTGCTAAAAATTATTTTCATTTATAATACGAGTAACCTTGTAACATAAATTGTTGGGCGTTCATTAACGGCATGTTCGTAATAAGGTCTTGTCTTTCTCTCAATTTGACATCATTGTATTGTCCTATTTTAGAGAGAATGATTTGCTGATTCTGTCGCTCTTGTTCCTCCAATTCAGCCTCATTCTTCTTGTTCTTCTTTTTGTAATATAAAATCGAGAGAAACAACGCCAAAAATACTGCGAATAGGCCTAAATTACAGAGTGTATTGTATAGGTCATTCCTCTTAATGTTACACTGTTTAAGCGTCTGATTAAAAAAGTATTTCACACCAGGTTCTATTAATGTCGGTGATGAACTGCTCATATATACGTTTTACCAATAAATTTTATTGTCGAATATCTATATAAATATATGAATCTCTCCATACTTTCCCTTATTTTGTTTATTGTTCTCACAATTGCTTATTCAATCCTTAAATACTACATAGATAGCAAAGTAGTGACACTCATTTACTTCCTTCTCATTTTTATCACACAATTTTCTCTCAATATCTCGCTCACTGACGAGATATGCGGCTTCAAACAACCGGGACTCGCGTTCACAACCACAGTCTTCCCGTGGACAATCATATTCGGGTCGCTTAGTGTGCTATTCATGATGTTTCCTGGCTGGAAGTCGCCGTTTTCCAACACATTTGGCTACTTGGCTGCTCGTGTGGCGGGAATTAAAGACGCATTTAATGCCATATTACCGTCTAAAATAAGCAATAAAGCGTTACAGGCCATATACGAGGACAATTCTCTCATGATTAACGAGATAACCCCAGGCAATTTCGACGATTTTTGGAGCAAAATGCAGTCATCAGGTATGCTTTCTGAGAAGGTTTCACCTGAAGCCAAGGAGAGACTGTTTAAACTCGTGCGAATGAAGGACATTGTAGCGGAGTTTGTGTGGTATTTGCTTGCTGGTGTGTTAATTTCGTCGATTACATTTAGCTACATAAGCAACTCAAAATGTAAGCGTAGTGCGGAATATATGAAGCAGCAGCACGAGGAATGGAAAAAGGATGCCGATAAAGCAGAGGAAAAGAATGAGAAAAAGACTTATTACGTGAGGGATTAACAGCAAATTAAAATTTAATCATTAATCAAACTACTTAAAGGTTATTAACGAATTAAAGTAATTTCTTTTAAAATGCTTACATTCTCTCATCCTTTGGCTGAATTAGCGGCAATAAATGGGCTTTGCGAACAACATCTGTTCCCATTACTCTATAAATTCGCTGGCACAAGCGTAATACACGACAAATCTGAATACTCGTCACCTGATATGTATGACAAAATCATATACAAGACAAATAACTTTATATATCGGACAATTCCAATTCTCAATATAATGAAACCGTTTAATCCATCGAAAGAATTGATATATAAAGTGATTGAAATTGTATTCTTCGAAAAAGAAGAGAATGCCGATTATTCATTTGTCGAACCACTTGAATTGAGAGAAAGTCTGGTTGAATTCTTGGCTGACAAAGAACAACAAAAAAGAGAATACAATAAAGCCCTTGTTGGATCATTTATGAAACAACTGATTTAAAGACATAACAAGCATTATACAATAAAACCAAAAAATGACAACTGACCTAAATGTCCTAAGACAAAACATGATTGAGAATATAATTAAGTTTCTTACCGATGACTGTTATGTTTACATCATGACAACTGGACTAGACAAATACCAGAAAGTTATGGATACGAACGATTTTTACACATTTCAAATGAACTTATCTAGTGCGTTTCATACAACAATTAAAGAAATTTACAAGGCAATGGGGGTCGAAGAGCCATCAAATCAAGTGAATAAGATGTACACTGATGTTGTTTTAAACACAATCAAGCGCATCCAATCTGAAAATCACCCATTTTCTGTTGGACTAAATGTGAAACAAGGCATTGGATTTGAAATTGTGTTTCTTAAGAAGAAAATTGAACCTGTTATTGAAGCAGTCATTTAAGCATACTTAAAAAATAAAATGGAGACAATGATCGAACAAATCACATCGTATGACCCGTCAATTCACGGAGACAGAACTGAATATGTTCTATCTGCGCTGTCTTTGGTTTATGGCAACTTGATTGAAGACATCCAAGTGTCAGGCAACAAGGCAACTATCACAATTATGCAGGGTTTCTATTCAATCATAATTGAACCCACAAAAATCACACTTGAAGACCACACAACTAAAAAGGTGTGGGAAATATACAAGGCATCCAAAATGATTAACTGTGACCATCCTGATTGTGCCAAAGAACACGAAGACTGGCGAGTATGGCTTGAGTTCGACATATTTGACATTCTTCACGACCTTATTCAAATACTTACTAGAATTTATGGATTGAGGCTCAATTGTTTCCCATGTCACGAACATGTAATGTGTTTGCGTTAGAGTTGTATTACCACAAAATATGACATGATTCCGAGTATAATCGCTACTAACCACATTGGAACCACCGTCTTATTTTTTGTTCCAATACCAAAAGCACGGAGAGAACCGTCGCTATTATACAAGAATGATGGCTTAATCACCTGAACCAGTACAAACATCACCGA
>Ga0194133_10010435_pt1 | contig 10459 bp, 8 predicted proteins | sample TA2KigOf40mmetaG_FD_155448 | JGI IMG/M metagenome (GOLD analysis project Ga0194133, IMG submission 155448) | Freshwater microbial communities from Lake Tanganyika, Tanzania - TA2015055 Kigoma Offshore 40m | ecosystem: Environmental > Aquatic > Freshwater > Lake | place: Tanzania: Lake Tanganyika... | reverse complement strand
CTCCCTGGAGACGTCCAGCTGGCGGCCGATCTCAGCCAGGGTGTGACGCTCCTGGCCCTCGAGCCCAAAGCGCAGGTGAAGCACCTGGCGCTCCTGCTCGCTGAGGTGGCTTAACCAACGCCCCAGCTGCTCCTGGTGGATGCCGCGCTCCACCCGGTCCAGGGGCTCCTCATCGCTGCCATCGGCAATCAGATCGCCGAGAAAGCTGCGGCCCTCATCCCCGTTGACCGGGGCATCCAGGCTGGACGTGGTGAGAGCCTGCCGCAGCAGTCCGTCGAGCTCGTCGAGGGGCATCCCCATGGCTTCGGCGATTTCCTGGCGGCTGGGCATCGCCCCAAGCTTGTGGGCCAGATCCAGGCTCACCTTGCGGATGGCGGTCAACCGTTCCGAGAGATGCACCGGCAGGCGAATCGTGCGCGACTGGCAGGCAATGGCCCGCGTCATGCTCTGACGGATCCACCAGAAGGCGTAGGTGGAGAACTTGTAGCCGCGGGTGGGGTCAAACTTTTCCACCGCCCGCTCCAGCCCCAGCGATCCTTCCTGGATGAGATCCAGAAGTTCCAATCCTTTGCCCTGGTACTTCTTGGCGACACTCACCACAAGGCGCAGGTTGGCCTTCATCATGCGCTGCTTGGCGCGCTGCCCAACCCGCATGATCTTGCGTTCCTGGGTGGAGTAGTCGTCGCGCGCTTGCTCCACGAGCTGCATCATGGCTTGCACCTGATTGCCGAGCTCGATTTCTTCAGCTGCCGTGAGCAGGGGCTCCCTGCCAATCGTGGCCAGATACCAACTGACAGGATCGCTGGTGCGGCGTCGCTGGCCGTCGCTGGTCCGGAGACTGGTGGCGGACATCGCACTCCACGGGAGGGAGAACAACTATCCGGCCAGAATTCTCCATAGGGGTGTGTTTTCAGTAACCCTTTAGGTTTTGCTTGCAAAACAACACGACATGTGAATCCCGCGGGCCTTATTCAGTCCTTGCAGTGCTCAGGCTCGCTCTGGCCGCGGGCCTGACCTGGTTCACCGGGGCGGATCCGGGCCAGCGCCGCGGCCACGGCGCTAGGGCTGGCGCAACCCTGGCCCGCCCGGGCCAGGTGGAGTCCGCTGCTGGCATGGGCCAGGGCGGCTGTGGCCAGCAGATCGGCACCGGCGCCTTCACCGGACGCCAGCCCCAGGGCGCCCAGGCCGGCGGCATAGCCCGCCAGCACGTCGCCCAGCCCTGCTCGCGCTGCCCAGGGGGAGGTCTGGCGCAGTTGCCAGCAGCATCCATCAGGACCGGCGAGCACGCTGTGGGCGCCCTTGAGCAGCACGCAGGTGCCGGTGGAGTCTGCCGCTGCCGGGGCTGCCTCCAAGGGGGGTAGATCAGCCAGATGGGGAAAGAGGCGGGCGAATTCGCCGGCGTGGGGGGTCAGCCAGGTGGGGCCTCGGCGCTGCCGCAACCAGGCCCCTGCTCCCTCGGGGTGTTGGGCCAGGCGGTTGAGCCCGTCGGCGTCGATCACCAGGAGGGGGGCCATCTGCTGCAGGCGGCTCCAGATGGCCTGCTCCGGGCGGCTGCCCTCCCGCTCCCTGACCGCCGGGCCGATGCCAGGGCCCAGCAGCACCGCATCCAGCCGCTCCAGGTCGGCGGGCTCCAGGTCGGCCAGCTCCAGGTGACCCTCAGGATCCCCCAACAGCTGGCGGCGCACCACCACGTGCGGAGCCGTCTGCCAGAGGCTGCTGGCCACGCTCTGCGGCAGGGCCGCCTGCAGGCTCCCGCAGCCACTGGCGCTGGCGCCCCCCAGGGCCAGGGCCGCTGCTCCGGGATAGCGGGGGCTGCCGACCACCAGCAGCAGCCGGCCGCGTCCGTACTTCGCGGCTTCAGCGTCCGGTCGGGGCCAGGGGGCTGCGGCCAGATCCCCAGCAGCAAGGCCCAGGGGCTGCCGCGGCGGCAGGGTGCTGAGCAGCCCCTTGGGCAGACCCAGGTCCAGCCGTTCCAGTCGCCCCACCCAGCGCAGGGCCCGGTCCTGCAGCAAGCCCTGCTTGATCAGGCCGATGCAGAGGGTGACGCGGGCCCGGGCGGCGTGCCGCCCCAGGCAGGAGCCTGTGTCGGCGCACAGGCCGGTCGGCACATCAATCGCCACAAGCCCCTCCGGAGCGGCTGCCTGCCGTTCCCCCAGCAGCTCCAGCAGTGGCTCCTCGGGGGCACGCTGCTGGCCGATTCCGAACAGGGCATCGATCCAGAGTGCCGGCTGGCCAGGGTCGGGCGGGTCCTGCACCAGGGGGATACCCAGCCAGCGCGCATGGTCCAGATGGCGGGCCGTGATTGGCTTGTGCCGCTCGAAAGGGCTCCAGATCGCCACCGGCAGGCCTGCCAGGTGCAGTTCCCGAGCCACCACCAGTCCGTCACCGCCGTTGTGCCCCGGACCCACCAGCACCACGGCCCCATGGCGCTGGAGCAGGGGCCTCTCCTGCGCCAGCAGCCACTGACTCACGGCCAGAGCTGCCTTTTCCATCAGGCTCTCCACCGGCAGCCCGCTGGCGAACAGGTCCTCCTCCAGGGCGGCCATCTGGCCGCTGCTCACCAGCAGGTGCTCCGCGTCCCGGAGCGGCCAGGCGGGGGGCAGGGGGCCCGCGGACGCCACGGGGGGGCTGGTGGGGAGATCCGGCACAGCACGGTGCGCTTCGGTCTCATGATGGAGCCATCTGTCTCGATGGCCGCTCTCTTGTCTGCTTCCCCTGCCACCCCCGCCGGTGCGGCGGCCCTGGAGCGGCTGCGCAGCTGGCCGGGTGAGCGGCGGGTCGCGGTGGGCCTCTCCGGCGGGGTCGACAGCTCGCTCACGGCCGCATTGCTGGTGGAAGCCGGTTGGCAGGTGGAGGGTCTCACCCTCTGGCTGATGAGCGGCAAGGGGGCCTGCTGCGCCGAGGGGCTGGTGGATGCGGCCGGGATCTGCGAGCAGCTCGCCATTCCCCACCATGTGGTCGACTTCCGCGAGCACTTCCGCCATCAGATCGTCGACTTCCTGGTGGAGGGCTACGCCGCCGGCATCACCCCCCTGCCCTGCTCCCGCTGCAACCGGGAGGTGAAGTTCGGCCCGATGCTCGACTGGGCCCAGCGGGAGCGCGGTCTTCCCCGGGTGGCGACCGGCCACTACGCCCGGGTGCGGCACGACCAAGCCGGTGGCCGCCACCAGTTGCTGCGGGGCCTCGACAGCCAGAAGGACCAGAGCTATTTCCTCTACGACCTGCCCCAGGAGCTGCTGGGCAGGCTCGTCTTTCCCCTGGGCGAGCTCACCAAGGCCGCCACCCGGCTGGAGGCCCAGCGCCATGGCCTGCGCACCGCCAGCAAGCCCGAGAGCCAGGATCTCTGTCTGGCCGACCATCACGGTTCGATGAAGGCCTTTCTCGATGCCTACCTGCCGCCGCGCCAGGGGCAGATCGTGCTCAGCGATGGCACCGTGGTCGGTGAGCATGACGGCATCGAGCATTTCACCATCGGCCAGCGCAAGGGGCTGGGGATCGCCTGGAGTGAGCCCCTGCATGTGGTGCGCCTCGATGGGGCGATGAACCGGGTGGTGGTGGCGCCCCGCCGGGAGGCTGCCCGCTCCGCGTGTGTGGTGGGGGCGGTGAACTGGGTGTCAATCGCGCCGCCGCAGCAGCCCCTCGACGTGGAGGTGCAGGTGCGCTACCGCAGTGGGCCTGAGCCTGCCCGTCTGGTGCCGTTGCCGTCCACCGCAGCCGACGCGGCTGCAGGTCGCCCCTATCGCCTGCGCCTGGAGTTTGCCGAACCCCAGTTCTCGATCACCCCCGGCCAGGCGGCCGTGTTCTACGCCGGCGAGATGGTCTTGGGCGGTGGCTTGATTCAGCAGGCTTGAGGATCCCCGGGGGGCCTGCGCACGTTGGCCAAGGGCTGGGGTTCACCGATGATCCAGCTCACATGGTTGAGGGCTGCGCGAGCGTTTCGTGCATGCTCAAATATCAGCAACTCCCCTGGTGATTGCTGTTCTGGATGGTTGGCGATCCATCCTGCGTTCCCATGGGCTGACCCGCGGTGCTGCCCTGGTGGTGCTCACGGTGCTGCTGGGCTGGATGGTGTCGTCCACCCTGCCTGGCCTGGGGCATGCCTATCCGTTCTGGCCTTCGGCCGGAATCGCCGTGGCTCTGGTGATCGCCGATGGCCCGAGGCTGCTGCCCGCCGTTGCCGCAGGGTCTCTGCTGTTCAATCTCTCGCTGGAGAACAGCGCTCCCCTGCTGGCGGTTGTGCTGGCGGCTGGCTCCACCCTCCAGACCGCCGTCGCGGCCTCTCTCGGGCGACGGTTGGCGAGCTCGCGGCCGGCGCTGAGGGAAAGTCGCGAGATTCTTGCCTTCCTGCTGGCCATCGGCCCCCTGAGCTGTCTGATCGGGGCAGGAGTGAGTGTGGTGGTGGCCCACTGTTCCGGAGCTCTGATTCCTGCTGAACTGCCCCGAGCCGGTTTCACCTGGTGGGCTGGAGATGTGCTGGGTGTGGTGGTGATGACTCCTGCCACGTTGATGCTCTTGCCTGAAATCCAGGATCTATGGGAAGGCCGCCGAGTGAAGGTGCTGCTTCCTTCGCTGCCGCTGGTGCTGGCGATTCAGCTGGCCTATGCGCAGGCTGCCGTGTGGAATCGGGAAGCTGTGCGTCTGGGCCTCAGGTCCTTGGCGGTCGATGCGGCCCACCAGATCACCAGCGATCTCGATCGTCATGCCGAGGCCATCAACTCCATTCGTCGTTATGTGCTTGCGTCTGATGCAATCGATGCAAAGGAGTTCAAGGTATTCACTCGGGATGTGTTCACGCGTCTTCCTGGTTTGCAAGGATTGTCCTGGAATCCTGTGATCGCCGAATCCCAGCGAGAGCGCTTTGAACGGCAGCAGGCTGATGATCCATTGCTCGGGGAGTATCGCATTCGGGAGCGCGGACCCGATGGCTTCCTTCGCCCTGTTTCCCGGCGGCTTCGTTATGTGCCTGTGGCGTTGATTGAGCCCCTGGAGGCCAATCGTAACGCTGTGGGTTTTGATATTCTTTCCAACCCTGTCCGTGCCGATGCCATCCGCAAGGCTGAGGCATCCGGGCTGATGCGGGCGACCGAACCGATCTCGCTCATTCAGGAGCAGGGATCCCAGAACGGCGTTCTGGTGCTGGACCCCGTGAAATCAGCCTCCGGAGAGTTGCGGGGGTTCGCAGTTGGCGTGTATCGCCTGGGAGATCTGCTCACCTCCAGCTTTGCCGATGTCCATGCCGAGCGCTGGCAGGGAATGGAGCTGGTGCTGCGGCACCCTGGCCGTGCGGGCCCCGACGCCATCCTCGCCCGTTACGAAGACTCCGAGGGGGGTGAAGGCGGCCAGGGTGCCGCCGACCAGGCCTGGCGCATGGACGTGCCCATCGATTTCGGCGGTCAGCGCTGGTTGGTGTCCATGCTGCCTTCCCGGGATGCCTTGATCCGCAGGCAATCAAGCCTGCCCCAGCAGTTGTTGTTCGCCTGTCTGATCCTGGTGATCCTCAACCAGGCCTTTCTGCTGCTGATCACCGGTCGCGATCAGGTCGAGCGTCGTCAGGCCATGGTCGATCGCCATCTCGCCAGCCATGATCCACTCACGAATCTGCTGAATCGCCGGGCTTTCCTCGCGGCTCTCGAGTTTGCCAGAAGTGAAGCTGAGATGAAACTCGGGCAGCATGCGCTGCTTGCCTTTGATCTCGATCACTTCAAACCGATCAACGATGACGCGGGCCATGCCGCGGGTGATCGTGTGCTCAGCATGCTGGCCCATTGTTTGCTCACTCACGTCCGTCAGGACGACATCGTGGCCAGGTTGGGGGGGATGAATTTGCCATCATCCTGCGCCACTGCGACCCAGGGGAGTCGGTGGTGATCGCGGGGAAAGTGCTGTCTGCGATTGCGGCCCTTGAAATCGTTGAGGCTGGACGCACCTTCCGGGTGACGGCGAGTCTGGGTCTGCGTCCACTGCCCAGCACGGGTGTGCCGCTGCCGCCTGCGGCCCAGCTGCTTCGGGAGGCCGATCAGGCCAGCTATGCCGCCAAACGCCAGGGTGGGAATCAGCTGGTGATGGCTGCCTACCAGTAGGGGTCGCTGGCGAGTTCCACTGTCAGCGTGCCGCTTCGGCTTGGGGGCACGGTGGCGATGCAGGCCCGCACGATCCTGCCGTTCACCTCGATTTCGCAGGCTCCGCAGCTGCCGCCCAGGCAGCCGGTGGGGATGGCCATGCCGGCATCCCGAGCGGCCTGCAGCCAGTCCTGGCCAGTCGAGCAGCGGGTGCTGCGGCCATGGGGCCAGTGGATCAGCACCTCACCCATGGCCCTTGCCGTCCTCGCGCAGCAACGGCTCCAGATTGACGTGCTGCTCGAACGCATCGGCCAGTCGATCGAGCAGGGCTTCCCGCTGGCGGCTGTGGTGGGGTGGGTGCTGATCGAGCGCGGCTAGTCCCCTGCGCTCCCGCAGCCGGTTGAGCCAGCTTCGGCGCCAGGGGCCGCTGTCGAATGCCGCATGCAGATAGGTGCCGGCCACATTGCCCCGCACCCAGCCCAGCTCGGGGTCGGCGCAGAGCGGCTGGCAGGGGCCCAGCGCGGTGGTGTTGCCGCGATGCAGTTCGAAGCCCTCGATCTCCAGCCCTTCAGCCGGCCAGCAGGTACGGCTGCGCCGCTGCCGCAGGGCCTTGTGGCCCCCGAACACCGTGCGCAAGGGCAACAGGCCCAGCCCGGCAGCCGAGCGCTGCTGTGCTGGTCGGCATGCCATCAGGCCATCCCGCCCATCCCCATCGCTCTCTCCACGCCCTTCGAGACCGTCGGGATCCTCCAGTTCCAGGCCCAGCAGCTGCAGTCCGCCGCAGATCCCGAACACATGGCCGCCTCCAGCGGCATGGCTCCGCAGGGCCGTGCCCAGGCCGCTGCGTCGAAGGGCGTCGAGGTCACGCAGCGTCTGCTTGCTGCCGGGCACCACCACCGCATCGGGCTGGCCCAGCTCCTCGCCCGGCGCCACCCAGCGCAGCTGCACCGTGGGTTCGGCCTCCAGGGGATCGAGATCGGAGAAGTTGCTGAGGGAGGGCAGTTTCAGCACGGCGATCTCCAGCTCGGCGCCGCGCTTGCGGCCACGGCGTTCCAGGAGATCCAGGGAATCCTCGGGGGGGAACAGCTCATCGAGCCAGGGCATCACCCCGATCACCGGAATGCCGGTGTTGGCCTCCAGCCAGCGGCGTCCTTCATCAAACAGTTCGCGGCGGCCGCGGAAGCGGTTGATCAGCAACCCGCGGATCAGTGGCCGCTCCACCGGCCGCAACAGCGCCAGGGTGCCCACCAGCTGGGCGAAGACGCCCCCCCGTTCAATGTCGGCCACCAGGATGCAGCGGGCCCGCAGGTATTGGGCCAGGCGCAGATTCGTGAGGTCGCGCGCCTGCAGATTCACCTCCACCGGGCTGCCGGCCCCCTCCAGCACCAGGCGCCCGCCGGGATGGCGCCGCTGCAGCTCGTTCAGCCCCTGGCGGATGGCGGCCCAGCCGGGCCGGAACCAGTCGCGGTAGTAGTGCTCTGCCCGGGCGCTGCCTGCTGACCGGCCTAGGTGGATGACCTCGCTGGTTGAGTCCCCCTGGGGTTTGAGCAGCACCGGGTTCATCGCGTGATGGGGCTCCAGGCCGGCAGCCCAGGCCTGCAGGGCCTGGGAGTAGGCCATTTCACCGCCGTCCTGGTCAACCCAGGCGTTGTTGCTCATGTTCTGCCCCTTGAAGGGCAGCGGCATTTCGCCGCGCCGGCGCAGCACCCGGCAGAGGGCGGCGGTCATCAGCGACTTGCCGGCACCGCTGCTGGTGCCCAGCACCATCAGCGGGGTCGGGCGTGAAGCCTGCGGTTGCGCCGTCACAGGCGTGGCCGGCTGCGGCGCAGCTGGTGCCGGATCCGCTCCGCCAACCCTGCCCGGGGGAGTTCCCCTGGCCAGGTCCCCAGCAGCTCCCGCCCCATCGGCGTCAAGCGCACCCGTTCGGTGAGGCCCTGGCCATCCACCTCCCGTCGCAGCACGCCCAGGCGGATCAGCCAGCTGAAATGGGCTTCGACCCGCTCCACCCCCATCCGCCCCCAGCAGAACTCAGAGGCCGAGGGCAAACGGCAGAACTCCCGGCTGCTGATGGGCTCGGCCTGCACCCGGGAGTAGAAGGCCCGACGAAACGGCAGGCAGCGCATGGCCTGGGCGGCCCGCGACCACGAGCGGCCGTCGTAGGGCGAGGGGCTGGAGACCGGCTGGTGTTCCATGAGATGCATTCTCCCTTGCCTGCCTTCCGGGATGCTCCTGCTTGCCTCGGCCTCGCCGGCCCGCCGTCGCCTGCTGCAGCAGGCCGCCATTCCCCACCGGGTGCAGGTGAGTGGGGTGGATGAGGAAGCGTTGGCCGATCCGGATCCACAGCGGCTGGTGGAGGTGCTCGCTGCGGCCAAGGCCTCGGCGGTGGCGGCCAGCCTGGTCGATGGCGCCTGGTTCGATCCGGCCCTGGCCGATCCATCACCGGAGCCCATCAGCGCCGTGCTCGGGTGTGACTCGGTGCTCGTGTTTCAGGGTGAGGTGCATGGCAAGCCCCGGGACGGGGCTGAGGCCGTGGAGCGCTGGCGGCGCCTCGCCGGCCACTGGGGGGAACTCCATACCGGTCACTGCCTGGTTCACCCCAGCCCAGGGCGCGCCTGCTGGCTGCAGCAGCAGCGCGCTGTGGTCACCACCCGGGTGCAGTTCGCCCCCCTGAGCCTGGCGGAAATCGAGGCCTACGTGGCCACCGGCGAACCGTTGCAGTGCGCCGGTGGCTTTGCCCTCGAGGGGCGCGGCGGGCTGGTGGTGGAGCGGATCGAGGGTTGCTTCAGCAACGTGATCGGCCTCAGCCTGCCGCTGCTGCGCCGCTGGTTCAGGGCTCCAGGAACAGCTGATCCATGATCACGCGCGTGTCGCGGCTCTGACGCAGCCCGCGGTGCTCGCGGGTGGCGACCAGGGTCATGTCGCGCCAGCGGAACACGCCGGTGTAGCCGTGGTCGAAGAAGGTCACGGGCCAGGTGCCGCTGGCGTCGCTCACCTCCAGGCGGCCGCTGCGGTTGCTGAAGTTGAAGCGGCGTCCATCGGACTGCACCACCACGTAGCGCATCAGGCCGCTGCCGTCACTGATGCGGCGCAGTCCGCAGCGGCCGTCGTAGAGCTCGCGGCCCCCCTGGGCCAGGCTGCAGATGCCGGTGAAGCGGGTCACGTCCCGATCGGGATTGCCGCTCGCCTGGCCTCCGGGCACGTTGGTGCTGAACAGATCACGGCTCATCTCGCGGCTCACCTGGCGCTTGGCGAAGCCGTCGCTCCAGCACAGGCCCATCGGCACGCTGCAGACGGCGCCATTGCTCAGGCGGAATTCCTTCGGCGTCGGTCGCCCGGAGAGTTCTCCCATCAGCTTGCGCTCGGCGCCGGGTCCGAAGTACTGGCGGGTGAGCCCCAGGGAGATTCCCTCCTGGTCGTAACAGATCTGGCTGGCACGGTCGCAGAGCACCCCACGGCTGGGGCTGCTCACGCTGTCGTACTGGGCCTGAACGGGAACAGCGCTGGCCAGCCCACCGGCCAGCAGGGCGGTGCTGGCCATGGCCACGGAAGCGTGCCAGGGACGCATCGGAGACATCGGTCGGAGGACGAAGAGTGTGTGGGGGTGCTGGCTGTCAGCACACCTGAAGGTTATGGATTCCGTCGCGATCAGGCATGACAGAGCCGCACGAATCGATGACCGGATCTTTCCTCGGATGTTCCCCAGGGAGGGCGTTCCCGCAGCCCGGTGGCGTGGCCTGAGCAGAGACGACAAAAAAGCCCCCATCGCCGGGATGGGGGCAGAGCGGGATTCAAGAGGGGGAACTCCAGTTCGGTCAGGGAATGACCGTTTGGAATCCGATCAGTCGAGGTCTGGCATGGCCAGGGTGGGCTCAGCCTGACGGTCGATACCCTTCTCGAAACCGGCAGCGGCGGCGCGGGCGCGGCCGGCGTGCCAGAGGTGACCCACCAGGAAGAAGAAGGCGAGCACGAACTGGGTCGCAGCCAGCCACTGGCGGATGTTCACGAAGTTCACCGAGTTGGGCTCGGTGATGATGCCGCCCACCGAGTTGATGGAGGCGTTGGGGGCGTGGGTCATGTATTCAGCCGCGCGGCGCACCTGCCAGGGCTGAATGTCGTTCTGGAGCTTGTCGAGGCTCAGGCCGTTGGGGCCGCGCAGGGGCTCCAGCCAGGGGCCACGGAAGTCCCAGAAGCGCATGGTTTCACCACCGAAGATGATCTCACCGGTGGGCGAGCGCATCAGGTACTTACCCAGACCGGTCGGACCCATGGCGGAGCCGATGTTGGCGCCGAGGCGCTGGTCACGCACCAGGAAGGTGAAGCTCTGGGCCTGGGAGGCTTCGGCGTTGGTGGGGCCGTAGAACTCCGAGGGGTAGGCGGTGTTGTTGAACCAGATGTAGGCC
>Ga0194133_10010434_pt1 | contig 10459 bp, 4 predicted proteins | sample TA2KigOf40mmetaG_FD_155448 | JGI IMG/M metagenome (GOLD analysis project Ga0194133, IMG submission 155448) | Freshwater microbial communities from Lake Tanganyika, Tanzania - TA2015055 Kigoma Offshore 40m | ecosystem: Environmental > Aquatic > Freshwater > Lake | place: Tanzania: Lake Tanganyika... | reverse complement strand
CGACCATCGCACTTGGCATCGTCATACCGGTACTTGCATTTTTTATCTTGCGGGTGATGACGCGACTTTCTCGGGTAGATCGCGGCGCGATGGCGGCTCACTACGGTTCCACATCTCTTGTCACTTTCACTGTCGCCTTGGTCTATCTCGATGCAATGGCAGTTTCGTACGAGGGCTACATGGCCACATTGCTTGCAGTTATGGAGGTGCCGGGAATTCTGGTTGGGCTTTTGCTTGCCGGTCGCCAGTCGCGCCACACGAGTTGGGCTACTGCGACGCGTGAAGTTTTCACCAGCCGCTCGGTGGTGTTGCTGGTTGGCGGTCTATTGATTGGCGCCCTTGCAGGCCCGGTCGGTTACGAAAAAGTAGAACCGTTCTTCGGCGCACTCTTTACGGGCGTGCTCGCGCTGTTCTTACTTGAGATGGGCATTCTCGCTGGGCGGCGGCTTGGCAGCGTGCGCGAAGCCGGATGGGGGTTGCTTGCGTTTGCGCTGTTATTCCCCTTACTTGCCGGTGTTCTAGGAATCTTCGCCGGGGCAGCTGTGGGCTTAAGTCAAGGTGGGGCAATGGTCTTAGGGGTCTTGTGTGCCAGCGCTTCTTATATTGCAGCCCCCGCGGCCGTGCGACTTGCTCTACCGACCGCAAACCCTGGCATCACTTTGACGACCAGCCTTGGCATCACGTTTCCATTTAATTTGGTATTGGGTATACCTATCTATTGGGCGATCGCGCAAGCAGTCATAGCGTGATTTGTCAGAGAGGCTAAACGGTGTCGAGTAGTCGCGCGAAAATCAAATGTTTGACGATCGTGGCCGAAGTTATTTTGGAGCAGCGAATTCTTGACGACTTGCGAGCATGTGGTGCAAGGGGCTGGACGGTGACTAGCGCGAGAGGGGCCGGCCCGCAGCACCGTCAAATCAGTGACTTCGAAGGTGGCAACAGCCGAATCGAAGTTCTGGTTGACGCAGAAGTGTCAGAAAGAATCTGGCAATTACTCGAGCGCGACTACTTCCCTGATTTTGCTGTCAGCGCGTGGCTAACTGATGTTGAAGTCGCGCGCCCAGATCGCTACGAAACCCGTCCAAACTAACCCTTAAACCCCGCGCCGACACCGGTCGATCCCCGCTAGGTACCCGCAGGTCACGACGCGGATCGCGGCCTCAGGAGCCTGCTGCCACCTGGTACATGTTGAACGTCTGCATCGCAGGCGTGCCCAGGCCGGTAGTAACGATGGCGGCCACGCCCTGGGCACCGGCGTGACCGAAGGAGATCTCGATCACCGGCTGGGGTATCAGGGTCGTCCCGGGCAGCGGGCCGGCGAGGATGTACATCAGCGGGACATAGTCGTAGTTCACGATGACCTGGCCGTCGAGCACCACAACGCCATCGGCCGTGACCGTCATGACGTGCTTGCCCGTCGCATCGGTCAGGGTTGCGGCGAAGGCGCCAACGGGGGTGTTGTTGAACAGCGAGGACCCGGTCACTTCCTGGCCGCGAATCGTGCCCGTCATGCGGGACACCGACCTGGTCTTCGGGTCGTACTCGCGGGTGAACGTGAGCTCGATCCCCTGCCGGGGAAGCCGAAGGGTCCGGCCATCGAAGGTCATGCCCTTCGACATGTCGAAGTACCAGCTCCAGACGCGCTTGCCATCGAGGGAGACCGAGATCAGCGCGTTGTAGAGCTGCCCGGGCGACGACCCGGCGATCGTCTGCTCGATCCCCGGAGCGAGCGTCAGGTTCTCGCCCTGGATCGCGACGAAGGCGCCGTTGCCTTTGGCGGACTCGATGGGCCAGTAGCCGCTGAGGTCTGCGATCGTGGTGTACGTGCCGACCGAGAAGCTCTCGCCCGACTGCGTGAGACTCAGCTCCGGGTACCAGGTCATTGCCTTCGGCGCGGGCGCCTGGGGCATGGTCACCAGGATGCGCTGCGAGACTACTTGGCCCTTGTCGTAGACGATGTTGTTCATCGTGAGGCCCGCCTGCCCCGCCGTGCCCATGATGAACGTGGCGTTCTGGCCGCCTTCGGTGTCGAAGCTGAAGTAGTACTCGTCCATGTTGTACTTGTACGAAGTCACCGGTGCGAGCCGCCCTCTGCTTGAACCCGGGTTGTAGAACAGGTCGCCGTTCTTCTCGATCCGGACGAAGGGCACCGGCGCGGCACTCCCACTGCCCTTCAGGTAGTAGGTGTGGCCGCCCCAGAGCTCGGGAGTGATGGGGTTGTCGTAAGTGAGGCCGGAGATCGTTGCCGCGGACTGTCCGGGAAGCGTGACCGTGCCTGCCACAGTTGCCGTCGGTCCGAGGCTACGCGAGTTGCGGGTGAACGTGAGGTTGAAGGCGGGACCACCCGGCGAGGCCTGCCTCAGTCGACGGCCGTCGAAGCTGCCGGTGTAGGTGGCCTTCTGCGATGTCTTGCCGTCCAGGGAGACCCCGAGGGTGATGACATAGCGGGGGGTGGCGCGGTCGGGGGACACGAACATGTTCGTGTCCACCGAAAGGAATCCGTTTGCGGTGTTCGCGAGCGAGTAGACCCCGTTGAAGCCGACGAGCGCCTGCTTCTGCTGCTCCGCGGTCGACGCCGAAGCAGGACTCATCGGAGATGTAGCCGGCGCGTAGGCGTGCGCTACCCCCGGGATGCAGAACGCCAGCAAGCTGACGCCAATCACGGCCACTCGCAGAAGACGCATGAATCGAGTTTAACGCGGGATGCGAAGCGCTGACGGGGTCGCGGGAAGCCAGGACGCAAACACGACAAACCCGACAATTGCAAAAAAGTCGCTCCGGCACGAAACTAGGGGCCCACACTGAATCGACGCGGACGGCACCGGGCCGTCCCAATGCCGGGAGGGCTCCATGGCCCAAGGCCGTCACCAAAGCCGCCGCGACATCCGCGCCATCCGTGCGGTTCGTGCCGGCATCGCCGTGACAATCGGCGCCCTGCTTGCCGCCGGGCTCACGATCCCCACCAGTGCCGCAGGCACCCCACCGAATGTCGGAGTGTCGAACGTGTACCCGACGGTGTTTACTGCGGTTCCCGACACAAACGTCACTGTGACCGTGGTGAATCCCGCAGGGACTCCCTCGTACCTGACACCGGGCACCACGGCCCAGTTCACGAATTGCACCCAGGGTGTTCCAGATGGCGCCCGGAGCGCAGTTGGCACCTTGGCTCCAGCGACCGCCTCCGCGTCGAATCAGAACCGGGAGGCGAACACGATTGCTACGTTCTCCGTGCCGCAGCCGGCGCTGGGCACTGCATCGCCCGTCGCGTGCAACCTCATCCTGTCCGACCCCACGAACGGCAGCGGCCCCATCGGCGCTTACACCACGAAGTTAACGGCCTTCACCTTCATGGCGAACGCCCCGTCGCTGACATCGATCTCGCCGAGCAGCCTCGCTGCAACACCCGCGTCGCTCCCCCTCGTCACGATCCAGGGCTCAAACCTCACCGACATATACTTCAACAACACCGGCAGTGCCACGGCCGCGCCGATGAGTCTGCCGGCTGCGGCATCCGTCTTCATGACGAACTGCACCGTGAACACCGGGGCGTACGGCAACCCGGCGGTGGACCCCGTCGGCATCTACAACCCGCCGAACGCGAAGAAAACCGACGGCAAGTACCAGGACTACGCCCACCTCAACCGCAACACCATAAGCACGCTGCTGAGCAATGGCGTGATGGCATCGACCTGCGATGTCGTCGTCCCGATCCCTGCGATCAGCGGAAACCTCGGTGGGTACGACTACCTTTCCCTGAACCAGGCCTTCACCTGGCAGTCACCCACCCAGGCGCCCATCAAGATCAAGGTCACCAACCCGTATCACGCGAGCGGGAAGCCACGCTCGGGCATCACCGACGGGAGCCTGTACCTGTCGATCCTCGGCACGCCCGGCGCCGCGGCCACAAGCAGCGAGGGCTGCACCACGGGTGGTGGCGCCTGGGCAGGGCCGAACACCCAGGTCACAGCACTCACCGTGAGTAGTTCGAGCCTGAATTCGGTCGCGTTCACGAGCCTCAGCGACTACAGCCCGAAGACCCACACCGGGACGCTCACCATCTGCCCGTCCATCGCCTCGGGAAACCTCTACCTGTCCAATGGGTCCCTGAGCGGGACGCCCCCGAGCCCGCAGACGTCGACCAAGCGCTACGGGCTGGTGGAGTTCACCTACAACAACAACGGCCTCGACGCCGACCTCACCCTCATCGACCAGATCGGCATGTCGATGAGCATGAGCATGAGTGATGATGGCACTCAGATCCAGGGCTCCTATCGTGACACTGGCTGTCTTGTCGACATTGTGAACGACCTGTCGAAACAGAGCGTGAACATGTCGACCTGGAGCACCTCGTCCATCTCCGGCGGCGTCTCGCTGTATTCATCGGCAACTCCACCACCAATCCCCACGGCCGGCGCCTGGACCGAGGCCGATCTGCAGGACAATGCGTCATGGGTCCGCATCCTCGGCCCCTCCCAGAATGCGGCCGCATATCCCTCGACGCAGACCTACGCGACCTCGATCACCGGTCCGCTCACGATTAACGACCGCCTCGGCGACGCGAATTTCAACGGGCCATTCAACTACACCGCAACGCTCAGCGGTGGGGTATGGACTCTCACGGGAACTCTTTCGTACCCGCAGAGCGGCTCAGTCGTCAACGGACCGACGCTCCAGGTGAACCAGAAAGGGCTCTACGGGGCCGACCCCAAAAAGGGCACCGGGTATCAGATCCTGGCGCAGAACGGCCCGTTCAACGCCAGCTGGTCTGGATCTCCGGGTAACGCCTACGACTTCACCGGTTCGTGGGCCGCCGATGGCGGTGCAATCAAGACCATGCAGAACACGGTGAAGACGATCTACCGCGACTTCATCACCGCGTTCTCGTATGGCTACTGGGGATCGAATCTCGGCGGCGGCACGAACACCGGGCAGCTCGCGACGAACTTCACCGGCGACCCCCTCACCCAGGCATACAAGAACGCCCAGCCCTCATATCCGCAGCAGAGCGGTGCTCAGGTGGCATGGGATGTCTACGACCAGGTGATCCGCAGCAGTTCGAATATCGGCAGCTCCGACAATCCGAAGCCGTCAGGCGCATATGGCATGCCCTACTCCGACACCTATGTGCCCAGTTCCCAGTCACCGAACCAGGACCAGACGAATGTCGACACCTGGAACCTCACCCTGGGCGACCCGTCGGCGTGCCCGACGACGGCCGGCCCCACCCTGCTGCCCCCGAGCCAGACGATTACGACCGCCCCGAACAAGCCGATCCTCGACCTCGCGCCCGGCTCGAGCCCGGTGAAGACCCGCGACATGGTCGAGTTCACGGCGACCGGCTTCACCGGGTCGGTCACGTACTCGCTCCTCAACGCCGCCGGCACCGCACCGGCCGTGCTCCCCACTCCACTGCAGTTCTCGACGAGCACCGGTGCCATCTCGGGAACCCCGACATCGACGATGGCGCAGACGACCTACACGGTCTCGGGCACCGACGGAACCAACACGGCGACCGCGAAGGTCTCCCTGACCGTGGCCGGTCGCACCCTGTACCCGCCCACCCAGTCTGTGTCCGGCACTGTGGGCACGAGTTTGGCGTCGAAGGCGCTCACGGCCTACGGCTTCGGCACCGCGCCAACGTTCTCCGCGGCCGGCTTGCCAAACTGGGCCACGATCGATCCGACGACGGGAGTCATCTCCGGCACCCCGACGGTGGCGCAGCCAGCGACGGCATATGTCGTGACCGGCAAGGGCGCCAAAGGGAGTGCCACGGCCACCGTGACGATCACCGTGACGAGCGATGCCTCCATCACGCCGGCCACCCAGAGCCTGCAAGGCACCGCGAACCGGGCACTCACCCCATCGACCGCGTACACCGCCACCGGTTTCGTCGGATCCCCCACGTACGCGATCTCGCCAGCACTCCCGCCCAACCTGCAGTTCAATGCCTCCACCGGCGTGATCTCGGGCACCCCGGTTGCTGCGCAGCCGCCCGCCACCTACACGATCACCGCGCAGGATCGGTCCGGCAACAGTGCGACCGCACAGGTCTCCCTCACCGTCGGGACCAGTGGGCGATCCATCGCACCGAACCAGCAGACGCTGTCAGGCAAGGTAGACACCTACATCGCCTCGCAGCAGATGATGGCGAGCGGCTTCAACAATGCGGTCACCTACTCGCTCTCCGCGGCGCCCCCACCCGGCATGACGTTCAACTCCAACAGCGGAGTCCTCTCCGGAACGCCGACGCAGGCCCTGAGCCAGACCTACGTCATCACGGCCAAGGGCAAGACGAGCCAGGCGACCGCAACGCTCACGGTTCAGGTCACCGGCGCCCCCGGGGCGCCCCGCACGCTCTCCCCGTTCCAGCAGAACGTGAACGGCACCGTGGGGACGTACCTGGCCTCCGGGACCTGGACGCCGAACGGCTTCCAGAACACGGTCACATACTCGCTCTCGGCTGCGCCACCGCCCGGGATGCAGTTCAGCACCGGCTCAGGTGTGCTCTCGGGCACGCCGACGCAACCCTGGAGCCAGACCTACGTCGTGACAGCCATGGGCGCCACGTCGAAAGCGACGGCAGCCCTCACCGTGGTCGTGGTGGCCAGTCCGAGCCCACCTGCCCAACGCGTCCTGTCACCCAATCAGCAGACGGTGACCGGCGTCACTGGTAACCGCGTGAGTTCCTCGCCGATGCAGGCGAGCGGTTTCAGCAATGCAGTCACGTACTCGCTCTCCGACTCCGCGCCTCCTGGGATGTCCTTCAATGAGTCCACCGGGGTGCTCTCCGGTACGCCGACTCAGACCTGGAGCCAGACCTACGTCATCACGGCCAAGGGCAGGACGACTCAGGCGACGGCGGCGCTCACCGTGATCATCGGGTCAACACCAACACCGACACCGACGCCGACACCAACACCGACACCGACGCCGACACCGACACCAACGCCGACGCCGACGCCGACACCGACACCGACACCGACACCAACGCCGACACCGACGCCAACACCGACGCCGACACCGACGCCGACACCGACGCCGACACCAACACCGGCCGGGAGCTGCCCGCCCGGCACCGTGCCGATCCCCGGTCCCAGCGGCACCACCTGTGCCGTGGTGACCTGACGGGCGCGATCACCGTCGTCGGTCACGGGGTTCGGAGACGATGTGCCGCTACTCGGCGAGCGGCACGAACCCGACGCGGTCGTAGACCGCGGCGAGGGTGTGCCGGGCGGTGCGCGTCGCCTTGCCCTTCTTTGTAGTCATGCGAATTTCACCGCCCTTTCGTTTTGTTGGCGCTGCTGGAGCAGCAGGAATCGATCAAGGTCTGCGGGCCGAATTCGTGTATTCGATCGGACTTGGACGGTGTCCAAGAGACCATCGTTGATGAGGCGGTAGATCGTGCTCCGTGAGACTCGAAGAGCGCGAGTCGCTTCAGGGATGGTGAGAGCGAGTTGTGGGGTTTCCATGGTCGTGACTCCGTGAGGACAGGCCAGCATGCGGTGCTGGCATCCGTCACTCAGTCACTGCAGTCACTTCTGCGACTGGAGAGGCTCGTTAGCACTCTCAGGACACACCGTGAACGGTGCTTCAAGACTTGTCACGTTGTCACAGGAGTTGTCGAGTGAGCGCAATGCGCGTGTCGACGTCCCTAGCGCTCCCGCTTGGCTGACCGTGTGGCTGAGCGGCGGTGGATTCGGTGGCGAGGACCGAAGGTGATCTTGGGACGAACCCAGCAACTGTGCGGAAACCTCTTGCGCGCCCGAAGGGATTCGAACCCCTAACCTTCTGATCCGTAGTCAGATGCTCTATCCGTTGAGCTACGGGCGCTAATGCCTAAGACATGCTAGGCCGGCGGAGGCGGAGGGATTTGAACCCTCGAGGGGGTTTTGGCCCCCAACCCGCTTAGCAGGCGGGCGCCATGGACCGGACTAGGCGACGCCTCCATGCCCGTGAGGGCAACACGATTCTAACTGTTCACTCGCGCACCAAAATTTCGCGCCAAGCAGTTTTTGCTACGCGGAGGGCGTGGGATTCGAACCCACGAGGACGGGGTTACCGCCCCAACGGTTTTCAAGACCGCCGCACTCGGCCACTATGCGAGCCCTCCATGTGCAATTAAACAAGACATCCTCAACGCGCGAGCGCTGCTACCTTCACCAAATGCGGTTGGCAACTAAGTCAAATCGCGGTGAGTGGAACGCCTTTTTCGCGTTCGCCAGTCTGAGTTCGATCGCGATGTTGAGCTTGTATTTGCTCGGCTTACAGGCGCTTGCTTCATATGTTGACCCCAGATCGGGCGCACTTCTATTAGGGCCCGTAGCAGCCGGTATCGGGATTGCGTCGGCTCTCATCTTTATGCGTGGATCAGCGGGCATCTCACGCACCGGAGCCCCCTGGAGTCTCGTAGATCGCCCACGAAAAGCGATGGTTTTGATTGGTGTGAGCCTTTTGTCTGCCGCACTAATCGGCGTGGAAGTTCAAACCGATGGAGGTTCCCCGCCTGCGTTTTCGTATGAACCTTTTGCCTTGGGCTCAATGCCAATCGCACGACTGCTCACAATCATCTCGGTATTTGCAATTGGCTCGATCTTGGCCATGGTGATTTTTCGAGTCCCCGGGCGAGCTGCCAGCGTCATATCTATCGCGGCAACCGTCATCTCGTTGGCCCTATTCGCCCCGCGGCTTGCTACCTATGTGGCTCAAGCAGATGCCACCGTCTTCGTGGACGAACTCTTGGCACCCGCAAACGAGAGGTGGCCCCTCGCGGACTACTACCCCCAATACACCAACTTGTTGGGGTGGCCGCTAGTCGGTATCGAGGCGAACGGCACCCAAAATCTCATCGCATTAGTTGGTAATTATGTCGGTGTTTTGCAAGCTATCACCCTGATTGCGCTTATTGCTGCAGTGATTCTGATTTCTTCATGGCGCTTCGCGTGGCTACCAATTCTCTTGATTCCCGCAGTCTCACTCATGCAGATATACGGAAACTTAAGTATCGCGGATATTTGGTCAAATTTACCAAATCGACTCTTGCTTCCTTCCATCAGCTTCTTATTTTTTGCCTTAGCGCTTAGAACAACTTGGGCGCGCAGACGATTCGCTTTTTTGTTGCTTGCCAATTTGGCCGCGGGTCTAGCTCTCTTGAACAACTCCGATTTTGGCATCGTGTCATGGGTTGTTGCATTAGTAACCACTTTCTTAATCGCGCTTAGTGTTCGAGATCTGCGACTGGCGTTTTCAGTTTTGACCGCTCTAGCTCCGGCGCTCATTTATGCGTCGGTGCTCTTGGCCTTCAACAAATCACCGAATTTGTTGGGTTACTTTTCATATCTTGGTGCCTTCACCACAGATTCCACTTTTTTGTCGGTTTTTGATATACCCACTTACGGGTGGCCTCTCGTGGTACTTGCTACCTTCGCTGCTGCGCTAGGACTTAGCGCCTACCTAATACTGACGGCGCGAAGAATTGGCGATGTTGCCCCCGGTTGGTCTATCGGGCTCGCGTATCTCGCGATGTGCGGGATCGGCTTCTTTACCGCATATGCAACTCGACCGGCCCCAATTGTTGCCACCGCACTGTTGCCTTTTTGGGGCGCCGTCGTGTGCCTACTGGCCGTCAATCTCTTATCGGGTCCTCAAGAACGTGAGCACCTGGCTAACGGGGGTTCGCCATGGGCACGTCTGCCCATGGTTGCTTTAACCGGCGCACTTGCTATGTCGCTTTTTTCGTTGCCTCCTTGGCTCCCGGGAACTAGGGAACAACAAAAGCGCCCGTTGCCCCTGAGCGCATGGGTTATTGATCCGAAGCTCCCTGACATACCAGGCCTCGAAGGTCGAGATTATGAAGTTGTCTTGCCAAATGGAAATCTTTTGTCTCTCACCAAAGCGCTTCCTAATTCTTTACAGTTCAACTCAGTGCTGGCTCTTGTGCTTGAGCCGTTGCGTTCAAGGCAGTGTGAGGCCTGGCAAGCTGCCAAGCCGCGCCGGTATTTGATCTGGCTCGGAGCTTCTGCTGTGAACCCCAGGCTTGAACCCTTCGCTTGCGACGGTGCGACTGCCTCGCAGGTCGATGACGACTGGTTATTGATTGAATTCGTTGACTGACGAGCGGCACCCCAACGCGCGAGCGCTGCTACCTTCACCAAATGCGCGCTGAACCAACCGGAATCGATGGTTCATGGGTAATTCACCCGGCACTTCACCCTGACGACCGTGGCGTATTTCTCGAATCTTTCACGCAACGCAAACTCCTCGAGCTCACCGGACGCGAAATGCCCGTCGCCCAGCAGAACATCTCAGTCTCGAAACAGGGCACGATTCGCGGCATTCATTACGCGATCACCCCGCCGGGCCAGGCGAAGTTCGTTACGTGTGTGGCTGGACGGGCGCTCGACGTCGTAGTTGACATCCGCTTGGGCTCACAGACGTTCGGGCAATATCGCGCCTTCGAAAT
>Ga0194133_10010432_pt1 | contig 10460 bp, 17 predicted proteins | sample TA2KigOf40mmetaG_FD_155448 | JGI IMG/M metagenome (GOLD analysis project Ga0194133, IMG submission 155448) | Freshwater microbial communities from Lake Tanganyika, Tanzania - TA2015055 Kigoma Offshore 40m | ecosystem: Environmental > Aquatic > Freshwater > Lake | place: Tanzania: Lake... | reverse complement strand
TAGAATGAAAACATCACAACTGAGGAGTTGATGATTGGTTTCGCCAAGGTTCATGTTGAGGAGTCTCTAAAATCTGCTCATAATGATGCGAAATGGCATTTTAATGGAAGGGCATGGGACGATGTTTACAATAAAAGATTTCTCTTGAAATCTTACCCCGATTCTAAAATAGTTTAATTTGTCAACTCTTTGGTCTTTCGGTGATAGTTTTTCGACACCATTTAGTCAGGATCCTTACTTATCTTGTAAGGATTATATAAACTTTAAGGGGTATACACCAAAGATATTTTCGGAAATAGTATCGGAGAGTTTGGGTATGGATTGTGTTATCGAAGCCAAGGGTGGTTGTGATAACTACACCATTATGGAAAATGTTTGTAATATTGTTGACAAGGTACAGGATGGTGATATAATAATCATCGGATGGTCAAATATTAATCGTTTTAGAATGGTCACCAAACTAAATGATTGGATATCCATACTTCCATTTTTAAGAATTGATAAGTCAAAAGAATTCAATATGGATTTATTGGATATTTTTGCTGTCAACAGAATAACTTATGAGTCAAGATATTCAGATGAGGTTAATTCGTGGATAAAACTAATAGATGTTGCATTTAAAAATTGTAGGGTTATTCATTGGTCCTATTTTGTGGACACAAAGATAAACGCAATCACCTTTAAAAATCTCACCACCATAAGACAGGAAACAAAGGGTGTGGTTGATGATGGGCACTATAGTGAGGGTGGTCACAGGGAACTTGCAAATATATTCCTAAAGAAGATACTCAACAAAGACACGAGTCTTATATAGTAGTCAACTATTTATTAATATGAAAAATCTAACAGAACAAGTTCAAAGAATGAGAAAGATGATGGGGGTAATTAATGAACAGTATTCAACATTTTCTGACTATATTAAAGGAGTTTTAGAAAATCCTACGGAATTTTTGAACAAATTAAAGACGGACGAACAATTTAAGAACGCATATATCCAATCTTATAAATCAAATGTTAAAGATAATTTTCTTGTGATGGAATTGGCCAAGTTGGAGAAGATTATGAAACACACCCCTTTGAAAGCAAGTATCAAAGATTTGGATAAAAATGAATACATCAAAAAACATTTCGATATTAAAAACATGGAGGAATATCGTGAAATATTCCAAGATATGAAATTGCAGAAAGAAAAGGGAATCAACTTAACAATATTCGTAGAACAAGTGCCTCTTTCGAATTTCCCGAATGGTAACGAGATTGTGGAATGTTTTAACATTGCTGCGGGACAAACGTGGTTTAAATAAATAATTATGAAAATCATCATCACGGAAACACAATATGATAAATTATTGGAGGGTTATGTAAACATTCCGGTGGATGAAGATATTGCTCTTGAATTATGGGAGGATGAAAAGAAGTTAGAATTATCTAGTATTATTATTCCAAAACATCTCAGGGGTCAAGGAAAGGGAACTGAGGTGATGAATAAGGTGATAGAATACTCTGAAGAGGTCAATAAACCCATCTATTTAACACCTGACACCAATTTCGGGGGAACATCTATCAATAGACTTAAAAGGTTCTACAGAAGGTTCGGATTCACAAAGAACACAGATCAAGAGGTTTCACATAGTATGGTAAGATATCCCAAAGGAATTAGTGAGTCACAAACCACCAAAATTATTCTAAAAGAATACTCAACTAAACTTATCGATGTTCTTGTTAATAAATTTAACCAAGAAAGTCCAAATTTAGAAAAAGATATAATAATAAGTTATATTAATCGGTTTGTTCAAATCAAAAATAGTCCGAGAGTATTGGAAAAAGATATCACCAAATATACATGGAAACAATTGGAAACCGTTGTGGATTCCAATCAACCAAAACGTATAAAGGCCGGAAAAATTAATGATGGTGAACCCGGTGGTGATTCGAATTTAGTATATAATGAAAATGGATTACGAATCTATGTTGGTAAAACTAAGAACGCGTGTATTAAGTATGGTAACGGATATTCGTTTTGTATATCATCCCGTGGTGAAGAAAATATGTATACACATTATAGATTTAACTTATTAGGGACACCATACTTCATATTTGATGACACAAAAACATCAGAACAAAATGATGAAGGAGATTTTATTGACCCCAATCACTTATTGGTTTTATTTGTACATGAACCAGGTGAATATAGGAAGTCCATTTGGTATACCGTAACTAACGCAGATAACCAAGGTGAGGAAGAATATGATGCCACATTTGGAAAACCCTTTAATGCTATAGAATCAGATTATCCAAGACTTAAGGGGATGAAAGAACTGTTTAAACCAGTTGAAATGGACCCAAAGGAGAAAAAGATAATCGAATTAGAGAAAAAATACGATTCTATTTTAATTAATTTGAAAGATGATACAATTCCTTTTCAGGAAAATGAAGATTATGGTGCACCAATTTACTATAGTACTATTGATTATGCAAACAAATCTATTGATGATGATTTAAATGGTGATTTTGAATATTATCAATTTCGTGCCAGAAGTGACATGTGGAATGAATCTTTTTGGATGACAAAAAAAATAAGAAATAAGGAAGATTACAATCGTCAATACAAACAATTTATTTTAGATGCAAATGAAAGTTTTGACCCTGATAAAAATGTAAAAATTTACATATCTAAAATTGATGTGGATATGTCATGGTATGAGGATTATTTATTAGGTGTTAAAAAAATAGTTGATCAGTATAGGAGTGAGTTATCGAAAACAAATCTTTTGAACGAATTGAATATACAGGATAAGACAATTGTTAATCACGGGGTGGAACATAATATCTACAAATCCATCAAATACCCCAATAAACTAATTAAAGTCGGTCCAGACTTTATTGTGAATGAGTGGTATTATATGTTTGAGGAAAACCCTGATATATTTCCCAAAGTGTACGGAATGTATCCACTTAAAAATAGAGAATGGATTAACAAGATTGGAATAAAACCCAGTCAAGAAACAAATTTCTTTGATGAAAGTGAATACTACTACGTGGTGATTGAGGAATTGGATACCAAGAAGTTTATGAATTTATGGAATCAAATGAATGAGGCGAACGAAGAAATTAATGACGTTAGTCTTCTTGATATGATGGAGTTTGATGGGTATGAAGATAAATGGGAGATTTTATTAGACCATACAAAGGATTCCACCATATCGAATGATATTGAAATGTTTTATTCTTTGATTCAAAGATTACATGAGGTAAAAGATAGTCCAGATTTACACGAAAAACAATTTGGTTTTGATTCTGAGGGTATACTTAAAGCTTTGGACATCTAATTAAGAATGTCCTTGATGGAATTCGTCCTCTTTTTTTAGATAGCTAAAAACAGACGGTAAACCACTATATTCACAATAAAGTTCTTCTCTTTTTTTCTTTAATTCTTCTTTTACTTCATCAGAGAAATATATTCCATCAGATTCCATATCTGAAATTGTTCTAGTCACAGCTTTATGAATTATTTTTTTATCCCTATTTGGTACTTTTTCATCTTCAAAAAGTTTTGAAGCCAAAACAAATAGTGCTTCTCTACCATATTTTTTTTCCTTTGGATTTGGATTATATCCTTCCTTATCCATCCTACGAAACTCTTTTACATTTGCTATAATAAACACCACAAATAAAGTAACTACAACACTGGAAAGAATTATTATCTCTAAATTATCCATTATCATTGTTTTTTACTATTAATAAAATTTAACAAACTTAACATTGTTGGAGGCCATAATCCAATAAAGATTGCTTTCATTGGATCGTTTTGAAATAGAAATAGGTATTCACTAACGAAAATACAAACAACAGAGACAACAAGAATTAAAATCTCACTTACTTTAAAATTTTTCATGTGTTAAATGTTTATGATTAAAGATATAATTTATTTATGATATTTCAAAATAATGTGTCATAATTCGGAAAAAATCCGATTAAAAGTGTATTATTTTACATAACACATTGATTTTCAATAGGTTTTTTTATTTAAAAATATACTAATAAAAATTTGGAATATACTAGAACCCGTCTTATCTTTGTGGTCTATTAAATCACAAAAACCTTATGGTGTATAGGACAACCATATATGATTATGAAAAAGTTTATTATGGGTTTATCCCTTATCGTGGTCAGTATGGTTTCTTTTGGTCAGAATACTGAAAAAGATACTTCTTATATCATAAAATTAAATAAAAAGGAATACGAAGATTTTTTGAATTCTAAAAACAATGTGTCTCCTATAATGTATGTTAAAATAAAAAATACCACAGAAAAAAAAGGATCTTTTGGTGTGGTTGGTGGTATAGGTACAACTTTAATGGATTTTGGTGGGTACACGAATTTTTCCGGCGGAGGATGGATTCAGAGTAATAAAGTTGGTTTCGAATATAATTTCAATGGTAAGGTTACAACTGACTTTACTGCGGATAATTACGTCAAAGGTTATGACGGAAGATGGATTGCAGGTGGTTGGGCATCAAGTTATGGTTTCTTTATTAAAGAAAAAGATGGTGTTTACTATGGTGGCGGTGTACAAACTTCAACCGAAGTGGGATTAGAAAATGTGTCTGTCCCTACCTCAATTAATTCCATCCGTGTGCAGTCAAGAGATATCAACATCAGAAAAACTCTCCCATATTTTACAATCGGTTATTTGACTAACTTGGGTGAGTATTTTGTATTCAAAGGTGGTGTGATATTATCCAAATTCACCTCTGTCAATTTTGGTGTAGGATATGGTTTTTAAAGTTTTGTGATTCTCAATAGAAAGTCCTCATCTGTAATGGGTGGGGATTTTTTTGTGACATATAACAAGACCCACAAATCCGGTGGGACTACCGGAGCCGTATTCGGCGCCCGAGATCAAATTATAAGTCAAGATGTTAATTACACTTGATTTTTATTATCGTCATGTTTAGAGTCTTTGACAATATCGGCCAAGAATCCGACTGTAATTATCATAAGTCCAAAGAGTATTGATGCGAAAACTAAATCATTCATATTTTAAGATTTCAAAGAATTATTAATATCCTCCACTGTCACAAGAAATAAATAACTTAAAACCATTATAAATAAAAATTTAAAAAGTCCTACTCCTATCATAACTTAATCTTTGTCATATAAAGAATCAACCAATACGTAACTAAACACCAAGATACCAATAGGTATGTTCACAGAATACCCCATGGAAACCGATAAACCCAAACCAAGAATTAACCTTATGGATTTTAATGCGTCTTTTATTGTTTTTTTATACCAATAGATGAAATAGTTTCTCATTTCAGATATATTTTTAATCTATCAAACATGTATTTTATATTGTGCCATTCACATAATAGGTAAATAAATGAGGGATGTCTCTCTCCACATAATCCCAAAAGGTGTTCAATTTCGTGAATCATTTATGAGTAAATATAGACATTTTTTTTGAATAAATAAAATCTTTCTTTAAGATAAAGATTCAATCTTATTTAGAACAGATACAACAAAAGGGGAACCTTGCCCCATATAATTTGTAAGGTCATCGACCACACCAAAAACATTGGAGTCCTTGTTTCCCGCCTCATCCAATCCTGCAAATAATCCGTAAATAAATGTAGGTAAAATATTTGAAACCCTACCATTAATAAGAACTTTATTCTTTTTGGTTAAGAGTTTAAATCCTTGTTTTTTTAAAAACCCTAAGGTTCCCCAAAATGAATCAATACTTTTATTTGCTGAAGGGACAATTATAGATGAGATATATTTTTGAGTTTGTTTAGACGCTTTATCCGATGTCTTTGAATCATTATCAATATATGGTTTCAAACCATATAATGCATCAAACAAAGGTTTCCCATGATCTTTTGCTAATTCTGGGTTAATCTTATCATATTTTTGTAGAGAGGATAAAAATCGTCCTTTCCCTATTTCAAATGCTGTATTCCATTTTGCTTGATCCATATTCTATATTGTTATAACCACCCACTCAATGTTTCCGTTTTTACCCTTTTTAATTTCTCTCATGGATGGGTTTTGGGATTTTATTCCGGGTAATCTATTTTCCAATTGTCCTCTGTCATCATATATTAATGATATTACCTGAATCTTGGTATCACCAGAAGAATATGAGACCTCAAAATTATCCATATCAACCTCAATACTGTTTGGGTCAATTGATATATTCCTTGTCTTGGACAATAAATTATTTCTAAGGTCTTTATAATCCCGTCCCCCTAACGTTATACGATTATCTTTGGTTGAGGAACTTGATAACTTACCATAAACAGATGACATCCAATCTTTTTTGATTGTGTCCCAATCTTCACCTTTCATAAGTCTTTCAAATGCAGTGGGTCTGTACTTCCAAACGTTTTTGTAGTTATTTGAGTTGGCACTTGAGGTTACGGAGTATTGATTATCCAATACTTTTTTATAGTTATCGTAGTAGCTATCAATATTTCCACTATCAATGGTGGATTTAATTAGTTTAATTGCGTTTTGTACATTAGGGTCGGTAAGAGGTTTTGAACTAATAGATGAACGTTGAGTATTTGAATTGATTGCTTGAGCTAGTCCTGCAATCCACCACATTCTCATTCCATTTTTTCCTGAATCGTGTTGATACATGTATTGATAAATCATACCACGTAAATAGGGACCAATCTTACTCCAATAATTTAAACCTATTGTACCTTGAATATATGAGGAGATTTGACCATCCACTTCTTTACCATTAAGAGGTTGTCCTATTATTTTACCAGTATCGTCTGTATATGAGAAAGTACTTTCAATATCACTGATGGCACTATATACATTATTTGGAACCAATCCACCAGCTTGTTCTGAAATCAATCCCATCACTTGCTTTATCCTTTGTATATTCTCTTGTAAATTCACAGTATATAAATATTAATTAAATTTAAACTCACGAAGGCCGACCGTTAGGGAGGCCCGTATATTCTATTTAGGTACCGGTAACACCCCTAATTTTTTCCGTTTAATTACCCCGTAATTCCATATAAATTCTCCCTGTTTTCGGATATATTTGTCGTAGTGAATTTATATATGAACATAACCATATAAATTCCCATAATTACCGATTAGATATATATCAGACACAATATGTGGATAAAGTGGGGAAAAGTGGTAATTAGTGGAGATTGTCCCCTGCGTCAATTAAGACACACATTATAAAAATTTCTATGCATAACTGTTATTGCGGGGTCCTTCGGACCCCTTCAGGTATGACAAATAGTCCGAAATATTTATGTATATATAATATCTTTTATGTGTAAAATACTGTAGGTCATACATTTAATTTTTACTTAACATAATCGTAGTTATAAGAAAAAAAATTGTACCCCCCACAGGTCATACACGTGTGGTCATACATATAAGTTGTCATACATCCCCTGAAGGGCGACCGACAGGTCGCCCGTAATACATATGCCAACCAAAATTTAATTGTTTTAACAACTATCGCTAACTATTGCTATTCGAAATTTGGTTGGCAAGAATACGTGGGAAGAATGTTAAGAAGTAATACAATGTTGGTTGGCAGGAAACCTATGTAAAAAGAAAGGTCCCCTGTGGTAAAGAGGACCTTAATGGGGTTGTATGACGAACCCCATTTTTCTAACCCATGTGTATTACGCAGAGAGAAGTTCGTTACGGAACGAGATCGCTTGCTTCTTAGATGAGAAGTTACGGCTGAACTTTGTTCCATTGACGCTTACACGAACACGGTAAGATGAACCGTCGTGGTAAATGTTGTTTGTTACTGGTGTGTAAGTAGTAACTGTTTGCTTACGGCGGCTTTTGGTCTGTGTTTTTTTCATAACCTTTTTTTTTTAATTTAGTTTATGTATAATGTTTCTACATTATAAATTATAAACTTAATTTTCGGTAAAAAAAAATCCGGCTGAAAAAATTTGGAGGTTTCTGTGCCAACCAAAATTAACAGTGTCTGATCTACACATCTCCATTATATCTACTCTTATACCTGTCACCCCATTTATAGAACATGTATTTGTGGTAGTTGGATTTCTTCCTATCACTATAGAGAAAGAACGCCACATAGTAGTCGAAGAACCATGACAGCTCATTTAAAATTTTGTTAATCATATTCATGTTTTATTTTGTGCCAACCAATATTGACCATCGAGATGCATCTGATAAAATGTGCCAACCAAAATCTGTGAATCCGACTCTGGTCATCAAATATCTTTGTGATATCTTACTTCATCAGCATCTATCTCTTCTAAGTTATATGCATCATATAACTCCTTTAACATGTCCAACCTACCATATGCTCTATATACCTCCTCTACTGAGTCGAAGTAGTTATTTTTAATCTTGGTATCGAGGTCATTGATTTGTTTGTTGACCCATAGGGAGAAGAATGTTTTATTTAACATGGTATTATTATTTTATTGTTATAGAGACAAAAAAAATGGACTCTTGTTAGAGTCCATATAAAGCTGGATGTAATCTGTTTTTCATTTTTCCCGGTGGATAGGTTTCGCCCTCCTCACCATCATCACACTGAAAGTCAATAATGAATCCAACGATCTTATCTTTCTCCTTGGCAACATATAGATCATATGAACCATCACCAAGACCTGAAGATGTTACAACACCCTCGTCATACACACCCCACTGTTCTTTACCAAGGGTTCTTGAACACATTGCTTTATACCATACAGCTCCTGATTCCTCATCAGGATTCATAGTATTCCACGGTTCTTGACTGAAGAACGATATGTCCCCATCACCAAGACCAATTGAAGATGCAATGGAATCATTTCTATAAGTTTCCATATCAAAGATACCAGCCTGACCTGAATCAACACCGATTTCTACGGGATACCTTTTCCACTTGAGTTTCGATATGTCGTTCACATAATCTTCGTGGATTGCTGTTAAATAGGAAATCCTATTTCCCCATCCATCTGTTTCCGTTTTCCTCGCTGTTGTATTATATACACCAGGAAGAACACCTTCAACCTGTGCTTGGCACCAAGTTGGGATTTCATAACAAGGGTCCGAAACTACCACTTCCGAACCAAGTTTAATTTTTGTAGTCATACACACTGTATTTTGGGTTATTAAATATGTGATTGTAATCCTCTACCTCCCGCCGGATCAATGAACTCCTCATCGTCATCAGTTGTGTAGTCACCCGACTCAAGGATGTCCATAATAAGTGCCAGCTCATAGATATCCAAGGTATCGATCATAACACTACCATCATTGTAATCACCTGTGTCACTTTGTATCAACATATTACCATCTTGGAATAGAGATCGTGCTCCCCAAGGAACTCTTATCATATCATCACTGTATCCCTGTTCATCTGTATAAATCCTAAACGGAGTTTTAAATTCAATCTGGTTAAGACCACGGTTAGTCATACGCTCCTTGATCCCCTTGATGAATGTGGTTTGTAATACCTGAACAAGATTCCTGTTGAAGTTTGATGTTGTCATAAAATTCGTTTTAGAATATGAAGGTAATACATCTACTAGAATATTCCAAATTTTATTGGAATATTTTTTTATATTCCTCAATATTAATATTTACCTCATCGTTCATTGCTTTTCGCAACTTTTCTTTTGCTGTGTCTATAAGGTCCTGATTATTAACGAGTTTGTAAATATTATTACCATAGTTATCGGAGGTACCGACAATAACACGAATGTCTTTGCTTTCTTTACCCATCCTGAAGAATGGGGATCTTGCATAAATATACTCTCTAACTAAGGATAATTTTATGACGTCGTTATTTTCTAAAGATCTCAACTGCATAATGATTTCTTCGAGCTTAGCAAGTTGGTCAAATGTAAATTTGTTACTATCTATCAAACTCCTATACTCATTAGTAAACTTCTGTAGCTCCTTACCTACTTTAAGGTCTTTACCATTGTTTATAAACTTCTCATAGTTACTAATTGTCTTGTCTGTTCCGATCATCTCAGAAAATACTCCTTCTGTCGTTTTGTTAAACCTTCCCATTTATTTTGTTTTAATTGTTAAGAATTTGTGCCAACCAAAATCTGCGGATCTGTACACGGTTTTTGTTTTTTTATTTCTAAAATAACTTCACTCCAAGTGAATCCCGCATCATTTGGTTTATCGAATAACATTCTACCAACATTGAATTCCCTCATCCATTCTTGCTCGGATGGTTGATTTTCGGGATAGATAGTTGATTTTATTTTAATCTTCATTTTATTTTGTTTTAGCATACAAATATACAACTTTTAATGTAATACTTCCAAATTTATTTTGTTTTTATCTATTTCACTAAAACATGGATTCAACCCATTCATAAACCACTTCACGTCCTGACAAAGTATAACCACCCCAGGCATCTGTTTCATCTTCAATACTTTTTCCCATTCTATTCATTAGTTTCACTAACTCTTTTACTTTAAGCT
>Ga0194133_10010431_pt1 | contig 10461 bp, 8 predicted proteins | sample TA2KigOf40mmetaG_FD_155448 | JGI IMG/M metagenome (GOLD analysis project Ga0194133, IMG submission 155448) | Freshwater microbial communities from Lake Tanganyika, Tanzania - TA2015055 Kigoma Offshore 40m | ecosystem: Environmental > Aquatic > Freshwater > Lake | place: Tanzania: Lake Tanganyika... | reverse complement strand
CATGACCCCGCCAACCCGACCCCTTGACCCCGGGGTACCCCAAATTCCAAAACCCAAATGGGTTACGGGAGAGAAAAGTTTGTGTAACCTACAATGTCCAGATGGGTACCCTCATACTGTTTAGTTAATTTCCCGGGCAGCGCCGGGGCCCGGTTGGCTAGTTATTTCTATTTTTGAAAAAATTTCCAACCTTCAAATTTTAGTGAGGACATTTGAAAAAGTTCCTGCAAGAAACAGAATTACAAGGCAAATTCAAATTTGGACCATAAGCTAAAGGGTTAATCCCCATAACTATTAAAATGTCAGACTTGACCCTCACAGATCTAAAGATTAACTAAGAAATAATTTCAAGTTTTGTTCATGTGTTAAAGCCACTTCGTCTCGAATTACATATTATTCAGTTTTAGCTCTTTTAACCATATTGATATTTGAAACGTTTTCTACTTACTTTTTATTACCTTTTAAAATGTATTTGTTTTAAAAAGCAATTTACGAAACAGCAAAGCAAATTTGAGAGGCGATTCTTCGGATTTATTGACTTTTAAAAAGGATTTGGCTCATTGACCGATAAGGAGATTTTCAAGTGAAAATTGTTCGAATATGTTGTATTCAAATCACTCTACATTTTTGAGATTTTAAAACGAAGAGATTATGGGATCAACAAATCATGCACAAACTTTTTGAATTGTTTCTTGCAGGAAAAAAGTTCAGGATACTCCCACGAGTACCATGTAGCATGTTCAATCCAAATATTGAATTTTTTATCCACACAAGATTTAGTGCCTCAGTCGACTAGGAGCAAATATTGCTGTTCAAATTTTCTGGTAGTACTTAAGATGCTCACACTTTTCCTCAGTGTGAATAAAGAGCACTAAAAATGATTTATAATCCCTCTTTGACTTTATTTTCATATAACTAAACTTTTCCAAAATGTCATTCCCCAGTATCAACTTCAAAAATGATAAGTGTGGGGGGTATAAAAATCTTTAAATTGTAACTTTATGTAGATCTTCTTTTTCATATTTTTCGAAGAAGATCCAAAGGCTTTTGGAAACTTTAGTTTATAGAGTCTGACAAACAACTTTACCCCTTATCTTTGTGTGTAATTCAACAGTATTGGTTGGTCCGAGAAATTTGGCAAATATTGTTGAGAAAAATATAAGATTTTATGTGTGATGTGAAAAATACATTTTCTCATTCAAATATACACTTCTGATTAATTGAAATCTTGTTGGATTTGCTAAGGAAAACAGTTTTGTTATTTCAAATAACACTCATGTTCTGTCACGAAATGTTTTAGCAAACACTGCTTTTTGTATTGCTTATTTAAAAAAATATTTTTCTTTGTTTGTCTTTGTCGACATGACACATAAAAAGTGTTCACACTTGAAAGGGTAAAAAAACATTGGGAAATATTGTAATGGAAATAATACGGCAGTGAAGAAGGGTCTGAATATAGCAGCGAAGATGAGGAAGACTTTTCCAAACTCTTTTTTTTATTTGCCCAAAGCTGCAAAGATCGACCCTAAAATCAACATTTTTAAAACGCATTATCCCTCTCAATGAGATTAAGATTCCTAAGCTTCTGAGAAAAATCCGGAGAGTTTTTAAATCTTGAGTATTTTTCGAAAATTTTAGTATTAGGGAGGATATACAAAATAAACTTTAATCCAAGGCTACATGTATTTTGTCAAAACTATTTCAATCTTAGGTTTTGTCAGAAAACTGGGTTCCATTCTCAATTAACATCAAAGCTTTAAACTGCCAACTAAAAGTGAAATCAAGATTTTAGATTTAACCTTCCATCATGCATTTAGCATCAGAACTACAATATTTCTAAACTAAATCTTTCAAAAAAGTTGCCATCAATATGTTTTTATTATTTTTTAATCCTTGGTGTATAAATCTTTCCCTAATCCCAACTTGGTGGAATCTTATTAAAACTAAGCCATGGAAACAGCAAAAAGTGCAAATTAAAAGCAAAAACTTAGTTTCACAATCGATGGTTCTTTAATATTTCAGTTTTTTCAGCATAAATACTCAAAGGAAAATCTCTACAATAAAGAAAGAAATATTTATCTCAAAATAACGATTTTTTCATGACACAAATCTCAATTTTACATATTATTAACCTGTGTCAGTTTTTATTATACTTTTGTCTGTATTTTTCTTGACATTTTCTTTCATCTTCATCATCCCATCGCACAGGTTTTCGACTTCGAGATTCCTTACAACAAAATAAAGAGATATAATATTACAGGTCTTGATTTGCAATGTGATTTCTTTAGACTGACTCCTTATAAGAACTCCAAATTTTAATCAAAATTCCTTTTCGTCTAACCCCCAAAATGGTGCCAAATTTCACAACCGTAAATTTTCCCCAAATAGTTTAAAGCTATGTTCTTAGCCTTTTTATCTTTTGTCACACTTTGAGTGTGAAAAATAGATGATTGATTTCAATCTTTTTATACTTTTTCAAAAGAAACAACAATGGGATTTTTGGATAATTTTTTTCAAAATACCTGCTGTTTTTTCATCTGCATCCTGTGATTTTCTTCAGCTTCAAATTCTTGCCAATTAGCTTGAACAAGTTGCTGTTTTCTAAAAATTGTTTAAAAATCATATACCATTTGTTGTCTACTATTTTGAATTGAAATGCACACTAAAACCCTATTCCAGCATCATTTTCATGAACGAAAATTCAACTTTATCTTTCTCCTTTTACATGGAGCACTGAAATCACAAGTTCCCTATAAGTAAATATAAAATATATTTGAAAAGGATCAAATTGGTCATTTTTGTGAAAAGAAACTAGTGAAAGGGATGCCCAAGGGACTTTTCCATTTGACCATATTGACACCCATGTGGCCACTTTTAAAAGAGAAAATAAAGTCTAAAAGAATCTCACTTACATTTCATGATTATTATACATATACATGTATTTGTTTGGCTTTCCCTTTTATAAGATACAGATAATGAACTAGTGTCAGAGTGTGAAAAAGAAAAAAGTCATCTTTTTATAGCTATACGATATGATAAAGTCTAGATACGTTTCTCAAATTTGGCTCTTAGCAAAAAGTTCTCGTTGCAAGAAATTTCCCATGTTGTCCTGCCAAACGTTTGAATCCCTTTTTATCAAGAGCTTCCCCAAATATTGAGCAAAAAATAGAGGAAAATGGATTAATCAGAAGAAAGTCAAACCTAGGTTTGTTTCTTTGCGATGCAAAAAAAAGATCTCCACAAGAAGTTGATGAAAACAAGAAAGAAACCCATACTATCATTTGCAAATCAAAGAGAAAAAAGTTGAGCTTCATAGACAGTTTAGGTTATTTAATTGCTTTTCTGATCTGTTCTTAATGTGTGGTAAATGTAAATATAATTCAAAAGTAAAGCTTGTTAAATTGCTTTTCTTGGTTGGGTTGAAGAAAAGCCCATCAATTTGAAAGGGCAATAAATTTGTCATTAAGGAAAAAGTTTTCGAGATGGGGAAGTTAACACGGTCCGCCCATCTTATTATTGCAACATTATATCATCTTAAAACAAGACACGTAAGTCTTTGCTTGTTTCATAAACGGTAAAAAAGCTTCTTTATCCCACAACATTAATGTTGGAGTATAGAGTACATGGAAGAAAGGGATCCTTTAACACCATCTGGAATGGCATTGGAGAAATTTCTTCTTCTTGTGACTTATTTCCACCGAAACATCTTTTGGTCTGAATGCACAAAGATTTGTGCCACATTAGCATAAATAAAATGATTGGCAAAAATTGCAATGCTCTCTGATCAACTCAATGAACCAGAGCTCAAAATTGAAGATATTTTGGTTGAGGAATAATAGCTTCCAGACAACTATTTTCAAAACTTAAAATTTGGCTTTTCACTCAAGCACTCTCAGCAACCTCCTCATTATTCCTCCTGATTTCTTTCACCAAACCTACCCTCAATCGCCTTCAACTTTTCTTGGTTGACTTTGGTTGATTGACAGCTTATGTTAGTGAACTGTTTCACCATTTTTGAGTGATGGTCCGGGTCAGGTCAAAAAATATCTGGGTCAAGGGCCTGTCAGCCCCTTATTTACTGCGGGTCAAAAGTATGCTCCGGTTGGGTCAGGGCCCAGCTCTACCATTTTTAATAACAATAATGTGGACTTTACAACAATTCCTTTCATTGAAAGTTGTGTTATTTGCTAGCCTTTGGATTGTTAATGTTAAATGTGAATGAATATAAGAGAAAATTCTGATAAAGTTTCTGCACATACAATCAATCCTGATTGAGATAATCAACTTTTGGGGATGATTTACTAAGGAAAATCCAGTGGTCAAAGAATTTGCCCAGACTGTGGATTGAACCCCGGTCTCCCAGTTCTCAGTCAGATTTCATAACCATTAGGCCACAGCGACACCATTACCTTGATCTAGGCTTTGACCACGAATAGAAAACTTCCAGTCTGGATTGCAAAATCATCTTTGTTGCTTTCAGTAGTGATTGTTAAGAGAGTTTCAGTCAATTTTATTAAGCCATTTTTTCTCCAGCTGAGAAAATTTGAAATTTATGTTGCACATATTTTTCCCTTTTAAGAGGAGGCAAAATCATATCTACTATACGAGTTTTTTTAGTAAAAGATAGACCCAGCTTCCTAACTCCTAACTTGACTGACAACCCTAACTCTGGATTATAAAATATATGATATCCTCTTACTGGATTCCTAGCTTTTACCTCTTCCAAATCGCCAAAGGAAAAGTTAAACATAATAATACCATTTTTCAAATGTTCATTTTCTTAATTTTTACCTCATTTCCAAGTAAATTCTTCTGTACTCTTTTTCCATACCATCATCCCAAGTTACATTCACGTTCTTTGAAGAAGTTGCTTCTTTCAGTCTCTCTCTGTAAGTTTGCTCATTCTCTAATTCTGACCACTCAACATCTGATTTTGAGGCTCTGGATTCCTGCACCTCTTTCACCCATGCCCTGTAATTTTGCTCTTCAGAATCATCCCACTCTATCTGAAATAAGACAAATTACTCCATTCTTGAGTCCAAATAATCCAGATCTCAAGAAATAAAAGTATGGTGTATTAGCTTAAAAGTTATGTTACTGTCAAGTTACTGTCAAGTGAATACCTCAGGTATGTAACTTTGTGTTGAACCATCTTGTGGAACATCAAACTCTACTCCAGCAATTACACCAGTTGCAATTGTGGTTCCAATGGCCATTTGACTGATTCCTGAACTGATGTTCAGTTTCTTTGAAGACATATTGACCCAACTTTGATTTTCACTAAAAAATGTTTTGATATTTATAATTTTAAAACCCAAAAGTTCTTGGAAAAACAGTTATCTTACCTTTAATTTTGATTGGACTTTTTCTTGAAAAGTAAATTTTTAAAAGTTTAATTCGTCGCTAAAAAAACAAGAATAACCAAAATAAGGTGAATTGTCTTTTAAAACCCTAAGATTATATATACAATTGCTGTAAACTGTTGTACGTGTATAGTGCAATGTAACGTTAATTCTTATAATGAGTTCAGTTTTTTGTTTAATTTCTCTTTTTCAGGTTCTTCTTAAAAAAGTTTACAGAATGTTTTCTGGGATTTGAGCCTGAATGAAAAAATATCGAATTTCACTTCAAAATTGTCTTCTTATTAGTCAAAGAAGTTGAAAATACATTAAAGTTTAGGGATACCTAGAAAAAACTTAAAAAGGATCAAAATCGATATTTGATGATTGAATCCTTGCCTACACTGGTATACTTATTTCTTCAGAAAATTATCCATCATTTATTATCAATTCTCAGGTACAGAGTTTTGACATAGTTGAATATCTTGTGATGAATTTTTAATGCTCATCTTAAAAACCAAACTTTGGGTTTGAAACTGATTATAAATTCAGATTTATTATGATGGTAGAATTTGTTTCAACTGCCCTAAGTAAGTTATCTTACAATCACTCAACTGTAAATTTTGTTTTCAATTTTTGTCTGTATGACAACTTACTTGTTTTAAGCTGCAATTGACACAATGCCAAAACAGATTTTATTTCATAAGCATTTTCCATTACATTAAAATTCGTTTAAAAGATTGCAAAGAATCTTGCTGCCTGAAAGGCAATTTGGGGCATTATTAACCATTCTTAGAACAAGATTATCACTTCTTTTCAACATTATCAAAATGTCAGAAAGGATTTGACATCTTAACATGTAGAGAATGAAGGATTCTGGCACTCCAAAGGAGAGGGTGCAATGAAATTCTTTTCAAAATCAAGTTATAGACTTTCTGAAATAGATCAATGGTATTTTTGAGCTTGAATGGCTCAAGTGTTTATCCTGTGACTTAAAAGTTCAATTTCATTTCATTTTTCATTTTAAAAAGAAAATGCAGGATGAAAATTGAGCCTTTTGAAACTCTATAAAAATCAAGGAACTCTCTGAGATTCAATTCAAAACATTTTTGTTGAAATTCAGTTTTTCCTGCCTTTGCCGATTTGATAAAATACTTGTAGGCCAGAGGGAAAGCTTCATTTCAAACTAAATGACTTAATTTTCTCACAAAAGTCTTCCAAGTTCAGCTTCTTTTTTCTCTAAAAAATTTTCAAGATAAGCTTTTCTGCAGGCCAACCTTAGTGAAGCTTCCTGGACAAAACTCATTTCCTTTCTGAACGAAATTTAGATATTTATGCAACTTCAAAGTTTATCTAAAAGTATGAACTTTGATTGCAAGATTAGTCCTAGATCATTTGCTAAAAAAAATAGGAAAGAATTGCAAATCTTCAAGGACAAAACATCTTAGCAATAAGTAAACTTATATTGGCACTAAAAAGGAAATTAATATTTATTACCTTTGGCTAAAAATTTTGTATTCGTGTCAATGCAATAATGTTGATGTGATGTTTATAGAAAGCACTATTTTAGACTCACCTTTACTTGTAGGTGGTGATGCAGGCAAAATCTTAACTTCAGACAATTAGAGCAACTTGAACTTCCTCATCAGGCTTTCAACAGGACACTGTAGAAAAAGTAAAGGCAAGCTGAAGTTCCACAAATGTATGTACAAATAATTCATGAACCATGCAGCTTCAGGGTCCGGTTCAAAAAGAACAAATACTCCCTTGGGACCTAATCATTATAATTTTCAAAATCAATCGTGATTATCAATCACAAAATTTTGACTCTGCTAAGAGCAGAATTACAGGTATTCAAAATACTTTTATATTTCTAGAAATACTTTATCAACAGAAATCTATAGTCAGCTTCTTAAGCAATTTCATTCAAATTTGTAGCTCAAAATCTTAAAGAAAAAAAGAAAGCTCTGGTACACAATTTCTTCTTAAATCTGCATATCTATGCAGTAAATTTATCAATTCTTCTCTATTATGATTTAGTTTATTTAAAAAAAAAATCCCTCAAGCCTTTTCCAGAATGAAAAATTCCACTTGAAAGAAAATAAAAACAGAAAAGTTTTGAAGAATTTAATTTTGTCAATGTAATTTTGAAACTTTTTCCTTGATCCCCTCTTTAGAATCTGATTTGGAACGGTCAAGTCAATTTAATACTTTAAGTATCGACCCAGTGATATGAGGAATTTCCAATAAAACTTATCGAAAAGTAAGAAATTTCAGATTGTGACTGGCGATGAAAAATTTCTAAGAATTAAATATTGCAATTTTTCTAAACTTTGTTGTTAAGGTTTGATCTTCTCATTGTAAACTTATTTTAATGTAAACATTACTATATCTTAAAAGATAAATTAAAATTCAGTGTCAATAAATTTACATTAGATTGAAATTAACACAAACTATAAATGAAGGATGTTTAAAATTCTTTTACTCAAAAAAGTTCACAATATACTGATTCCAGTTGCTTAAAGTCTTTTTTGGAATGATGGTAAGAGCCTATCAGTTGATACAAAAAAGTACGATAGGGTCTTGGCTTGTTGTGAACATCTTGGTCTTGCAGGTCCTTTTCATGGAAAAATCTTTCCACAGCAAACTGAAACTGAGCTGTGCCAATGAAATCCATCTTTATTGGATTGACCAAAGGTCCAGAGATTGAGGCTCACGAAAAAAGTGCTATGAAAACTTTTATTCTTCCTATCATAAGTTTGGAAATATTTTCATCTTTTCTTACAGGCTTTTAAAACTTTTGCAAATAATTTTCATTGACTATTGATGTTTTATACTTTTCTCCAAGAGAGGGAGCTATTTCACTTTGTGAACGTTACGACACTAGCGCCATCTATGAAAAAACTATCTCAATAAAGGCAAATGGCTTAAGTAAAATTAGCAAAAACATTCCATTGGAAACCAATCAATTGCAATTGTAATAATAGCCCCAAGAATAATTAGACGATAGAGTATTATTGTATAGGAAAATTCTGCTGTGTATGATGTTTGTTGAAACTGATCTCATGAAAAACTATCTTGGCTACTCCCCCTGGAATTCTTCATTGCATTTTTGTAAATAAGACAGCAAAAAATGCATGCTGAAGGCTACTACCAATTTAAGTAGATGAAATATTGAAGACAAAAATAGCAGAATCAGACCGTTATTATTGGACAAAAGCTGTCTAGAATAGACAAGTATTCAGCCTACATAATTTGTAATTCATTCAGTATTCCATCGCTTCAAATGTAAATACATCTAGGTAAAAATCTATCAGAAATGTAGATCTAATATATTAAAAAAGTAAAAGAGAAACAAATCTGCAAAAAAATCATCTCTTTTTGAACATTTTCTTTCGTCCCTTCCATCCTCAAAATCCAGGATTATTAATTGCTTGAGGGCAAATTTCATAGATCAAGGGTATTTGAGAACAAAATTCCTACTAAAGGTTTTTTCCAGCGATCAAAGGTTTCGTTGAATCACTACCAGCAAAATACTTTATTATGTCAAAATTTCAGTGAAGTATAAATTGAATAATTTATTCTAGGGGAGATTGTCAAGTAAATTTTTTTGAAAATATTGTCTGTAGAGTGTTGTTCACCCTTCAGCTCTTCCTAACCCAATATATCAAAAAAATAGGTTGACACTTTGAGTAGCCAACTCTTCTAAAGTTGTAACGATGTCAACACTAATTGACAGAATGTAAAAGTCTGAAAAAGTAAAAAAAATATCCTAACTATGGTGTATCAGAGCTTAATTAGGACTTCATTTATTTTGGTTGAGGCAAAAATTAGTTCAAGGAAAATAAGTTTTCAATGTCATTACAATTTTTTCTTTTGGTTTTTTAACTCAGAGAAACAAATATTTGCATTGAATTTTGAAATTTTAACCACCATATTTTAGTAAGATTAATTTTGGCTTGTTTCTATTTGCCTGAATGAAAATATTCAGCAATTTCTTTGGAAAATGATTTGTGGAACAGTTAGGTAAATGATAATTAGGTTTTGATTCAATTAACAAATGTGGCTGTCAGAGGTGGAAAAATTCATGTCAAGTTGACAAAACCCAATTATCAAAGATTATCCCAAAAGACAAAATAAATTTTATCAAGGGTGAGAGAAAATTTGCAAATATTCAGTACTTTCTAAACTCTTTTTGAAAGTTTTACTACAAATTGGCTAGTTTTCGGCAGTTGGGACTAGAATTTTTTTTCCAATCAATCCCTCTTTTTTATTCAGATTTTGTTGTTAATCAAAAAAGTCTATTTTGTGGTTTTTTTTCTCAAGAGCCATTATATTAAAGGTTCAATTGAAGCCATCCATTCAGTGGTGGTCGTCACGATAATGAAGACTTGGAGTTAATAATAAAGGAAGTTGAAAATTGAGCAAAAAAAATAATGGCTACATAAAATCATCAAGCTTTGCATGTTCAGGGTTAGGTTTTTTCCAGTGGTTATTTTTTATTGTTGATCAAAGAAATATCATCAATTACAAAAAAGTGGTTTATTTGTCACAGAAATCAAATGGATTTCTAAAAGTCAATCAAAAATGTTTTTAATTATTAGTGTAAAGTTACAAAGAAAAAGTTTCTAAAATTCAATAGTTGATGAATTTTGTTGTCAGTTTTGAACATTTTCATGCTTGCAAAGCTTTGTTACTTTTGGGTTTAGTATGGAAAATTTTGACTGTGAAACTTGAGAAACTCAACTGGATTTCTCACAAATCGGATTATGCGGTTTCAAATGTTTGATTCTGAGGTGATGATGATGATTTTTTTTCAACCTTAAAATATAAGTCTTGCATTTTCACATGAATGCTTTTTTAAATAATGCATCAAAACATGTTTTAGTATATGAAAGGAGATGAAAACTTTTATAAAACTCAGCATTTTATGGCATCCTTAATTTGCACTTGTTTACTTTTTGGGAGGGTAATTTTTCGACACTGTTTTTGTATAAAAAAAAAAAAAACTTTTGCTCTTCCCTATGAGTTGTGCCAATTTTTTCTGCTGAGCATTCATCAAAGGAAAACTGCATTAATTAACAGACAGACTGCAATGTGAAGATAATTATACGTGTATGTT